>Ga0181420_1000104_pt1 | contig 29968 bp, 35 predicted proteins | sample 43SPOviralmetaG_FD_130145 | JGI IMG/M metagenome (GOLD analysis project Ga0181420, IMG submission 130145) | Marine viral communities from the oligotrophic San Pedro Time Series (SPOT) site, San Pedro Channel, CA, USA - 43 SPOT_SRF_2013-05-22 | ecosystem: Environmental > Aquatic > Marine > Strait... | reverse complement strand
CTGTAGTTCTGTAATGACACTACCGTGGTGCCACCCATGACACTATAACTATACTAATATAACTAGACCTATTAACTAGAATTAATAACTAAGTACTCTTTACATAAATAGTTTTGTGTATTACAATAAGAATGTCATATATACCTCAATATATATTACAACGATAACAAAGAGCGCTACAAACTTATTCCCCAATAATTTGCAAGTAGCGTTTTTTGTTAAGATTTGACTTTCGTTACAAAGTATGGCATACTCTATATATATAGAAATGAGGTAAATAATGACTGATGATGGTAATCCATATTCAGAACTTCAACCAGTACAAGCTAGCTTGGATAATGTAAAGAATCCAGTAGAGCAAGTAAAGGAAGAAGGAAACGTAGGCTTAAATTGGGACGAATGGATAGAGTGTGTTCAATTTATGGCCATAAGATATACAAGTGGTAATGACACACCAAGTTCTTGGAGCGAGATAAAGCTTAGAGCTATGTATCAAGACTTACAGTACTTTACATTTGAGGATGTTCAAGAATCAATAATCAAACTACACAGTGAGGGTAGAACCTTTGCACCAAACAGTTCAATGATTATAGGTATGTGTAACAAACTTAACAAGATTCAAGTAATGTCTTCAGCACAAGTAGAGAGAATGTCCAATGGGCAGTTCAGTGAGTGTAAAGGTGGAGGACAACATCAGTGGTCAGACTGGGGATGGTTCTTTGATGAGCAAGGTTATCCAATATTCTTAGAAGTCTGCTGTGCAGTAGCAGGACCGAATATGCCTACTTGTTTAGCGGAAAGAAAAAAGACTACTCCAACCGCAGTTAACATGAGTATGCACCCAAACTTTCATATGACTAGAGAGAAGTTCATTGAAAGTATGCAGTTTCTTAAACTCGGTGACAAAAAACAAAACGAACTACTAGAATATAGAAATAGACTACTTACACAGGAAGAGATAGATAAGTTAGGAATTACATATGATAAGTGATTTTATAGAAGATAACATACGAGAAGATAAAGCTAGTGCAATATTTCATTCTATGTTGTTTTACAACGACATAAGAGTACAAAACTACCAAAAGAATTCTTTATCAGTTATGCGTAATAACATAGACTGGATAACAGATGGTGGAACTATGCAAAAAGACGAAGTGATTTGCCACGCAGCTATTTTAGCTTATATGGAACTTTGTATGGCAGAGCTTATGCACAGAGGCATAGAGGAAATAAGAGAACAGAATTTAATTAAAAACGCGGAGGCTATAAAAACCTTACAAAAAATTAAATTTAAAAGACTTAAGTCTAAAGATAAAGAAGAAGTTATCAAATGGTCTCTTTGGAATTATGAAGATGAAGTTCTAGCAATGTCTTCAAGTGTTAAAAAAGCTGTTGGTAGCTGTATTAGTTTTATTATGGAAAACGAAGATGGTGATTTAACAGTTTCAGATATGGAAAATATGTTTGACATAATAAAAGAAAACATTTCTAATCAAGGCTTACCTAATGTGGTAGGAGATGAACTAGAAAAGATTTTTGACACAGAAGAAGAAGAAGAGAATGCTTTAGATTTAATTTCAAAAGCTATGTACTCAAAGAACTATATTAAAACCGTAGTTGACTTTTGTTTAGACTCTTAATATAATTAACCTGCTTGACTTTACTAGCAATAGTAATTTCAGCGGGACAGCCTTGTGGTAAAAGATACGATGGGAAGGTATTTGTTTGGACACTTGTACAATCACATTGGGGAGCGAAACCCCACACAAGGCCTAGGGAATCGGAAACATAACTAAGTTGTGTGTGTACTGGATACTAAATGTAGTGATTAAGTAAAAGTATTAATAGATTCCCTTAACTTTTTTGTACCTATTATTTAAATAATGATTAAAGAATCAAAACAATGGTGCAAGAAAACGGCGAGCAAATTAGAGGGTATAATTATTAGGTCGGTGAATAACTAGCAATAGTTGTTCCATTGCCGATACCCTCCCATCGTCGGCTCTCTTCGGAGAGTCGTATCCAAAATGAATTTACAAAATTTTTTTACTTTTGACTTGACAATACATTTATTGTATGGCATACTTAATATATAACACAACAGGAGGATTATGAAACCAGTGACTAAAGAAGCAGTAGAAAAACTATATGATGAAACAGGCATTTATCAATGGCATACTACTGATAAAAAATTAGAAAGACCGACTATGGGAGTAGATTTTGTTTTTACACCTTTTACCGACATAGAAGAAGCTATTGAACAAATAAACAAAGCATTAGAAAGTAGCGGACTAAGTTATCAAATGACTACTTGGACTTTACCTAATGAAGAAAACCTTAGAGAGGAACTATGAGAAAATTTAATGTGAAGATTGTAGCTAATAAAAAATACATAGCTAACAGTTTGTCAGAAGCAGAAAACATGGCAAGAAAAGATATTCCAAATATACATTATCTTTGGAAAACAAAACTTGTAAGTATTAGAGATATTGGAAAGATAGGAGAAGAAGAATGAGTGATAATCCTTTTGATGGACCAAGTATAGAAATTGGTTCAGACGAATTCAAAAAAATGATTATGGAAGTTATGATTAACAAACATAATAATTCAGATGAAGACTTTGATTTGAATGCGTAAAAGATTTAGAAAAGAACAGCATGAGTGGAGCTACAAAATTAATTGGGTTCACAATATTGCTACTTATAAAAAGAAAGAAGATGGTGAAAAACATGACTGAAGATTATAAAAGAAGCCTAGGCAAGTTGTATGAGAAAGTTCAGATGATAAAAAACTTTCCACATATGCTAACCGTTGGCTCAGCTATTAATACAGAGACAAAGAGGAGAGAAGTAGTTCTAGTTCTTAAAGAAGAAGATGGACCTGTCATTCCTTTAGCAACTCTTTTAACAGCAGAAGATATTGCATTAAGAGAATATGATGTAAAAGACTCAGCTATATTTGAAAGAGTATTTGACTTGTATGAAATTGAAGACGATAGAGGAACTTTTGACGAGCTAAACAATGGCTTTCATCCTAAAGATAAAACTTATGATGATATGTTGAAGTTTATCGACTCTACTAGAGAAGCAGTCGAAGATATAGAATAAACAGTTTCAGACTGCTTATAAAGTTAACACAACTCAACACCCTGTTGTGCGTGTTAAAAAGTAGGTAGTCTGTGAGTGTCTATTAATGAGATGAAATCAATTGAAAGGTGGCATAATGCCAAATTTAGAAGACAATACAATAGATACTGATAGTAGTTACAACTACAACTATCAAACAAACGAATGTGCAGTTCATAAATGTAAATGGAAATCCCATGAACCCAATGATGAAGGTGCATTAGATTTAATTACTCAAGGTGGTTACGGTGATTTTATGGATTACATTGAAGAACCTCCTGTATATTTACGTTTATGTCATAAGCACGCACATAAATTTGCAAGTTGGTTAAACAACCCAAATGTCTTGCCAAGACACAGTGGTCACGCACATAATGGTTCGGAACCCGGATTTTGGTATGGCCATATTGGTTGGGACCAATACACTTGGCTATCCTATGTAAATAATTTTTTATATCACTTGTGGAAAGAAAACTTAAAATTTGCTATAAATGTTATAAAACGACAGTTACGACATCATTTAAATTGGAATAGACAAGATATAAACGATAGTTCAACTCCTGTAATTAAAAAAGAATTTATTTACAAATTATTTTTTCAAACTAAAGCTTATAAAGGATTTGTTAATTTAAAACGTAGAAGTTTAAAAGTTAACTTTTCTAAATGGATAGAACAAAAACATCGCAGTAAAGTTTCTCTTGATATGGAAATATATAATTTAGTAATGAAAGGTAAGCTTTCTGATAAAGATTTACAAATAATGGCTATGATTACTGATGCAAATAGGTCTAAATCAGAAGAAGAATAACAAATCTAACACCTCCTAGCAATAGGGGGTTTTCTACGTTCTATAATTAAAAGTATGTCTAGAGATATACTAGAAAGTAAAACTAGTTTAAGAGAGCAGGAATTCATATTAGAGTTCCCCGCACTTCACGAAGCACAACAAACAGTAAGAGATGACCCAGCTCGTTGGAAAATTCTCTGTGCTGGTCGTCGTTTTGGAAAATCCAGACTTGGTGTTCAGTTATGTTTGGAAGAAGCACTTAAAGGGGGTCGTGTTTGGTGGGTAGCTCCTACTTTTGCAATTGCTAGAGTGGGTTGGAGAGATGTAGTTGCAGCGGCACAAGAATTTCCAAAAGAAGCTGGTGTAGACATAAGAATTGGTGATATGGAAGTAAAATTTCCCGGAGGCGGTTCTATCTCTGTAAAATCTGCTGATAATCCTCAAAGACTTCGTGGTGAAGGTTTGAACTTTTTAGTTATGGATGAAGCTGCTTTCGTTAGAGAAGAAACGTGGACAGAAGTATTAAGACCTACTCTTACCGAAAATAAAGGTGCAGCACTTTTTATCTCAACCCCTATTGGAATGGACAATTGGTTTTATCATTTGTGGGAAAAAGCTCACACAGCTGATGATTGGGCAAGATTTCAATTTCCAACAGTAGCAAATCCTATTATTGACCCAGCAGAAGTCGAGTCTGCAAGACAAGATTTAGGAGAATTAGTGTTCGCGCAGGAGTACCTTGCAGAATTTATCTCTGAAGGCGCACAAATGTTTAGAAGTCATTGGTTTAATTACTACAAACTTGGAGTTGGTACTGTTTGGTGTGAGGGTGAAAAATTTGATATCAATAGAGATTTAGTTAAATTTGCAACAGTAGACTTAGCAGCTTCTACTAAAGAGTCTGCTGACTATACAGTCATCTCAGTATTTGGATACCACATGCAATCTGACAGATTATTTATGTTAGACATGATAAGAGATAGATTTGAGGCACCAGACATTGTTCCTCAAATTAAAAGAGCAGTAGGTATTCATAATTTAGAATGGGTTGGCATAGAAAAAACAGGATACCAGCTAGCTATAGTTCAATTTGCAAGAAGAGATGGTCTTAGGATTAAAGAACTAAGGGCCGACAAAGACAAGCGTTCACGAGCACTTCCTTTGTCTGCTAAGATGGAAAGAGGACTTGTATATTTTCCTAAAGATGAAGACTGGGTTGGAGAAGTCGAAAGAGAGCTTTTGACATTCCCTGTTGGAGTTCACGATGATATCGTGGACACTTTAGCTTATGCCTGTCTAAGTAGCGGAACAAAAAGAAAATGGGAAGCATTTTAAATGGCTGACAACAAAAGTTTTTACAGAAAAGCAGTAGATTACTTACAAGCTCCATCACAAAGATTTGAAGCAAAAAGAGGACCTCTAGATAAATACGAACAACCCCAAGGGTCTGTTTGGGGGTACAATACTCAATCTGGTTACTTTCCACAAAAACTAATAGACGAATTAGGTGACGGACTCGGTAACTCAGCTGTAGTTGCATGTCTTAATGTATTAGCAACTTCTTTCGCTGAACCCCAATTAAAAGTTTACAAAAAAAATGAACAGGGTAAATTAGAACAAACATCACACCCTTTAGAACAATTACTACAAAGACCAAATGAATTTATTTCGGGTTCAATTCTTTCACATTACATAGTTACTTCTTTATCAGCGCACGGCGATGCTTTCTTGATGAAAGTAAAAGATAATAACAACAAAGTGGTTCAACTAGTTCCTCTTATGCCTAGTTATGTAAAGGTAAGAGGAAACAGTAGAGAACTTATTACTCATTATGAATATCACGCAGTACAAAAAAATCTTAATACTGAATTTATTGAGATACCTAGAGAAAACATTGTACACATAAGACAAGGTATGGACCCAGACGACCACAGAAGAGGATTTTCGCCACTTCGCTCAGTTATGAGAGAATTGGCTGGAGACGAAGCAGCTGGACAATTTGCAGTCGCTTTGCTACACAATATGGCTGTCCCCGGAGTTATTTTAAGTCCAAAAGATGACTCTATGGGTGGTCCATCAAGAGAAGAAGCTGAAGGTATAGCTCAATCTTTTAAATCAAAATTTGCTGGTGCAAATCGTGGTGCCCCAATGATAATGACTGGAGCTATGGATGTAGACGTAGTTTCTTTTACACCAGAACAATTAAACTTAACACAACTAAGAAGACTTCCAGAAGAGCGAGTATCGGCTGTTCTAGGAGTCCCAGCTATTCTTGCAGGACTTGGAGCAGGTTTAGATGCAGCAACATACAACAATACAAGAGAACTTAGAGAATTTTTTACAGAACAAAAAATGATACCTTTATGGTCAGCTGTTGCAGATGAACTAACCCATCAACTATTACATCAAGACTTTGAAGAAAATGATTACGAATATTATTGTGGTTATGATTTAGACCAAGTTAGAGCATTATCAGAAGATAAGAAAGAACAAGTCCTAACAATGAATTCTGCAGTGCAGGGAGGTTTTGTAACTATATCAGAAGCAAGACAAGCACTAGGTTTAGAGGTAGATAAATCTCACGAGATTTATTTAAGGCCTTTAAATATGATGGCTGTGCCCGAAGGAGAGACTGGGATTATGAACTCTGATGAAGAGAAGCCCGCCCCTGTGGCACAGCAATCATCTGACGAAGAAGATGAAAAATCTACTTTAAATACAACAAGGTTTCAACCAGAGGTTAGAAGAAGTAAGAGAAAAATAGGCAAAAGAAAGTCTGTTATAATTGACCTATCAATGGAATTTAAATCAGCAGAACAAACAGACATAAAACTTTCTGAAGAAGAGAAAGCTGCTGCTGTTTCTGCTAAAGTAAAAAAAGTATTACAAAAGAAAGTTAAAGACCATAATGCAAAAGACCCAAAGTATAAAGCAAGTTATGGAATGTTGGCAGCTGTATTCAGACGAGGTGTTGGTGCCTATAGAACTAACCCATCTTCAGTGCGAGGTAATGTTTCTTCAGCAACCCAGTGGGGCGTAGCTAGGGTAAACGCATTTCTTAAAGGATTAAAAGGTAAATTTCCAAGAACAGCTTTTGACCAAGACTTACTTCCAAGTGGTCATCCATTAAGTTCAAAAAAATCAGCTAAAGCTGCATCAGTAAAAACTGGTGACACTGTTAGCTGGTCAATCAATAAAGACCCAGACCCACCCTCAACAGTGCATGGCGTAGTTACTTCTGTCAACAGTGAAAAGAAAGAAGCAACTATGGTTGTTTGGGCTATTATGGAAAACGGTGAGCATAAAAAAACAGATAGAAGTGTTACTATGCCTTTCTCAAAACTTAGTAAAATAAAAGATTTTAGAAAAGAAGAAAAAGCTAAAAAAGACAAACCTACAAACTTTCCCTCATCTGGCGACAACCAAAAAATTAGCTTAAGTAATTCAAAATTTAAACAATTTCCAGATAAAAAATACATTGATAATCTAAAAGAAAATTATCCAAGTATTTGGAGAAGAGCAGGTAACGGTGGTAACCCACCAACTTCGTTCACTGGAAACGATGCCTACAGAAACTGGACGAAATATAAATCTGGAGATAGAAGTTCTTCTGTTTTATCTTGGGTAAAAAGAAGAGAAAGCTTTATGGCTCGTCATCAAAAAAATACTAGATTAAATGGAATCATTGCTGTTATGAAATGGGGCGGTGTAACCAAATCTGGAGTTAGCGCTATGAAGAGCATAGTTAATGAGCAAAAGAAAAAAGAAGATGCTCGTAAAAAGAAGGCTAACGAAATCTTGTCTCACAAGGACGATTTAACAAGTTAAAATAGTTAATAGTATCGAAAGGTATATGAGTAGGTAGATGAAAGATAAATTTAACAAGTCTATTGAGTTTAAAACAATAGATGAAGAAAAAGGACAAGTTGAAGCAGTTTTCTCTGTTTACAACACATTAGACACAGATGGAGATGTTGTCGTTCCCGGAGCTATAAAATCCGGATTTAAAGATAATCAAGTACCAATGGTGTTCGCACACAAGTGGGACCAACCAATAGGTAAAGGTACAATTGTCACTGACGATAATAAAGCTACATTTAAGGGAACTTTCTTTATGGGGACTGAAGCTGGAAAAGAAGCTTACAATCTCGCAAAAGAAATGGGGGACTTACAAGAATGGTCGTTTGGTTTTAGAATAAACGATTATGAAGTTGCTCCTTTTCAAAAAGATGGTTCTACTGACGAACAAGACGTTCGTTATCTCAAAGAATTAGAAGTGTTTGAAGTTTCACCAGTATTAGTTGGTGCAAATAGAGAAACCTACACACTAGCAATTAAATCCGGAGAAGAAGCTATTTATGAATCTAACTCAGATTTAAAAGTAGCTCTTGATAAAGATGTTTTTGACAACGCTGAAGATGCAAAGAAAAGAGCAAAAGAATTAGGCTGTTCCGGTAGTCATACTCACGATGTAGATGGTAAAAAGGTACATATGCCTTGTTCATCACACGAAAGTTATGAAGAAACAATTGCTAATCAAGGTAAAGATTTATCTACAGATGATGAAGAAAAAGGCAAAGATAAAATGTCTTGCGACTATGGCGAAACTGGTAAGTGTGCCAAAGAAGGTCAAAAATCATCAGAAGAAGATACTAAAATTTCAGAAGAAGATAGTTCCAGCTTGCAAGGGGTAACTTTTTCAGAAGAGGTGAAAGATGTGCTTGCTGCATTAGAGAGCCTCATAGTACGTGCAAAAGCAATAGCTATATTGCGCGAAAAAGATGGAAGGACATTATCGGTGAAAGCTAGTTCTGCTTTAAGAGCAGTACAAGATGACCTTAATGATGCGTGGAACGAAATCGATACAATTATTGATGAGAACCTAGAGATTCCAGAAGCTGAATCACAAGACGACGTTGAGACTGCGGTCGAAGAAGTTGTTGAAGATGCAGAAACTGAATCAGAGAATACAGAAGTAGAAGAGGAATCTCCTACTGATGATATCGAGGTTACTGAAGAAATTGTAGAAGATGAAGTTGTAGAAGAAGTTGAAGAAGCTGCTGAAGAAGAAGTTGTCGAACTTGAAGAAGTTGATGAAGAATTCGAAGCACTTTTTGCTGAAGCTCAAACCACAATCACAGAGGCCACTTTACTTGAATTAGACGACGAATAAGTATAAGCAATTTATTTGGAGATAAAATATAATGTCAAATTATAGTGAAACACTTCAGAAAAAGAGAGCTGAGTTAAAAGAAGTATTTGATAATCCTGCAGAAGACGGTAAGTATTCCGCAGAACAAAAAAATGCTATCAACACTTTAAACACCGAGCTATCTGGATTAGTCGATGATGCTAATAATGCAAAAGCCAAAGCTAAAAACGAAAAAGCTATGGAACAAGCAGTATTTGCAGCTGAAGAATCAGATAATTCACCTAAAACAATTGGTGAATCATTTGTAAATTCTGATGCTTACAAAGGCTATACAGAAGCTGGAGTTAGAGGTTTGGACTCAAATGTTAAGTTCTCACCAATGGGTTATAAAACCACATTAGGTGCTGGAACTTCTAACAACTTTCCACCTGAAGTATTAAGACAACCGGGAATCTTAGAGTCCGCTCTTAGAGACCCAGACGCAGTGATTGGTCTTTTTGACCAAATCGAAACTGACCAAAATTCCTTTGCATATATGGAAGAAACTACATTCACAAACGCTTCTGCTGAACAAGCAGAAGAGGCAACAACAGCTGAAGCCGCATTAGACTTCACTGAAAAGACTGCATCAATAAGAAAAATTGGTGTTTTCTTGCCTGTGACTGAAGAACTTCTTGCAGATGTAAACGGTATTCAAGGTTATGTCAATTCAAGACTTGGTACAATGATGAAACTAAGACTTGACGGACAACTTTTGAGTGGTGACGGTAGTGCACCTAATCTAAAAGGTATATTGAACCAAACCGGGTTACCCGGCTTTAACAATAGTTCATATTCCGGCGAATTAGGAAAATTAGGACAAATCTATCAAGCCATTACAGAAATAAGAAAAGGTGCGTTTGTAGAACCAGACGCAATTATCATGCACCCATCAGATTGGTACGACATCGTAACATCAGTTACAGATATCGCTACTACAACATCTGGTGCTGCCCCTAAGAACCCATTATTTATGGTTGCTGGTGGCTTTGGTGCAGACGCAGCCCCAAGAATTTGGGGTCTACCAGTCGTAGCTACTTCTGCTGTTGCAGAAGGAACAGTTATTGTTGGTAGGTTTGGTGGCGGAGAAGCTGCTCATGTTGTGATGCGACAAGGAATTGACCTTGCTGTATCTGATTCTCATAGTGACTTTTTCCTTAAAGGAAAATTAGCTATCAGAGCAACAATGAGATTAGGCCTCGTAGTCTATAGACCAACTGCATTCTGTAAAATAACAAATATGTAAAAATATTTGTTGTAAGAACAAATAGTAATGGGGGATTAAGTTCCCCCATTACAACAAAAGAAATGAGAAAATTTTAAATGAGTGAATTTATAAAAGTAGAAAAAGACATTTGGAAGCTTGAAGATGGTTCTTTATGGGAAGGTAATATAAACCAATGCCCAGAAGGTAATCCAGACAGTGTTGCAAAAGCCGGTAAAGAATATCAACTTGATTATCTTGAATTACACGGTTATGGAAAGAAAAAAGCTGCTGTTAAAAAAGCTGCTGTTAAAAAAGCTCCAGAAACTAAAGCACAAAAACCAGCTGAAGACAAGTAGGTCATAGCCAATGGCGCTAAGTACTGTTTCAGATGTTAAAAGTGTTATTGGTGTTGATATGTCTTCAACAGACGAAACGGCAATAACCAATATATTTATACCAGCAGCAGATGCTGCAATTAAAAATTACGTCGGTTATGAATTAGAGTATAACGCTTCTGTTGTAGATACATTAGATGGCAACAATCAAGAAGAAATTTATACAAGTGTTGCACCTATTATTTCAGTGAGTTCTCTTGTCGAAGATTCAGTAACACTTACTGAGGGTAATCAAGAACATTTTGTTGTTTATAAATCATTAGGTAAAATTAAAAAAACAGGTTCAAAACAATTTTCGAGCATAAGATTACAAAATATTGTCGTAACTTTTAAAGCCGGATATTCCGATGCAGAAGCTACAGCAGAAGATATACCAAAAGATATAAAGTTAATAAGTGCAAAAGCAGCAGGCAAAATGTTTATAGCATCTGCAGCTCTAGGGTCTCAACAAAGTACAGGAGATGTCTCAACGCACGCAGCAGACAAAACAGCAGACTCACAATTTCAATTAGTGAGAAATGAAAGACTTGGAGATTATTCAGCGACTTATGAACCAGTTTCAGATTTGTTAGCTCAAGAAGTACTGACAAATCAAGATAAATCAGTTTTAAGTAAATATAAAAGGCAATACTTTACATCGGCCTCAATACTCGACTAAACTAATATTATGGATATAGAATTTAATAAATCACAGCGTAAAGCATGGTTGATGGGTATAGACTTTGAAATCTTTGCAGAAGCAGTTATTGAACAAATGAACAGCTTAAGAATGCAAAAAGTTAACTTAGTTCAAGATATGGATAATATTGTTAACGATTACATGCAAGTATGTAAAAAGTTTCCTATCAAAGAAAAAAAATCAAAGAAAAAATAACTTGTGGCTAGATACGACTACAAGTGTTCAAAATGCGAACATGTTTTCGAAGTACAGCACTCTATACATGATGAACCAAAGGTAAAATGTGAAAAATGTAAAAAACTATGTATTAGACAAATTAGCAGTAGGGTTAATCTCTATGGAACTGTTGGCATTGATTGGAATACTGACCCTTCTAAAGTTTCTCAATCCATGAGAGATAAAGCAAAAAAAGCAGCCAGACGTAAACAATCTTTCTAAACAGAATACATTGTATATTTAAGAGTTATTTCTTCATCTTTTTTTATGTCTCTTAAAAAGTAAAGGTATCTAAATCTTTGGACTTCTACAAGTTTCGCATTGGGTTCTTCACTGTGATTGATAAAACCACCAAGAGGTGTTCTAAAAAGCTTATTAGTGATGGGGTCTGTAATATGAGTAATTCCACTATTTACACCCTTTTCTATGTCTTTTAAGGCAAATAATCCTAGTCCTTCTATTTTTGATTTTTTAATTGTAAGATGTTCTGGTAAAGGTCTATAATTCATCGTCTAAATCATCCCAACCATAATCTTCACAATAATCTTTTTCATTCATTATTTATCTTTTAATGGGTCTTTATGTCCACGAATACGTCCAACTTTTTTTGGTGCGTGTAAATAACATCTATCTGAAGGATTGTACTGGCTTAAAGTAACTACACAATCTTCATTCTCACAAAGTCTTCCTTTGTCAAACACTTTAGTTTGACGACTTGCTTCATAGTGGCTTCTTGCATTAATAGAAAATTGATTAGCCATTAGAACTTCTCCGATTCGCAATCAAGACAAAAGATACTGTTTATTGGTAACTCTTTTGACTCTAAACAAATTGCACAAGTTGGTAAGTTAAAATTATATAAATCTATCATTCTTCCTCATCTAATCCAACGACATCAATAAGAGGTACCCTACCTACAACTCTGCCTTTGTCGTCATACCAATATTCGTATTCTATTTTATCTACTTCCATTTTCTCTCTTTTCTAATTCTTCAATCTGTTCATCAGACATAAACCACTCAGCAGGAAAAGAATGGTTATGTCTTGATATTTCAAATTCTTTTACTTCGACATAATAATCTAGTCTTACACAAATCCAAATTTGTATTTTACTTACAAGATTGCTAATACTTTGAGCTAAGTTCATTAACAATACATCTATTCGTTGAGCCATTTTTTTCTCCATTTCTCTTCGTCTTCCCAGCACCATTTACTTGAATTCCAATCACGCCATTGAGTTTTGCCATAAATATCTTCGGCAAGTATTGAAGCCATCATAATGTTGTAATACGGAGTATATTGTACTTTAGTAAAAGAAAAACCAGTATTTATTTTAGAAGTTGGTCCATTGTAAGGCCTACCCCATTTTAAAACTACCCATTCATCCCACATCGGCATCTCATACTTCTCTGCAACCCAATTCCATGTCCAAGACACGAATTGCATAACACCTGTATCACCATTATCTAATCTATGAGCAGAAGATTTACCTCTTGATTCACACCAACCAATCCTTACTGCTGTATCTATATTTTCATAATCAAAAAACTCAACATACAAATGAGAATATTGCAACATTGTAGAGGGTACATTTTGTTTACATTCTATAAATGAATTAATTTGTTGATTTTCTGATAAATTAGGAGCATCTGGAGTACCAAATGTTGCTAAAAACAGCATACAACTAGCTATCATTATTTCCTTTCATAGCATAATAATGCCATAATTCTAGAAAAATGTCAAGTACTAATCTATTTTAGTTTGTATTGCTTCTTGTATTGTTTCTTTTTCAGAGTTGCCTGTTACAGCAGTAGTATATTCGTTTACAAAACGACCATATTGGTCTTGTATTAGACGAAATATTTCTGCTTCCCAACAATTAGCCCATTTATTCCAACTGAGATAAATGGTTCTATCTCCTACTTTGAAGATTTTTTGCCTTTCATCTTGGGCAATAATCTCTAGTTCAGCCATAAAGGCCTCCTTTGCTACACACCTTTATTATAGCAGGTCTTGACTAAATAGTAAAAAAATTGGAAAAAACTTGACAAATTGTGAGTGATGTGGCATTATTATAGTATGTATAGAAGGAGAATATATGGAGACAACTAATAAAGTTACAACTTCAAAACCCAGTCTAGAACAAGCAGAGTTCTTGTTTAAAAGGTTTCCCAATAAACCTTTAAGAGAATGGGCAGAAGATTGGGAAGTATCTCACGAACAGGTAAGAATAATGAAAATAAGATTAGGAATACCTACAAGTAGAAAAGTGGAATACACAGTAGAAATAACTAAGCCGGTAATAGATTATATTGCAGAGGGTAAAGGTACTATAAACACACCCCGAACATTTAAATCTTTATCTTTTGGCAAAACTACTTTTTTAAACTGGATGGCAGAATATCCAGAGTTGACTGATGCTGTTGTTGAGGCTCAAAGTATAGCAAGACACAATAAACTTAATCCAACTCACAAAAGATGTTCTCAAACAGGAGAAGTTTTACCCGTATCTGAATTTTACAATGATAGTAATACTTTAGACGGATACTCAAGTAGAAGTAAAAAAGCTGTAAAGTCTAACGCTAAGAAATATTATGAACAAAGAAATGTTACTGAACCTACAGTAACAGAAAAACTTTGTCCTGCTGTTTCTGACTTAGGAGTTTTACCAGCTAAATACTTTGGTTTGAGTAGTAAACACTCGACAGGACTGCAAACGTATTGTAGAGAATTTCAAAAACAGTATCAAAAATTCTTAAACAAAGATGGTTACACTCAAGGCGACGCATATGAGTTAGCTAAAGAACCAACTTATGAATATTTTGCTGGGCAAGGATATCAACGCATAACCGAAACAAGTAATTTCTAAGTAAAACCTAATTAAAACCCCTCCTAAGTGAGGGGTTTTTTTGTTGGTATAATAAATGGTATGCCTAAACTACCAACATCTTTATTGAATGAAAGCGTTACAATACAATCATTAAGTGGTTCATCTGTAGACGATAGAGGACTTTCAACAGCAACTTGGTCTGACTCTGCAACAAACGTACAAGCAAGAATTATGGATTCTGGTGGCACGTCCGAAGTAGATTCTGAGAACAGAACAGAACAAGTTATAGAATTTAGAATTTACATACCTTCTGGAACAACTGTATCTATGGATGATAGGGTTAGCTATGATAGTAAATTTTATAATATTAAAAATATTAAAAAAATAAAAGATAGATTTGGAAATATTTTTTATAAAGAATTGACTATGGACTCGGGATACTAATGGCTCAAGGTAGATTAAAAATGAAAAATCTTTCTTTACGAAGCTTTAAACAAGTAACTGATGGATTCGCAGGTGGCGGAAGGTATAATTTTCAAAAAATTAAAAATTTAAAAGATTTAAGAACTTTTTTTTATGAATATTCATTATTCATTGGTGACTTATCTTCTATTCCCGGAGTTCCTAATTTTAATACAGCCAACAAAGTAAGAAATCTTTTTCTTAAGTCTGGACGTATTATGGGAGACGTTAACTCTCTTATGGGTACCGCTCAGAAAATGATGGATGGTTTTCAAATGTCAGATTTAGAAACTGCTGGTGAGCGTGCTTTTAGACGTGTTGGAGGTAGAGCTACAGGTAAAGTTATGATGAAAATTCCCGGAAGTAATCCTTTATCTCGTGCTGCTAGGTCTGGTTTAGGAGCTAATATGCAAAAAGAATTTGATAGTTTCACAAAAAAAGCTTTTAGACAGACAGGTCTTTCCGCTAAACCAGCTGTAAGAGTATACGGACATGTCAATGTGGCAAGTATATATGACCACAGTGCTATTCATAAAATATTAGAAATAGTGACTGAAGATATAGCTAGGCAAGCATATGTTTTTACTCCAGTCAAAACTGGTAGATTGAGGGGAACACTTTACCCGTCATTTAAAGATACAAAGGTTAAAGGCGGACATATGAGAAGAGGTAGGGTTTCTATTGGAGAAGGACTTGATTATGGTTTAAAAATTGAGTTTGGTAGCGGTTCTGGGTTTGACGTTGGAGTCGGAGCAATAAAAGCAAGATACTTTCCAGAAACTCCACAAGCTGTTCAATATTTAAGAGGTGCTAATGAAAATCGTAGAGCAGTCACAAATGGTAAAGGTGCTATGTTAAGAAGAGGTGCAGCTAAAGCTGCAGCAAGATTAAAGTCATCTGGTTTAGGTCAGTTTAAACAACACAATATAGAAAAAGTAATTTCAGATATGAATGGAAAGGTAAAGTAATGTCACAACAGTTACCAGATGCAGAAATCTTATTTAGAACTTGGGCATTATCTAGAACACCTATAGCAAATTTAGTCAACACAAAAGTAGCAACAAGACTTCCTACTAGTGGGACGTTACCCTTTTTAGTTTATTCAATGTTAGGTGGAGCTCCTTTAGGAGGAGAATCTCTTATTTATGAAGCAACAATGTTTATTGATGCTTACGCAGGAAAATATGCTTCTTCCGGAACTAAAGGTCAACCAGATTTTTCTGGTGCTTTTAATTTAGCAAATACAGTTGTAGAAGAAACATTTGACTATGCACCTACCAAGTTAACTTCCACTGGAGGTGAGGTTGGTGTTATACATGGCTTTTATAATCAGAGCGGACCCTCAAGAATTGAAGAACCCGACCTCGGTTTAGCCCGCTATAATATAGAAGTAGTAATGGTATATGGAGCAAATACATGAAAAATGTTAAATTGAATCCTTTTATTAGAGTTTTCGATTCTATTAGAGACGAAAAGCTCGATATTATCTTTGATGGTAAAGAATGGGTAGAAGTAAAAGAATCTGATTGGAACAGACTTAAACAAAGTCAAACCAAGCAAGGTGAAATACTAATACCTACATTCGTTACTGAAGGAGAAGGTATGGGAGAAGTTAAGGGTATTTCTGATATTAAAGAAGAAATATCTAGCGATGAGGAATGGTTCGGTACTGACGAAGTAGTAGAAGAAGAAGAGTGACAAACTCTTTATAACCATAGGTAGGTAAATAAAATGGCACAAAGTATTACAGAAGTTCTTTTGGGAACTGGTAGTCTTTTTACAGCTCTGGAGTCTGACTTGAATGGTGGAAGCCCAAACGTGGTATTCCCATCCAATACAAGTGTTACCCCAGCAAATACATACTGGACCAATATAGGATATTCCGAAGGTGGATTTTCATTAGAATATGATAAAACATTTGAAGATGTAACAGTAGCAGAAGAGATTGACCCTATTAAGACAATCAAAACTGCTCAAGAAGTGAGAATCACAGGAGAGCTTGCTCAAGCTTCCCTTGCTAACTTAAAGCTAGCAATGGCTGGTGGAACAATTTCTACCGATTCTCCAGCATCCGGATATTCAACATTAGTTCCTCCAACAACTGACTCTTTCTTAGAGTATGGTTTGTTGTTAAGAGTTAACGCTCCGGGTACTGATGAAGCAGGTGCAGGTAAATTAAGGGACATTCATGTTCCTAGAGCAGTTAATGTGGGTGCATTCTCAATGACACACGCAAAAGCTCCTCAAAAGGTGACAGTAACGATTGAGTACAAAGTGCTCAAGCCAAATGCTGATGCACCATTTGCAAATATATTTAAAATTATTGACACAGTCTAATAATTAATACGTAGGAGGTATTGATGTCAGAATTTAAAGATTTTGATGAAGCAGTGGCAGAAGATGCCGATGTAAAAGTTACTTTCAAGGTAGGGGGCAGGAACTATGAAGCTCCTTCAACCCTACCAGCGAAAGTAGTGTTAGCACAGTTAAAACTGTCAAACGATAGTGGTGGCATAGACCAAAAAAACATTGGAGAATGGTTGGGAGCTGTTATGGGCGAACAACAATTTGGTCAAATGTTAGATGACGGAATAAGCTGGATACAGCTAGAAAAAGTTTTGATTTTCTTGTTGGTCACATATGGAATAATTCCAGACCCAGAAGAAGTCTCAACTGAAGGGGGAGAAGAAGAAGACCCAAAATAAATCTATCTTGGGATGATGTCTTAAGTAGATGGTCTTCAGTAGAGTCAGACTTTTTAAGATTCTACAGACTCGAACCTTTAAATATTAGTTGGAGATTATTTAAAAATCTTTTATTCAGTCTAGTTTCGGAAGAATCTTCTTTTTATGCACCCTATTTAGCTGAGCAATTGAAAGAAGCAAGAGATGAAGCAGAAAATAATCGTAACGAAAAACCAAAAGTACAAATATCATTGGCAGATGCTATGCAGGATTTAGGTATAAATGACTAAAATTGGTGGTGCCCATCTCGAGATTGATGCAGACGCTTCAAAGGCCGAAGAAGGTGCTAAATCTGGTGCGCTGAAAATTGGTGCAGTCTTATCTAAAGCATTTTCTGGTATTTCTGGAATGATAAATGCTGCTGGTATTGGTATGTTAGCTGGTATCAGTATTTCTTTAGTAGCAGGTACAAGAGCGGCTATAGAGTTTGAAGATGCTTTTGCTATGGTTAAGAAAACTATGGCAGATGTAGATGACCCACAAGTATTCGAAAAAATTGCAGACGACTTAAAAGCTTTAGCAACTCAAATACCAGTAAGAGCTTCTGAATTAGCAGGATTAGGTTCTGTCGCTGGACAGTTAGGTGTTGGAGCAAGTGATGTTTCTAATTTCGTAGAAGTTGTAGGTAAATTAGGAGTTGCTACCAATATGACTGGTGAGCAAGCAGCTACTTCTTTAGCTAGATTTTTAAATGTAACAAACGAATCAACTGATTCAGTAGGAAAATTTGCTTCTATACTTGTACAACTAGGTAACAATGTTGCCGCACAAGAATCTGAAATTATATTACTAGCCCAAAACTTTGGTGCTATCGGTACAGTTGCAGGGTTATCCGCAACTGATATTCTTGCATTTTCAGCAGCTATGCGTGAAACTGGACAACAGGCTTCAGCAGGTTCTACTGCTTTAGGAAAACTTTTTACAATAATGGCAGACGCAGGTAAATCTGGAGGTAGTGATTTATTCAACTTTGCAGAGGTTGCTGGTGTAAGTGTTGGCGAATTTGCAGAATTAGTAGAAAACGATATAGGTAAAGCGGCCCAAGTGTTCTTAAAGGGGTTAGACGAAATGAATGACTCGGGTAAGGCATTAACTCCTACCCTTGCAAAATTAGGGCTAAACCAAGTAAGAACAGCAAGAGCAGTTTTATCTTTAGCAAACAACCAAGAAGGTTTAAATGAAGCTTTAGCTCTAGCAAGAGAAGAAGCAATATCTCAGAATGCTTTAAATGAAGAAGCTGCAACAAGATTCGAAACAGTATCTCAGAAAGTTGCACAGTTTAAATCTATTACAAATGTAGCATCATCTGAAATCGGTGAAGTTTTTCTTCCAGTAATAAGTAAACTTATGGACTTCTTTATTGTTTTAGCTAAAGGTTTAGTAGGCCTTGTTAGAGGTTTTAAAGAACTAGGAACATTTATGAAAGTACTTGTTACTACAGGTGCAGTTGCAACAATTGTAAAAATGTTTTCAAATATGTTTAAGTTATTTTCAAAAATTACAAAAGTCGCTACTCCACTTAAAGGATTTTTTACTACATTCAAATCAATTGCTGGTAAGCTTTTAGGTCCTTTAAAACTTTTGACTGGAGCTGTTGGAGCTGTAGTAGCAGCTATAACAGGTTTATTTAAATTAGGTCAAAAGCAACAAAACTTTGATGATTTTAATTCTGGTATTCAAGGAATGGTAGATAGTTTTAAAGAGTTAGACACTATGGAAGGTGGTATATCTGGAAACATCTCAGATGAAGTAATTAAAGGTTTTGTAGAAGGAATACCAGAAGGTTTTCAAGACGGAGTCCGTACAGCAATATCAAAAGGAGACATAACTGCGGCATCAGCTTTAGCTGCTTTTGAAATAGGTGACGTAATGGGAGAAGGTATTTCTGACAGTTTACGTAATGCTTTAGGAGTTGGGGACATCATGGATGGAAATAAATTATCAATGTTGTCGACAGCAATACAAGACATGGAACTAGATGGAGGTATTGATAAATTTGGAATAATATTTGAAACAGCCGAAGCCCTTCAAGTAGAACTTAGAAAAGGCGCTATGGCTAATGAAGACAACGTTGAACACTTAGAAGCTATGTTAGCTTTTTATTTACAATCAGGTCTTGCTGCAGGAGATTTAGAAACAACACAAGAAAAATTCGTAAGAATTCTTGAAGAACAAGTTGGATTACAAGTTGCTATGAGTCCTTGGTTTCAGAAAGCAATGGAAACTGAAAAAGGCAGATTAGAGATGGCAATGAGATATAAAGATGTCAATGAAGAAGTTTTTAATATGCTAGTAGAGATGGGATTGCTAGACCCAGTTGACCCAATAATAGATGCGTTTTCTCAATTGGAAAAAGACACTAACAACTTCTTAACTCTGATGGAAGATTTAAGAAAGCCGGAACAATTAGTTTTTGATGTAGAGATGGCTGAATTTGATGTTGCCGATGCACATAAAGAACACAATGACTTACACAAAGAATCTGCTGATTTACATCAAGAAGATTTAGACCTAGCTAAAGAGCTAAATGATTTACAAACTGCTGAGATTATGACCCATGAGGAAAAAATTGAACAGCAAGAAAAAATAAATGAAGCTTTAGAAATAGAGAATAGTCATTTAACAAATGCTAAGATGACCCTGCAGGAACAAAGGTCAGAACAAGATTTAATAAATGAAGCTTTAGAAATAGAGCAAAGATTAAGAGATGGTTTAGCTTTAAGTGCTAATGACCAGTTACAGAGAGAAAAGCTTAGAAAAGATAGAAGACGTGTTGAATTAGCTATACAGCAGGGTTCTTTAGAATTTGGCGATTTAGAGTTACAAGCTATAGATGAAAATATAGCTGCTATTGAATCAAAGTCTGTATCACAACAAGATGCAGATATAGCTAGAGAAAAAGCTAAAAAAATTGTTGATAGAGCTGAGGAAAGAAGACTTAAAGAAATTAGCCAAGCTGAAAAGCTCCGTGAGGATGCTAAAGATATAGCTTTAGAAGCTCAAGCTAGACGAAATGAAGAAATTGAAAAAATTGAAAAGCGTCGTATTGCTATTAATGAACGATTATTAGAACTCCCTAGAGAAATTAAAGAAGCTCATATAGATATACATAATGCACAAATGGACTTGATATCAGCTAACGCAGCAGTTCTGTTATCTTTTGGAGATTTAAGAAGCGTTGTAGTTGAAGATGCAATCAAAATGGCAGAAGCTTTAGGCATGCCATTAGAAGTACTTCAAGGAATTATGACTCTATTTAATCACGCACAAGTAGAATCAGTCCCTAAAATCAATGAAATATTAAATAGAATTGATGACCCGGGCCTTGGGGGAATGGGTATAGAATATTCAAACTCAACTTATGACAAGAATAGGTCAAATTACTCAAAGTTTAAACAATACGAATTTGAGAACAGACACATTGGTGGCGCAGTTAAAGCTTCTGGAAGTTACATGGTAGGTGAGCTTGGACCAGAAATATTAAAGATGAATCCATCTGGTGGTGGTTATATTAATAGACTTGGACAAGGAAATAACGCGGGTATGTCTCAAAACAATGTTGTAAATGTAAACGTAACAGGACTTCCTAGTGACCCTATAGCATCGAGAAGAATTGCTCAAAATATTCAAAGAGAGTTGAATAAATTATCTAAAGATGGAAGAAGCGGTAGTGTTAGATAATAAAGAAAAACATTATTTAAAAGCTTGTAAATCAGACTGGGATTGTGGTGAGTATTTTTATGGACCAAAATATCAGTACTGTAGAAAATGCAGAGATAAGGATATGTGCTAATGGCTAATACTATAACTATAGGAAGAATGACCTTTACCTCACCAGCAACCTTTAATATTGCGGCAGTTCCAACTAATACAAGAAACTCAATGGATAGAAGTTCAACATTAAGTGGTAGATTTGTAGCAAGCTCAGTAACAGAAGCAAAAGTTTTAAGAGATGAACTTGTTTCTATGGGTAACTCTAACCTCTTACTACCATTAACTTACACTGGTGACACAACATTTCAAGGATTTTGTAAATTACAAAATGTTTCTATAAATCATGTCAGTTTAGCTACTGGAGTTCTTGATTATCAAATTACAATACTTATACAAGGTAGGACATCCGAGATGTTATTTGAAAGTAACATGTCTGGTGCTCTGTTAACTAATTCACACAGCATAACAGCATCTAACACAACTTATGGGCCTTTTCACGCATTACCCGTTAACGCATACAACTACGACCATGAAAATGCACCAGTCGGGGTAACTAGAGCAACAGAGGATGGTAATGTTACGCTTTTTTATAAAGATACTATTAGAGACAAAGCTGCTCAATGGTTAGTTGAGCCAGAAAACTTTTATAAAGGTGCTTGTAAAATAACAATAAATAATACAGTTAGAGCAGGATATTTATCACCTAATCACCCTACAGGAGTTGTTTTATCTAATGGAATAGTTAGGTTAACTTCTGGGTCTGTATCTGACGAATCAAGATTTAATTTAGAGTTCTATGACAATGGTTCATTTACTAGTTCCAGAGAAATATCAATAAACTCTGGTTCTTCTACTACTGACTGGAATCTATGGAAAACAGTCCAAATTATAAGAAACGAGCCACAAGAATGTGTTGTAAGGTTTACTTCATATTCTTCAGATGATAATGGTGATGGGCGACTCACAATTGATGCCACTATAAAAAGAGGTGCTCATCACATATCATTAGTAGCTAATCAAGGAGCAACCTCTAATAGAGCTGCAGCATCAAGAATAAATTTACAAGTTACTGAAAGTGGTGGTACATTTGCAAATAGTACAGGTTATATGGTTGAGAGTAGTGCTGACAGCTCTGGACAAAAATTTATTGTTGGAAGCCCTCAAGGGTATACAGCAGATACAACTAATAAGTTAATACATCTATCAACAGCACAATTTAAAACATACGTGGGATATGTTTACAATGCTAGCAATCCATTAAATCACGATACAGCTGATGCTGTACGTGACCAGTATCTAGAAAGTGTATACGAGAATGTAAGATTAGTGAGGGCATAAATGGCAGTTACAGAAAGATTAATGGGAGCCGGTAACTTTAGCGTTTCCTTTTCACAAGAATTTACACCTACAGCAATAATTCAGTCTATTAAAGAATGGGGTCACATTGTTATAACCCCACAAGAAGTTGATATAGATACACTATCAGATAGTGAAATACTATCCGCATCGAGATATACAGGAATTGTTTTGAATAGAACACTTGAAGAAGGTGTTGTCAGTATAAATGGACAAGGATTAGAACTGTATATGGGCGATGGTTCAGCAAAAGGTATGGTTATAGCTGAATCAAACAATGTAGGTAAAGTAAGAACTTTTACAGGCACAACATTAGCTGAGACTTTATTTAACTCGACAGCACAGACTAACAAACCATTAGGAATAATGAGAGATGAAGCAGGTAATGCTCAAGCTATAACACAAGGAACTATTACCAATCCTACAGCAACTTACACTGGTGCTCACTTCGTAGAAACTTCTTTATCAGCTTTAAAATTTATTTGTGAAGTTCTAAATGTTGAATACAAAGTTAATTCAAACGGTACTCTAGATGCTGGGCCCGCAGCTAATTTATTTGAAGGTGTTGGTACAAATCAACCTAATAGCATAGTTGTAAAAACCGCATACGGACAAGACCCAGAATTTGAAGGTGTAGTTCCACAAGGATTAAGAACTGAATTCGATGCTACAGACTGGGTGTCTAGAGTTGATTTTACTGGAGAAGTAGGTTTTTTTGACATTGCAACTGATGTTGCTGGAGAGGCAAATCTAAGTTCCAATCCTTATAAAGATTTGCATGGTAATGCTTTAAAGCGTGTTGGTTTAGTACAGGAACCAGATGTTCCGGAAGCAAATCTAAACACTAGAGCTACAACTCTCTTGAATGAATTAGCAAGAATTAAAAAAGTTCTTAACTTAGATTTAGAGCAGTATGAAGTTACTGGAGATATGAAACCGGGAGATTTTATATACGCCTTTGACCCAGATGTAGGTTTTAAAGATACAGCTACAGATGCTACAGCTGAATCAAGAGATTTGTATGAAATAACTTTTAGGGGTCAAACAATAACACCTGTAAAAATAAGAGTACTAGGAATTACATTTCCAATTACAACAGGTATGGGTTGCTACTACAGAGATAAAGATGGTAACTATACAGACATTACTGAGTATGTTCAATATGAAAGTGGTTCTGCACAAGTAGAGCTTGGTGACTTAATAAGAACTATTGGAGATGATTTAAGATTTAGCGAGTTTTCTTTATCAAAGAGTACAGCAGGAGCTTTTTCTATACCTAATCTACCTGCAACACCAACACTTCAATCGGGTACATACTTAAATGCTACTGGTGAATCCAGTGGCTTTATAAGGGTTACTGTTGCAAAACCAACTAATATAGATGGTTCACAAATAACAGATGGTAGCCATTATAAAGTTAGATATAAAAAAATAACTGACAACGAATATTCCTATCAAAACTTTCCTTTTACAGGAGTTAGTTCTGAAAGTTTATTACTACAAGATATGGCTGTAGGGTTAACTTATGATGTAGGAGTTGCTGCAGTTGATAAGTCTGGTTTCAAAGCAATGTCTGCTTATGATGGAACAGGTTCCGACCTGTATACAAATACATCTTCTGTCAATGCAAACTTTGCTAGTAACGCGAGAATTGAAATAGAGAAAGATGGTCAAGCACCCTCTAAACCTAAAATAGCAACATTAGCAGCAGGACCACTAAGGGTTCAAGTATCACATAGTTTAGGAAAAGATGGTACAGATGGTAGTGGTAATGCTTTTGGTGACTTTACACTAGAAGGTGATTTAGATTACTTAGCTATCCATGCAGTCACACAATCCGGAAATACACAAAACTTTACTATTGCAGAATCTAACAAAATAGGGGAAGTAAGGGTAACAGCTGGGAACTTACTTCAACAAATACCAGTAATAAGTACAATAGAACTTTCTGATTCTGCTAATTACTATTTTAGAATTGTAGCTGTAGACAAGTCTGGTAATGCTTCTGACCCTTCTGATGGACAATTAACAAATGCAGACCTAATAGCTGAAGCTAATATAGCAGATGCTACTATCACGACTGCAAAAATTGGTGATGCACAGATAACAACAGCAAAGATTGGTGATGCACAAATTACTACTGCAAAGGTAAATGATTTATCTGCAGACAAACTTACAGCAGGTACTATTGATGCCTCACAAATAACAGTCACAAACTTAAATGCTACTAATCTAAGCTCTGGAACTATAAACGCTGATAGAATTGCATCAGACAGTATAACTGCTGACAAAATTGCTGCTAATACTATAAGTACAACAGAACTTAACTTTACTCCAGTAAGCAACTCTAATATTGTTGCAAGTATTAACGCTTCTTCGGAAGGAATAACAATAGATGCAGATACCTTAAATTTAACTGGAACTCTAAGTGTAGGAGACGCTTTAGATATTGGCGGTTCTGATACTTCTAGTTTTCATGTAGATACTAGTGGTAATATGTTTTTGGGTGCTGCAACACTTGGTGCTGCCCCATTTAAAGTTACAGCTGCAGGTGCTTTAACAGCTACCTCAGTGACTGTATCTGGAAATATTAGTGGTACTGTTGACCAAGCAACTGAACTTACTGCTCAAGTAACAATGGGAACAAATGGAAAATTAAGAACTAAAACAGGAACTACTTATATCGAATTAAATTCAACAGATGCAAACACTATAACTTTTAAAAAGAGTAACGCAACTATAGGTCAAATAAATGATTATACCGATGGTAGTGACAGTGCCTTTATGCTGCAAGCAGGAACAAGTGAAAGATTGTGGTTATATTCTCCTTCTGGAAAAGGCACAACAATATTTACAAATACTACATCAAATAATAATGGTAATTATGCAAGTGGTGGTCTAAGAATTGCTGCTGCAGATGGTAATGTAGGTGGTCAAATTATATTTGGAAACACTACTCCAAATGCTAATCAAATAATTAAATCTAATGGTAACAATGTTTATTGGGGAAATGCAACCTCAGCTGGTGTAAATGCTATACAGGGCACAGGAAATATAAGCACAAATAACAACACTGGCTCTATTGTTATAAACAGCAATCATTCACATAACTTAGGTGTGAATAATAATCAAGCTGACCCAAATCATCATTCCAATGATAGACATAATGTTGCTTTTGGAACTTCAAATATTAACAGTAGTGATGTTACTAACAACTCCACAGTACAAACTGCATTTAATCATGCAAACTCTGGTCATGTAAGCAACAACACTATTAATTTAGCTTTACAAAATCATACTCCAAATCAACACGATAACAATGAACATAGTACAGATTTTGCTTCACTTAGTAGTTATAACAATCACTTAAATAACTTACACTTTTCCGACCAAAGACTTAAAAATGATGTACAAGAAACTACTTTTGGACTCGATTTTATAAATAGACTTAGACCAGTCGATTTTACATGGGACAGTCTTTACTTAGACACTTATTATGATGAAGAATATTTCAGCGAACTAAAATCTCTTTTAGGAAATCAACAACAAGGTTTCATAGCTCAAGAAGTAAAACAAGCTGTTTATGATACTAACCAATCAAACACTGATTTTGGAGGATTTTTATCTGTCAATATAACAGAAGAAGACCAGTTAATTAAAGATGAAACTAATACAACAGATGATATAAATAAACTCGATTACTTACAGTTTATAGGACCATTAGTTAAGTCAGTTCAACAATTATCAGCTAAGATAGATGTATTAGAAGCAAGAATAGATGAGCTAGAAGGTTAACTATGAGTAACGAACTACATTCTCTTTACGACAATATAGAATTATCTTCAAAAAAAATACAAAATATGAATGAATTAGTTACTGCTCTTGAAGAATTAGAATCTGAAGATGATAAAATTCAAGAAGTGGTAGATAATATAGCTTTAGAGCAAACAAAATTAGATAACTTTATAGTAGAAAGAGATGCTCTAGAGTGAAATATTCGTTGGGAGGCAAACAATTTATAGAGTTCAAGACAGATGTAAAAGGTCTTGAAGAAATAGCACCAGTAAAACCATCAAATTTTTTCTTACCTAAATGGTTTAAAGGTATGTCTGATTCAATAGAACAGCCAGCTTTACACGAGAAAGGTAAACCAAATTATTTTGGAAAAAAAGGAGATATAGCCAAGAAACATACTTCTGGAACAGTAAAAAGATGCCCAGCTATCGTCGATTTAATTACAGAAGGTTTCATAATACCTATGTGGTGTGATTTTCTAGTACAGAGAGATATGGAAACTCTTGAATGGGACAATAGAAATTTTCCCTATGGTATTGAGTTTCATAGCAAAGAACAAATAAAAGGTTGGGATTTAAAGAAAACAGATTTTCCCGAAGGTGTTAAATTTGCAAATCCTTGGAGAATAAAGACACCTCCCGGTTACTCTGTTATGTTTATGACACCTACTTATCAATTTGAAAAAAGATTTACTGTACTTCCGGGAATTGTTGAAACGGATAGTTATCACCACGTTAACTTCCCTTCGGTTTGGCACACAACTAAAGATGCTATAATAGAAAGGGGTACACCGTTCATCCAAGTCATTCCATTCAAAAGAGATGACTGGGAGTATTCAAATTCACAAATGGACGATAAAGATTTACATTACGATGAGAGGGAGAAAACAGAGCTTAGTACTAAGTTCAAGAATAGTTATAGGAGCATCGTAAGTAGATTAAATGGCAGACCTAATAAACGAGGGTAACTCCAAAATAGAAGTAGTAGACGCATCTTCTGATGCTTTAGCTAAAATAATTGCAGAAGTTAATGGAACTCTCCGTGTAGAACAATCAAATACTTTATTAAGCTTTTACAATCCAAATGACCAATTAGAAACTGGAAATGCTGTAGATAATCAAAGTGGTGCAGCGAGTACATTTAATGGTTTTGCAGTTGCTGATGGAACAGTACGTGTACAATCTGGTAATGGGTCTTCAGTTCCTCAATCTAACTTATATTTAGATGGTAAATCAATTATCTCAGATAAAACTTTATCTATAGGTACAACTGGACAAAAAGAATTACATTTTGGTACTAATGGCACTCAGTGGGTAAAGATTACAGAAAGTGGCTACTTAGACTTTAAAAAACTTACAATCAATGGTTCACAGGGAACTGCAGGGCAACAGATAAGAAATGCAGGAAGTGGAACTATAGAATGGTTTACTCCAGATAATAGAAACGCTTTTAGCTCAATAAGTATTGGTGGCTCGACAATAGCTGCTTCATCTGTTGGAGATTCTTTTTCAATAGCTGCAGGAACTAATGTTAGCCTAGGAGTAAATGGTAAAGCTTTAACTATAAATGCAACTCAACCAGATGTATTTAAAAGCATTGCGGTATCCGGACAATCAACAATTGCTGCAGACGCAAGCACAGATACTTTAACACTTGCTGCAGGTACAGGAATACAGATAACTACGAATGCTGCAACTGATACAATGACTATTACAAACACAGTTACAGCACAATCAGCTGCAGATGCAGTTTTTAAAACAATAGCGACATCGGGTCAATCTAGTGTTATTGCTGGTTCATCTACTGATACCCTTACACTTGGTGCAGGTGATGGTATAGAGATAGTGACAAATGATAGTTCTTCACAAATAGACTTTAGGAATGAAGCTTTAGAAAGATTATCAAAAGAAGGTTTTCTTACTTATACAAAAGCAAATGGAACAACTATAAAAATGCCTTTAAAAAACTTTTTTGTAAACCAATCTACAGGTTTAGCTGTAAATGGGGGTGGTTCTAGCGTAGGAACTTCCACACGAGCAATGAGGATGCTAAAATCAGATGGTAGCACATTTAAGTTTATGATAATGCCAGCAAATTCCAACGGAGAAAGTTTGGTATTTACCTACACAAAAGCGAACGGGTCAACAGTGACAAAAGATATAACAATGGCGGCATAACATGGCAGTAGAAACACCAGTAAGAGGTGAATTTAACGGTTCGGGTGATTTAACAGGTTTAGCTGAATTTCAAGCATCTGATTTCGTAGGTATTGACGATGGTGGTACTGGTGCTACAACAGCAACTGGAGCTAGAGCAGCTTTAGGCCTTACAATAGGCTCAGATATACAAGCATTTGACGCACAATTAACAGATATCTCTGGTCTCACTCCTACTGATGCAAACTTCATTGTTGGAGATGGTTCAAATTTTGTAACAGAGTCTGGTAATACAGCCAGAGCATCTTTAGGATTAGGAACAGCTGATTCACCAAGCTTTAACAACCTTGTAGTCACTGGAAACCTTACAGTCAGCGGTACACAAACAATATTACAAACTGAAACTTTAACAGTTGATGATAATATTATTGTTCTTAATTCAAATGCTACTGGTAGTGCTTCAGTAAACGCCGGTATAGAAATAGAACGCGGAAGTGATACAAATGTAACTTTCCTTTGGGACGAGACTAACAATAGATGGTCTACAGGAACTAATAATATTGCTGCGGCAACTTTTATAGGAGCTTTGACAGGAAATGTTACAGGCAATGTCGCAGGTAACTTAACAGGTACTATTACAGCAACATCGGTATTAGCTAGTGGAGTAACTGCTACAACACAAAGCGCTAGTGATAACAGCACTAAAGTTGCAACTACGGCATATGTAGATACTCAAGTAGCATCTGAAGATACATTGCAAGAAATGAATGATACAAGCATATCTTCTTTAGTAACCAATCAACTTTTACAATACAATGGTTCAGCTTGGGCAAATGTAACTTTGACTACTTCTGGAATAACAGAGGGCTCTAATCTTTATTACACAGATGCTAGAGCTGATGCAAGAATAACCAATGCAATAAAAGATGAAGACAATATGGCTTCAGATAGTGCTAGTCATGTACCTTCACAACAATCTGTAAAAGCATATGTTGACTCACAGATAGCAACAGAAGACACAATATCTGAATTAAACGACACAAACATTACAGGACTTGCAGCAGGACATGTCTTAATTTATGACAACACTGCATCGGTTTTTGACAATGCTGCTTTAACAGCAGGTTCTAACATAACCATTACTAATGGAGATGGCTCCATAAGTATTGCTTCAACAGATACTAACACTCAATTAACACAAGAACAGGTAGAAGATTTTGTTGGCGGAATGCTTGATGGTACAGAAACATTAATAACTGTAGGTTATGATGACACTAGCGGAAATATAGATTTTGTTGTTGATAATGATTT
>Ga0181420_1000099_pt1 | contig 30310 bp, 49 predicted proteins | sample 43SPOviralmetaG_FD_130145 | JGI IMG/M metagenome (GOLD analysis project Ga0181420, IMG submission 130145) | Marine viral communities from the oligotrophic San Pedro Time Series (SPOT) site, San Pedro Channel, CA, USA - 43 SPOT_SRF_2013-05-22 | ecosystem: Environmental > Aquatic > Marine > Strait... | reverse complement strand
ATCTTGGCTCTGTTAAAAAGTTTTGCCATGATGCGCTCCTACTATGTTAGCGTTAATAAGCCGTTTGTACCAATATCGATAGTAAACGTATCGCCATCATTTAATGTAAGTGATGAGCCATAATCGTAATAACCAACGATTGGATCGGCAGGGGAGGTTGGTGTATCGTTATAAACAACAACATATCTAAAAGCCGCAACAGAACCGCCTGATGCTGTAAGCACTTTATCATCGGCAGATAATTTATAAGTGCCGCCTGTTTGGGTGCTTGTTACGTTTGCTAATGTTCTATCAGAAAGGTTTGTATAACTGATTTCCGTTGCGTTTGCCAAAACACCATTGCCGTCCGTTACGATGCTTGTTCCTGATGCGGGATCAGTCGCACACAATGCAATTTTAAACGTGTCAGCGTTCATATCCATTGCGTTCGCCAGATTGACCACAAAGTCATTTACTTTAGTAAAACTTGCCATTTATCCAAAACTCCTAATTCTCATTCTGTGGCCTGATCCGCTAGACTTGGCCTGTTGGTCTTCCATGTTTGTACCACTTATCGCGTTTTGATACAACTCTGCCCAGACTTTCGTCCTGGCGTCTTCACCTAAGTACGGAGCACTGTGCGTTAAAGCCCCATAAAGGTAAATATCTGGGTAATAAGTCAAAACCCAATTTGTTGCAATACTACTACTTAATGCCTCTATTCTTTCGTAGTAAAGCATCTCAAGTGTGTAGTCTTGATCTGGCGTCGGGTAAACTTCAAAAGCTCCATCGACAGATGCATAAAATCGTGGAGTTCCTGAGGCATTACTTTGAGATCTTTTGTCCATTAACTCGCTGAGAGTTATCAGCTCCATTCTGAATTCTGTAGTACCCGTCAACATCAGGCGTATGCCCTCGATAAAATCTAGTGGGAAAGCTGTGTATTGAGTATCTAAGAGAGCTACCTTACGGGTCTCCATTCTCCAGTGCCTGAGGCGTCTATTCATATCGGCCTCGGCTAGAGTTATAAAATCAGGAATAACTGAAGTAAGATCATCACGATTTAAAAAATCTGCTATCGAACTTTTTAAGTCGGTATAGTTTGCAATACTCATAGCGTGCTTTCTCTTGTTCTGGTCCAGGCATTATCGCTATCGTTTAGCCACTTAAATAATGCCTTAGGATCGTCAGCGATACCCTTACGCTTTAGCTCGTAGTATATTGGAAGCGGTATTGAGGCAACTTTATTGACGTCCTTATGTCTCTTATCCATGTTATTTCTTTGCTTTTTATTAGCCTCCACAATTGGCTTAACGTCCATAACTGTCTCAACGACATACTCACCCTTGCCAGTTACGTGCCAGTACTTTTTAATCCCGGTTGCTGGATCATGGCTCCATAATCTTTTCATCTTATATAATTCCTTTTTAAAGGCTATTCCCTGGGAGTAGGGGCAGCAATTAAGCTGCCCCTAAAGCTATTATGATACTGTAAGATCGAACACGCCTGCGTGTCCGGCTTCATTAGTAACCTGTAAGCCCATCTCGCCGAGAACCATTTTTCTGGTTGCGTCACCAGTTTTGGCTAGATCAACGGTCTGGATAGGACGTAGAACAGCGATTTCTGCTAACTCTGGGTCTAACAGAAAACAGTCCCTTTCTCTTTGAAAAAGGTTAACTACACAGGATAAGCTACCGAAATCGCTCAAATAAACGTCAGCAGCCCCAATAATCGTAGTTGGACCATCACTTGGAGCCATGTAGCGCTGTGCAGCAATACCAGCAAAGCCTGATACTTTGGTTTTGTTGAACGGGCCAGTCATCATTATTGATGGCTTACCGCCAGCGGTAAATGCTAACTGCATTGCGCTTTTTAACATAGCCTCAGTAAAGACCCTTTGGGTCCCGTCAGTACGAGCATCGGTTCCGTTACCAGTTGGACTTGCAGGGCTACCAGCAGTACCCATAATGTCGTTAGTTGCAATCCATGCACCTAAGCCAGCGGTTTCCCGTGGTGTAGAAGAGTTCCCGGCAACGGCGGCATTATTATCCGTGAAAACTGCCTCGTAGTCTCTGCGAAGTTCTCGTCCTCGCTTCGCCAATTGCATCGCCATTTCATCCGATCTTCCGGCCAACGACTGGTCAGATAGGTTGTCGGCAACGATAGCTGTTCTACGCAAAATGTGCGTATAATTACCGACGCGAGTTGTTGCAGATGTACTGTCGAAAGTGTTTCCAACATCATCGCCATCAGCTCTCGGCGTTTTTGAAACAGCGTTTAATGAGTCAGTCTGCCACTCAAAATATGTGTTAGAAACATTGACGCTTCCAAGGTTACTTTGCAGTGGGACTTCTTCGGGGGAAATTGACGAAATTACGTCAGATAATTGCTCACGAATACCTTTGGCGTCAAAGGATGTGAACGTATTGGTAGTTATAGCCATTACAGCCTCCTAGAGTAAGTGTTTAATTGCGGCAGCGGCGTCAGCCACTTTGCCAGTTTGACGTGCGCGTTGTAGCGCTTGTTTTTGCTCAGTCTTAGGCTTTGGCTGCGTGTTTCGAGATCCAGCTCTTAGAGTTCTGGGCTGTGGCTTCTTAGGCTTAGTCTTTGCCTCCGTCGCTTTAGTCTGCCCTTTTTCATACAGCATGGCTTTCCTCGCTACTTTTACAAGTGTCGCATTTTTTAATCCGCTAATATCTTGCTCTGAAAATCCTTCCCCAAGGAGAAAGTCTCGAACCTGTTTAGCTTCATTCGATGCAACTTTTGTATCGCGCCACTCCGGGATTAAGTCGGGCAAAATTTCTCGCTGCTGCGCTTGGTATTGCAATTGGTAATTTTCTCTACGCTCTGCTTCAACCTGTTGCATTCGCTGACGCTCGGCCTTAACCGCATCAATAGAAGCTAGTCGCTCCTTTTGCTGTGTCTGCCAAGCACGTTCTGCCTTCCTTGCCATGTTAGGATCCTGATCATACAGAGTGTCCCAATCCGGCTCCGGCTCCTGTTGCTCTAGTCTATCCTGCAAAGCAGGAAGCATTTGAGCATATTGAGCACGCTCACGCTCCATCTCAATTGCTTGAGCTTCTACTGATTTTTTGTATTCAGAGAGCTCTTGAGTTTTGCGTGTATAATCTCTTTGTCTTAGGTTTCCGCGTCTGAGTTCTTCAACAGTTATCTCCTCGCCGTCTACTTCGACTACTTGTCCAAGTATGTCCAGAGATGCGTCTTCAAATTCTTCTGCTTCCTCTTCAACTTCAAGACCGTCTTCAGATACTTGCGTATCCTCGGACATTTCGACTTCTTCTACTTGTTCCTCAAATTGTTCAGCTTCAGTAGTTTCAGTCTCAAGCGCAACTTGTTCCTCCGTCACGGTATCCTCTTGGGGCGTTAGTAAGGCTTTAATTGCATTTCTTGCGGTGTTCAGATCAGTCCCATTAGGGTTGTTGGCTTCTGACATTGCTTAACTCCATTATGCGCTATTTTCTATTTTTTTCAATAGTCGCGTTTTGTTTTAATCTGTGAAGCATTGTTTTTACATTTTCAATGCCACACGCTCTACCAAAAATAACCTCCCGGCCATCCTTGTCACTGGGGTCAGACTTTTTAAATTCTTCCCAGATCTCTGCTTCCAGCTCATCCATAAAGCGAGGTAATTCTGTATCTAGAAGCCTGTCAGCCTCCGCCCCGTCGTCTATGACTTGCTGTCTAGTTTTCTTTATCATCTACAGCACCTTTTAAAACTTCAGCCTGAGCCTTCATAACTTCACGATTTATCGCTAGCTCTGACCTAATTTTTTCTACGTTTAATTGTGTTCCGTATTTAGCTTTCATTTCTTCAGCTTTTACAAACAAATCGGCGTCAAGCTCATCTCTCTTACGGTCATCTTCCATTGTCATTTTATCGCGCTCTAAATTAAGTTCCGCCGCCTTCTTCTGAATGTCAGCCTGTATCTGCTGTATTTGAACGGAAATAAGCTGCTCATTAATATCTGGCTTATCTTCTTTTGGAGGCGCTTTAAATTGCGCCGGGTCACTCCAGAATTGAGAAGTATCCTTAAACCCGGCAAGCTCAGTCATAGCCTTCAGTGTATTGGAAAGCTTATTAATGTCAGTCAGTGGGTTTACAGCTCCCATAGTCTGCATTGCTTCTTTTTGCATTTCGCCAATCTGCTTGAGCATCATCATACGCTCAGTGTCTGTGCCACGCCCAAGAGCGACACGGACAGACACGTCCATATTACTATTCCAAGTACGGGGATCTATCGGCACGAAATTATTAGTCAACCTAACCATTCGAGGCGCGTCTTGGTGCGTGGTTAATAAATGTAGAACAATTCTATATAGCTGCTTCATACCAGTCTCGGCAAATACACGCGCAATTAGTTCTATGTGTTGCTGTGCGGCGCTCACAGTGGCGTTAACGGCTGCCGCCGTTGAAGACTGCAAGGCTCCAGCGTCGAGCCCTGCTGAGGCTTTAGAGATGCCTGTACGAGCCTCTTTAAGCTCATCCATATACTTTAAGACCGGGAATGCCTGTTGGCCGACAAATGGCATACTGAGCATTTGAACGGCTCCGTTTTGCCTCTGGCGGATTATGGACCCAACTTCAGTTGACATGGCGTCGTCTAAATTAACCATACCCTCGGTAATTGCCATGCGTGGGTGAATAGACATTGAAAGACTGTCTAGAGTATTACGCATAATAGAAGATTTAATTTTTTGTATATCCATGACGGCGTCAGCGACACTCATTCCAAAAAAGTCGTGTGCCTCTGGGTCCGGGCAGAATACTGCGAATGGAACGACTGAACACGGCTCGTTCATTAAAATGACGCTCTCGTCTCCTACAGAGCAAATTTTTCTTAGCTCTGCTATGCCATCTCCGTCGTAGTCTACTTTTATGTAACTTTCGACATATAGCACTTTTTTCATTGCAGGATCGTTACGTTCACTCATTTCACTAGTTAAAGATTTATTCCTAGTGTATCGCTCTATATTGCTTTCCATGTCGTCGTAATTTGCCCCGGCGTCTGATACGACGTCGTAGTCGTATCCCATAGCCACAAGTTCTGATACTGTCACAACTCGACGATGACCAATATATGACGCCTGATCTAATGACTTACTTTCCCGTGAAATTAGGAACTCCTCAGGTGGCACGGCCTCCATCTTAATTCTCCCGTCCGGGTGCGTGTAGGTTGCCCTAACTGAGTGCACCATCGGAGGCGGTAAAATTTCGCCCGTCATCGGATCCATCATAGGTTCACCAACCGGCTCAGATGCTTGTATTTGCACATCAACGTCAGCGTCTGACATGAGAGCAGCTAGAGCATTATCGTCTAACCCGGTCCAGTCGTGCGTCTCAAATTTTGTCTGATCATCCCAGTAGCATTTTAATACGCCTACTTTACGAATTAACGCATCCTTAAAGGCTGCGTGCATCTGCAAAAAACCGTCGTTATCTCTGTTGATAACGTACCGGGCATAATCCGTCGCCTGCTTTGCAGCCTCTATGTCCTCAGGGCCTTGAGGCGCGTATTCCACCGTATTCTCAGTAGAATTAAAAATACGCATCAAGGATGGCATGATGGCCTGCACGGTATCCCGGACATCCATACTTACAATTTGAGATCTACCGGCCTCTTCATTGCCAAAGGGATCGCCTCGATAATATTCAGTTGCTGTGGCGCGTAACGGAGATACCCAGTTATCAATAAAATCAATTGCGTCGTCTATCTCTTTTCCTACGATGCCTTTCAGCTCCTCATCGTCCATAATGTTAGGATCGAGTTCAGCTTCCAGCTCTTGCACGAGTTCGTTTATTTCATTTTCCATCTTACTCGCCTTCCTCATTTTCTACTTGCGATAACAGGCCAAGGCCAGCTAGACCAGCCATTATATTTGGATCATATACGTCTTTAAATTTTGCAAATCGGCTCTTTATTACCGCCGGGTCTTTAATAGTTCTGTCAACTAACATAATGTTGCTTATGTTTTCTTTTGTGAAAGGAGCATCAATACCACGTAAATATGTTTCCATGACGCCTCCTGCGCTGTTATCCATGCCCTCTACAAGATTAATATAAGGAATATTAGTGTATCCTTTATCGGTTAGTTCTTTTCTAAATAAATCTACACCTGTATCCAAATCAACATTTTTTGCGTCAGCGTATGCGTTCATAACTTCCTTAACGCCGTCTTCTGTTAAAACTGTTTTACCGTCTATAACTTCTGTCATGTCAAATCTTAAATCTGGTTTAATGCCAAATTCTTTCAAATCTTTAATTTCAAATGGCTTGTCCGTTCTTATTTTTAAAGGTAGCGTCATACCCTCTTCTTTTTCCATTACATCTCTTGCAAATTTAAATCTATCATTAGCTTGATCAGCAGTTCCAACATGGACGCCTAATCTATCAAACCTTGAGGCTTTTGCTGACTTTGAAGGTGTAAAAGAAGGTGGTTTAATAATATCGCCTAGCATTTCATTTACTCTCATAAAGTGAGCTGCATCCTCGTATTCAACTTTAGGCTTTTGATCAAATTGACCGCCTGTAGACAAAGTAATATTTTTTAATGGTCTTTTAGGATTTCTCAATGGTGCATTTTTATATAGCTGTTTAGCTCCAAGCCCACTTAGCCCAAGATCTAGACCGGCAAAGCCTGTATTTACTGCGGCGTCGCTATAGTTACCAGCTCTAAGATCTTTGACGGCCTGACCGCCTGACATTGCTCCAGCAGTTAAGGGTAGGATGTTAGCTAAACCGGCGTTATCAAGATAATTCAAAATGCCGGACTTGGGTTGACCAAAAGCCCCGGATCCGGTTCCCGGATTAGCTCCACCAAATATTCTTCTTGACGTATCTTTACCAATATAGGGCGTGAGAAGGTCAGTCATGTTCTCTGCAAAAGTCGTATCTCTAGGTATTAATTGTGGTCCTCCAGGATTTCTCCTAGATATTTCCATCATCTGATCCAGTAAAGAATAAGACGGTCCAAACATTGGTCCGGGGTAAGATTTCACAGCCATAATCAACGCCTCTTTCTTATTCGAGCCCCAGCCGGGCCTAGATTTATACTGTCTATATCAAACTTATCACCTAAAATAAATTTTAAGTAATCTCTTAATTCTTGTTGGGTAAAACCTTTTTGATAAGTATCCCGGCCAGTTATCACCGACGTAGGCTCTGGGCCCATGCGTGGGTTCTTAACATCCATAACATCCTTGCCCCTAGTCGTTATAACTCCACGTCCTCCCGGGCTCATAACTCTACCAATGTTTTCAACTATATCGTCTCGTATGGGTCTGGGGACAACATTTAAAACATTTAAGTTAGTCAACATATCAAAATAATTAGACGGAATATCGCCAGCGTTGGTAAAGTCAGGCTTAAAAGACTTTTGAGGCAGTGGCTCGTAACTCTGAAATCCTAATCTTTTAGCTCCCAATCCCAATCCGGCTCCAAAGTCGAGCCCAGACTGACCATCACCTAAAAGGGGACGCGCCTTTAAATAAGTAGGCAAGGTATTTGGTATCTGCGTTCTCATGGCATTTTCTAGAGGCGGCAAATCTATTAAAGCGGAAAGTAAATCTTTTTTCTGCTTTTTAGTAGCGCCCTTTATAATTTGACCAAGTATACCAGATATTGAGCCTGTCATATTTTAACGCCTCTGCATATAATTTAAGAGATCCGTTTGCATATTCTGAGGCATTGATGCTGCCGCTGTGAGGCCGAATACAGGAATGCTTCCCTTTACCATACCCTTGACTACCTCCTTAGGTGTCAGGCCGGTGATTTTACTAGTTCTCTCAATTGCCTCGTTTACAAACTGGATCATAGGTTTGCCCGTCTTACCCGTGCCTCCGTGCCACATAACCCCCTGAGCCTCTCGAGGTTCAGTGCCAAATTTATCTGCTAATTTATGAACAGGCTTTTCGGATAGACCATAAGTCCCCGGGGCTGGTACGTTTCCTCCAAATGCAATTCTAGACATTTGCTCGTCCATAGTGGACCTGTCTCCAGCGCCTAAGAAATTTGTACTAAAGTTAAACCTTTTAGGGTTTGTTTTTGGATCAATTAATCCACCTTGATTTCTTAACTTTTGAGCTTGTTTTACATTAGTAGATAAAAATCTTCCTCCAATTGGATAAGGATATTGATTAGCAGCCTCAGGCAAGCCAGACTTTTTAAAATTCATAAAATTTTCAAACGTAGCAGCTCTGAGATTTGCTGTTGGATCCATACCTCCGGTCCAAGATGCCATGCTATCAGCAAACATTTTTTTAAACATTTTCTCGCCAGTGCCGGATCCATACTCATCAATAAATTCTTTTTCGAGCTGGCCCATAAAATACCATTTATCGCTATCTGGTATATCTAATCCCTTTAGGTATGCCTCCTGTAAATTTTTAAAAGCCTCAGGACCACCATACATTTTTTCGTATTTTGCGATAGTATCAGGCTTGGCTGGCATAATATCTAAGGTTTGATTTGGTGCGGCAGCCTCAGGATATTTTGTTCGATCAACGTCAAATCTTTTTGATACGTCAAAAAATGGCTCGTATTCACCCTCGTTAATAAGTTTTTGAATTTTTGCCATTTCTTTAGTCAATGTTTTTTGCTCGGGAGATGGAACTTTTTGATCAAAAATTTTACCTGTATTTTTATCAATAGTTTTTACTGGAGGAACAACCTGAGGGTATCTTCCCCGTAAAGCAAATCTTAAAACGTCATCTAATATACTAGCCATCACCACTTTTCCTTATTTGCCCAATAGGCTGCTGACATTTTGCCTTTGGATATGTTTTTTGCGTGTCTCGCCTTAAAAGATTTACGACGCGCCTTGTCTTTCGCCGTCTTTGGCGACTTCCCGGCTCCACTTACACCCTGCTGCCCGAAGCGAATTGTCTTAACTTTCTCGCCCTCCTTAGCCACGACGACGTGACTTTTCTTTGGGTGATTGGGCGTGCGCTTCGGCTTGTTAAAGCCGCTGACGCCAGCCCGGGCTAGTCGTGGATCTTTTTCCTTACTCATTTAAGCGCCGGGGGTAGATTATTAAATATGCTCATCGGAGCCCGGAGGGGCATTGTCGGCATTTGCGGAGCTTGCGACGCTTGCTGATTGTAGCCCATTGGCCTGACGCCAAGTAAATTTAGAAAAATACTAGATGGGCCTCCCTCAAATCTGGGACCACTTTCTCCGTAGCCAAAGCCTCCACCGTCGAAGGCATCAGTCAAATCTCTCCGCATCTGAACACCGGCAAGTCTAAATGGACCGCCCCTGACCGGGTATCCCTCGCTCTCGGCGAGTGAGGCATATCTGTCAGCTTGTTCATTAGGGTCAAAGCCCATATTTCTATATGAGCCAGTTGGGTCCATTCGAATACTATTCTCTGTCGCGTCATAATACTCTTGGGTTCTATCTTTCATCCCAAAACCCATAGCTAGTGCATCTAGCAAACCAATTGTCATTTTTTAGACCCCTTCGTTGTTTTCCAGCTTATGCGCTTCGGTCCAGTTTTTCTTTTTGCCGCCTTTTTGGCTGAGGCTGTTTTGGCCTGACTTGCAGGGCGACAGGCCGGATACGGCCTACCCTTATCTTTCTTAGACTTTGTGCGTCCACACTTTTTACCAGTCTTAACATCGCGCCAGTCCTGCTTAAACCACTTTGTTAATCCTCCGGAAGACTTAGGCATAAGTACCGCCGCGCTTTTTGTATTCTCTAACAAGCCACCCGTTTGCATATGCAGACGGATAGACTTTAAATTTTTTCTTAGCCTCAGACTTTACCCGGGAGTAAAGTTTTGGATTTTTAGGCTTTGGGCTCGAAGACTTTTTTCTAGCTCCCTTTACGGCCATTACTTTTTAGCCTTTTTATTGTAGCTAATTTTTTTTCCTGACTTTTTAGCTGCCTTCTTTGCAGCCTTCATTCCCTTAGTATTGTATGCGTATGTTTTACCGCCGACTTTTGGCATGATAAGCCTCCTTCATAAGTTTGCCCTATAATACATTATTTTTAAGTTAAATAAACCCCGTGCGTGGGAGGACACACGGGGGAGCTCCTAGGGCTCTACGGCAAGAGGGAACCTACCGCTAAATATATTGTGCCATTAATAAGCTTTTTTTTCAATTTGTTTCCCAGGTAGTGTATAATCAATGCCAAGAGCAGGAGTTAATGATGCCGTATAAAGATAAAGATAAACGTAAAACATACAGCAGATCTTACGGTATGAAGTGGTATCTCGAAAATAGAGAAAAAGTTTTAGCGAGTAATAAAAAGCACGTCCAGAAGCACAGAGAAAAATGGTGGGAATTCAAATCAAAATTAAGATGTGAGAAGTGTGCTTTTTCTCACCCGGCGGCAATTGATTTTCACCACCCGGATGCAAAAGGAGATACAAAAGTCAGTCACTACGTATCCCACAAGCAGTGGAAGCGTGCGTATGAGGAAGCCGCAAAGTGCAAAATATTGTGTGCAAACTGTCATCGCATTTTACACTACGAAGAAAAAAAATCGTAAGTTATTGATTTCCCTGGATATTTAGTTGCATTATTAACTTGATGTTAACAGAATAATAACATACTATCTTAGTATAAGTTAACCAAAAGGAAATTTTAAAATGCGTTTATATCAAAGTAGCACCGGTCAATGGTTTGGAACACAGAGGGACGCCCAACGTGGCGCTCCTCGCGACTGGCGTGAGGTTGAAGTGCCAACCTCAAAGCAGGATCTCATCAACTGGCTAAGTGCCGATAAATCGTGCTCATCAACTCAGGATACTGTAGAGCAATCTCCTATCAGTGAGGAGCCGCGTCCAGAGTTATTATCGAAACACGCTGCAAGCTGGGTGGCTTGGGCTCTCGATAACTTGGAGAGAGGCGACACTACGTCGGCTAAGGAAATGCTCAAGAAGGGCTTAATAATTCAAAGGGAGGTATCATAATGTCAAATAATCCAAATAGCCTATCGAACCAAACAGAGTTTTTTCATAACATCATTGCTGATGCATTGAGTTACCTCGACGGCACAAAATTTGAAATGTCTAAGGAGCAAAAGCAAAAGGCACACGACGTGCTAGTCGTTAAGGCTCCTAACAGACGGAGCAATTGTAGCCGGGCTGGTTTTGATAGCATAATAATTTGCACGACTTACTGGCAAATTGAAAACGTCATCAGCGGTAAATCCCGGGGCAGCAAGGCCAGGTTCAAAAAGATGGGCTATATCAAGCCAGGGCACTACTACTGGAACGAGTACTGTCACTTCGATGCTAACCCTAGTTGTGGCGGTATGCACGTCAAAAAGGGCGACATAGATCACGGCAATCTGATCCAAGTCTTGCACGAGCTCTCGCACTTTGTTCAGTATAATCTGTATTATAGTGACCCGGGGAACTGGGGTAAATATATGCGTAAGGCGCACGGTGACGGCTTCAAGGATATTTACTCCGTGCTTCGAGAGAAGTTTTGTAATGACCCGGTAGTTCGTAAAGTCTGCATCGCCCTATGGAGGGCCGGGTTTAAGGGTGACTTAAATTGGGATCAGCGTATGGCTGCCCAGAAAATAGCTAAGGAGGTGGCGTAATATGACAGATATGATAGATATGATAGCTCTTTGCAGTTACCACACTTGTTATAACTTTTTTACTTTAGGACGGAAAAAGAAATTTTGCAGCCAGATTTGTGCGGATAGAGACGGTAAGAAAAACTGGAAAATTCGTAATAATCAAAAAGTGCGTGAAAGTGAAAATAAAAGAAGAGCTGAAAGATACAGGGAGGATAAAAATTTTAGAGAAGCAGCTAAATGCAGATCAAGTAAAAATTGGCACGCAAAAACAATAGAAGAAAAAAGATCGGTGCAAAGAATAAAAATGCCGAAAGAATACTTTAGAAATTACCACGCAAATAGATCAAGGAATAATATATCATTCAGAATAGCTGGGTCATTACGTGCAAGAGTTAGAGAGGCAATAAAAAATCAGGGAGGTAAAAAATCAATTAAGACTATGCGACTTGTCGGATGCTCAGTGTCAGAACTGCGTAATTATCTTGAGAAACAATTTACTCAAGGCATGACATGGGAAAATTACGGCGATTGGCACATTGACCACATTAAGCCGTGCGTCTCTTTTAACTTAGAAAAGGAACAAGATCAGCTAAAGTGCTTTAACTTTAAAAATTTGCAACCGCTTTGGGCTGAGGATAATTTAAGAAAAGGATCTAAAATATGAAAAATACCTTCGCTCTATTTATTGACAATGGTGACGAGTGGATGCTCGTCGCCAAAAATAAGAAGAAGAAAAATTTGCAATTTAGTTTTTATAATGACTGGAATGGATATATGCATCCAAAGTACAAAAGATATTATGATAAAAACGATGGCAGGATTATCGAAACTGACGGGTCAGATAAAGAAATAAATGAGGCAATCCAAATATTAAATAAAAAAAATATTACCGACTAGTAAATTTGCAAAATTTTTATGTTACAGTTAAATTATACAACCGGGAGAATTGTAATGGTAACAAGTAAAGCTAATAAATATTTTACGCCTATTAACGGTAATGCTGCGAGAGTAGTCTTATCGAAGGGCACTCACTTCACGCCTAAAAAAGAATTTAAAAACGTCTACAAGGATCCGATGTATTTTAGAAAATCGGATCACACGGCGCTGGGCGACGAGAGAAAACTCTATAATGAAATGGTGGGTAAAAAAAATGGACGCATAACCGTTCTGGGTAAAGATTTAAATACGAAGAAAAATTGCAACGGAAGTATGTGGGTATGTAAATGCGCGTGCGGAAATTTTTTGCTGCTTAGATCTAAAGGAATTAAAAAGGGTCAAATGCAGGATAGATGCAACGAGTGCCTATACATACAGGAGCTGAGGAACAGATAAAATAAATGGGTAAGCCGTGAGTGCCGGTGGTTTTAAGTATTTTTCACCAAACCGCGTGCAGCTAGAGCCTCGTCTCCTTTTCTTGGTGATCTAGCAAAAGGGCCAGTTTGATCAACTGGTCCTTTTTTATACAATACCTAGGATCTCTCGACGCAGCGGCTTATTCCATGAACCTGAGGAGCTCGTGCCATACGCCATAGTCGTCATTTCATTTGCTAATGAAAGACAAACTGCATCAGCTCTATCGGGTGAGTTAATGCCTCTCTTTTTCATAGCCTCCTTGCTCTCGACTTGTATCTTGCCTGAGCTGGTAAAGTGATACCGGGGAGCTGCCAGCTCCGCCCACAGCCTGTCATCGTGAGGTATCTTAACGTCCATACCCTCCAGCCAAGCCTTACACTTAAACCAGAGCTCTGCGCGTAAATTTATGTATGTCTCCCTCTGGACGGATCTCTCAGATACGTTCAAGCCTCGAGCCGGGAGACCAAGCTCCCTAAGTCGATCCAATACACCGGCCCCCAAGCCTACGCTATCGACAATGATCTCGACGGGCTTCTTAGACGAAGATACGGCATCATATTCAGCCTTCACAGCCCCAGTCAATTGCATCAAGTCTAAATTGTTCCACACGGTCAGTGGGTGAATTACCGGGCCCTGGCGCTTACATAAAACGGAGCTGTCATTCCCCTGCCGGGCAACATCAAGAGCCCAAATGGAGACAGTGTCCTCGTGGATCTTTACGTCGTTTTTCATGGCGTGATCAATTAAAGATACCGGGACAACTGTGTCACTCTCAGACGGAGGGAAATTTCCAAGCACGCGCACATGGTACGCCGGGCTATCTTCTCCGTAACGATTTTTCATGTCATTAATGAAGTCTTCGGATACGCGATTACTGTCAACGCAGGATACGTGCATAGTATGCCAATTTTCTTTCAGTCGATTGTGCGTATCATAAAAAAAGCCAGTATTCCGGGTGGGGTTTCCGGTCAATACGGTAGTCGAGTGAATGCCCGACATTGAACCGCTGGCCGCCTCGAAGACGCTCTCCGGGATGCCGCTGCTCTCATCAGCCAATAAAAGCGTGCTCGGTGAGTGCACCCCTGCGAGTGCCTCCGGCTGCTCCTGCCTCGACGTCCGACACGATATAAACGTGCTCTCCGGGGCGCTCTTGAGCTCAATGCGATCACTCTTTATCTCGAGTAACTCGTTAAATGGAGGCTTTAGACGTTTTGCAATATTTTTCATTTCAGCGAAACAGGCGTCAAAAAGCTGTGCAGAGGTGGGGGCGGTGACAACTGTCTTCGATGGCACTCTCATTAATACGTGCCAAATGGCTGCCATTGCCACGGCTGAAGATTTCCCCACGCCGTGTCCCGATCTGCAACTGACACGTCTAATCTTTGGGTCAGCGACGGATTGTAAAAGCTCACACTGCCACTCGTCGGGCTCCATGCCTATTACTTCCCTGGCGAATTTGACGGGATCGTGTTGGTATCTTTTCATTAATTTTAAAAATGGATTGCTGCTCATTTTCTATGTCTCTATCTGTGATGGGGTGGTTGCAAAAGCCGGGGCGCGAACAAAAAGTAAGGGGGGGCTAAAAATTGTTTTCGCATAATAGTTATTATGTTAATTTTATTATGTAATGTAATCAATGACTTAGCGAAAACGCCCTCCCGAAATGCACGAAAACGACATCAATAATGCATGAAAGTTGACATTTTTGCCGACTTTTGACACGCGCACGCGCACACGCGATTGTGACCTAGTCTGCGAAATCACGGTTCAACTTCCTCAGCTTCGCCTTCGATAACATCGCCAAGTAATTGAGCTGCTTGCGCGTGCAAATCATTAACACTTATGTTTATTGCCACGTCCCTTTGTCTCGTATCATATTTATGATTAAGCTTACTTGCTATCCATTTATCAGTATCAACTTTCAATCTCGATACATTAACATCCTCAGGCTGCGCGTTCTGAGCTGTGTCAACTGCACGCTCTGCATAATAATTCCCGGCTTCTGATAATGCCTGGTCATATCTGCCTCTCCTGCCTTCGACAGCGTCTAGCCACACAGCGAATAGCTTATAGCCAACATCAAACTCTTTCATAAGAGATCTGACTGAAGTGCCTGTAGATATTCTATCAAGCACCTCATCCTCTCCCATCTTTTCTATTACAGAAATTTTAGCCTTACCAACTTTACCTACCATCTGATCCTATCTCCCCGGCCAAAGCTGAATACCCACAAATATCCACCCAATGATCTGCCTTATCAGGCGATACCCTAATCCTAGATATTTTAAGCAACACCATCATTACAGCCACATCGATGTGACCTATTTCGTAGCCAGTGTAAGCTGACCATAACTTCGCAGTATTCTCAAAGTTTTCTCGAGCGTCTCCATAATCAGCATTGCGATCATTATTAATGACCTTCATGGCTTCCTTTAATATTTCGTCTCTATCCATTTTTACCACGGTATCTCATCCCCTATTGACCAGTCGATTGATTTATCCACGCCATCCCTAATGACGGTTGTTATTTCTGCCTTTGGAAAACTATCGTAAGCAGCCTCCAAAAATTTAGCCGTAAAATCATTAGATAATATTCTAGCAACATCCTCGAAACTGTAAACTATCCAGTCCTTGTACTTCTCACGTAGTATGTGAGCATTCTTAGATGCAATACATACGATCCTACCGCCCTCGAGCTCGACGCAATAACAATCCTCAGCCGGAGGTTTATGCCCGGCCTCAATTGCAGTCTTCTCCAATACTTCCCAAGCCCTCATAAGTTGCCCGGCGATTTGATTAGTAGCCATGACATCGTTAGCCTCTACGGCGTAACCTAGTGCCTCGTAAGCAGCCTCAAAACGTCCAGCCATTTCTGGCGGCACGAACGTAGGCAATGTATCACCCCACTTATTAACTTTTTCCCGGGCAATATAATCCAGCGGTTTAAGCTGGCCCCAGACTTCTGCTTTAATAAGCGGAGCGCCGCCCTCAGGTCTACCAAGTACATCACGTCCCTTTCTCTTTGCTTCAGCTAATGTAACACGTTTACTTTTCTTTTTCACTACCATGACAACTATTCTCCTCAGTCGTTTTATATATCCGCCTCACTCCCTCCTTAGTTACGTATATATATACGTATAACTAAGGAGGAAGGGTTTTGCGGTGTTTTCTCCTCAGTGTAAGCACTCTTCCTCAGTCGCAATTTCGGACTGAGGAAACGCCTAATCAGTGTAAAGTCGGAGCACTCCTCTCCACTTCCTCAAGTAATAATCTGAAGTATGTGAGATCCGCAATTCCATCGTCGCAGGCTCTCATCGCCTCACTCCTGCTCTTATTGACAAATATGTCAGCAGTCTTCGGGTTGCTATGGTTCCACTCAATTTCGTAGATTTCAGTGTCATCGTCATATACAAGCCTGGCGATTACTTCATATTCTTTTTTATTCATAGTCCTGCCTCTTCTCCTGTTATCCATGCGCCGACGCCGACGACTGTTACGTCTCTCCCCTGCCTTTTATCGTAGACTGGCTCCAACCTTAAAACGTCAGTCGCCAGCCACTGCTTAACTATAGCACGAATTTTTGCCTTCTCGTGTTTCTTTTCCGTGTCCAAGTCTAAAACTTGTGCCACTGCATTTCCTACCCACATATTAGCCCGGATGTTTTCTCTGTACGGATCCTCATTTTCCAGCGCCTCACCGACTACTCTCTGCGCCTTCATTGCATCTTTAACTGTCACGCCATCGAACAAGTCAGGCATTTTAAACGCCACTGCCACGCCGACATATTCCCCATTGGGAAGTTGCACGCCCTCCATGCGCCTGTACACGGCCTTCTCTGCTGGCGGAGCCAAGTTAGCCTTGCCGTCGTCAACACGAAATATACCCAGGCTCTCCTGCTCACTGACGCCCAATTTCAGCGCGTCCTCCTGACTTACTTTGTTAATAACTCTCGCAGCCCTCGCGGCTCCTATGAGTGACCCTGCGCCCCGGACACTATCCACCGTCGCGTCGTCGCCGTGCATTTTACGTATGTGATGCGTCAACACAAAAGCGCAATCCGTCTTATCTGCAATCGCCCTGACGCTGGCTATCGCCGCATTCATTGCCACGTTGTCATTTTCGTTTATTTGATTTGCGCCCACCCACGGATCTACAAATACCATACCAATATTGTTTTGCTCTATCTTATCGGCCATGTAATCCCTGAGCTCCTCGTCTACGTCGAGCCCGTCCCGGGATTGTTTTGCGAATATAATTTTTAGATCTCTCCCGGCGTCGAGAAATAGTTTACCTTTTATGTCTTTTCCCTTGACGCCGTAGTGCATCATTGCAGCCGCCACCCGTCGCTGCATTTCCTCCAGAGGATCCTCGAGGTTAATGAGCCAAACGTTGCACCTCTCGTGGACTTCGTCCTCGATCAGAGACTGCCCCGTCGCAATCGACAGTGCCTCAATTGTCTGCATGGAAGTCTTACCAATGCCACCAGCAGACGCCAACACCGACACATTAGAACGAATGTAGTGACGGCCATAGATCCAACGCCTCGCTGGGATCTTCGCCGGGTCAATGGGATCGTATGGCGTCGGCCACTGCCTCTCGGCCTCGATGCTCTCCTGTTTCACTTGCGCTACCGGCTTTGCCAGTGTCAGCGCCTCTCGAAGCTTATCCTCGCCTACTTCCTGTAGGTAGTCGTTTGCATCGACGACGTTCTCAACGCCCAGCTCGTTAAACCTGACGACGTACACAGACGTGCTACCGTCGCCACTTAGGACGTCTGCACACTTGTCTACATCTAAGTCGGGATCGGCGCATATCGTTACGTCTGAGGCTCTAGGTACATTGTAAGACTGCATTCCGGCCTTACCAAATGTACACACGATAGCAGCCTCTACTTTGTCTTTTGTGGCCTGGTGTATTGACAGTGCATCCTCCGGGCCCTCAACCATAATGATTGCAGCCCCGTCGTGCTCGTCTCCAATACGCATGACATTACCGGCTATTACGCCTCGGCTATATTTGGATATACCATTGTGTATACGTTTCTTTCCCTCCGGCGTTAAAAGCACGGCCTGTATGCCCTGCACTTCTCCATTCGAACTAAGCGCCGAAAATATGATTGCTGGCCCGTCATATACATTAGGGCTAAATCGCGCTACATTCGATGCTGTAGACGCTCTCAGGCCCCGTGAGTTGAGATATAAAAGCGCCGGGCGCACTGCGTCCTTATTATCCCGGCTTATCGGTACGGCTCTATCCCACGCCTCCTTAGCCTTTTTGATTTTATCTTTTCTTGTCTCCTGATCTCGTACCAGCATTTCGTTACTGGCTAATCGCCCAATTAATCTGTCGAACTCAGATACCGTGTAAGGAGTTGTATCTGAATTTTCTAAAATTTTTGGGTTGTCACCGCCACGCTTAAACCCGGATCCTATTGTGGCCTTGATCTCTAAGTCGTGTAGGCCGACTGACTTTGCAGCCGTGTGTAATTCCATAATGGCTAAATCTATGTTAGACGGGGCCAAGTGTGCGTGCCTGCCCAGCGCATACGCAGCCTTATTGAGTGTCTCGTTTCTGCCGCCCTTTAAAGTAAGTGTGACGTCGCTGACGGCACTCTCCTTTACCTTTTGAAAGTATGCTTCAGACATTTTTTCTCCCTTAATTTATTAATTTTATTGACTTTAATCCTGGGAATAGCCCCGGGTATTTCACCGGGGCCATCGTTTTTAGAAACCGAAATCTTTCTTCTCGGTAGCCGGAGCAGACGGTGCAGCCGGGGCCTCATAACTCGAGGCAGCGATTGGCTGTGGATCTACAGCCTTAGCCTCACCGGTGGGACGGTCAATCCATTTAGCTATGTTAAATCCTACGTCGTAAGAGGTTCCCTTACCTATCACAACAGGAGTTGACGTAGTAACTTGCACGACTGGAATTTTAGTCGCAAAGTTTGGATCTTCTTCTACTTGATTATATAGTTTAGCGATAAACTGGTTTGCACCATAACTATTATTACTAAACTGTGCCGCACGGCCATTGGCCCAGCAATAAACCTCAAAGCCCTTCTTATGTGGCCCACCCTCAGGCTTTTCTACTTGCTGACCCGGTGACGGCCAGGGAAGGAACTCCCTTATTCCCACGTCAATGTGTAGCCACCCTAAAACAACATTTTTAATATCAATGGCAATTCCAGTTCCCATATCAATATCTTCAATGTCGCCCTCAGGCGTTTTAATCGTCCACTTATTCTGTGGTAGATTTACTCTGATGTAAGACATATCAGAGGTTGTTTCACTTTCAAATTTAATTGGCATATGCGTCTCCTGACTATTTTTGCTCTTCAGTGAATTTAAAGGTATACGGCGGTATTTGGATTGTTTGTAACTCCCCATAGTCATACGGCCATAACCCAGTTTTTTGCGCCCAGACAAATCTGTCCAGCGCGTATTCGACGGCGGCCCTGCCCTCTTGCAGAGATCGCTCGTCGAGCTCGTAGACGCCCACAGTATAGGGCGGTCCATTCTTATCGACGGCTATAAATACAAACCTGTCAATCTCGTGACCCTCCAAGGCCATACACATACGATAAAATTGATCCTGTATGTGGTAGCCAAGTTTCCCGGCCTGAGTAGCGAACCCGGCAGGGGATGGGTCTATCGTCGTCTTTAAATCTATTATTGCGGCAATATCTTTTCGCCACGCATCGGGCCTACACCGTAGGTTAGCATTCCTGACCTCATCCTTTACGAAAATGCTGGGCTCAATCATAATATCTCCCGATAATATCTTGGCCGCCTCTTCGTTGGCCCACACGGCCTTAGCCATGTCATGGGCTTGCTTATACTCTGCCTCGGTCAATAGAATTGCCCCGGCAGCCACTGCCTCTTCTCTTCTCTCGGTCCAAGCCTTACCCCGGCGCGTCTCAGGTCCACACCAGACAGTGTTGGATCTGTGAGGCTCTAGGCAGAGCGTGTGAGTAGCCGTGCCTAAGTCGAATGCCTGAGAAGTCTTTTGCTCTGCATACTTGTAGTGAGCTAGGCTCTTCATGGCTATTGTCTTTGCACCAGAGGCGCTGAGTGACGGCTCTAAGTGATACTTTTCGTTTTCCATGTTAGGAATGATAGTCAATTTGTTTACTCCCATAATTAGCAATGAGTAGGGCCTCAGCCCGGTGCTCATCTTTTTTTCTTGTTAATTGAGACGCGAGATCAGGATACCACTGCTGTGCCAGCCGCCTACTCGCGTCCTTGTCTCTCGGTAAATTTAGCGAACGCTTCCAAGAGTTTGCGCTGATAATTGAGAACGGTATCCGGGATAGTGCACAAGTGCTTGTTATCTGTCCAAATGCGTAACCTATTTTAAATGTCGAGACGACGCCCTGCTTAGGCATAGAATGCTGTCTCTCGACGTAAATGTGTTTAACCTTATCGACACTGTAGAGAATGTCAGTGAGAGCCCTCACGTCCACGCCACCCTCGTCGTATGTGGGTAAGTCGTGAACCTCAGCCCATCCCTCCAGGGATACTAATCCAACACCCCCGGTTTTATAACCGCAATCAATGCCAATAATCATACTTCAACTTCTTCCCTTTAGCTTTTGCATCTTTGGCGAATATACCCCGGACGTAATCATTATCAGAGATGCCAAGTTTACTTGCCTCAAATGAAATGTGATCACTTAACTCACTCTCCAGCCTGTAGCCTTTAAGCTTTCGCTGGCGCTTTTTTATTTTTTGTGTCTGCATTAGTACCTCCATTTGTAAGCAACCTGTTAACATCTTGATATTAGTTTCACAACCCTTGCAAGGCTGGGGGCCGTAGCCCCCGTTGATTAACCCCACATTAATGGTTTTTCATCACCAGTAATTGGGCAGTCAAAAGCACCATCAGCGCCAATGTCTTGCTTATAATCCTCTTTAAGAATTTTATAGAACTCTTCTTCGTTCTGCGCTTCGATCACGCCGAAGGTAACTCCGTAGTCGCTTTCTAACTGAAAATGATATTCCTGCATTATGCACACCCCTTAAATAATGGAGAGAATGAAGAAAAGATTTTATTGTAAGAAACAATCTCTGTTAAATGATCCTCACAAAAACATTCTAGATCATATTCATCATCTGAATGATCATTATATAAAGAACGACAATACTCCAATGCAGCTAATAAATCGCCCTCAGTAGTTGGAGCAAACTTTAAAATATTGTCTTTGGCAGTATCAAATGACAAATTTTGTAGATCATCACCTACTGTTAAAAATTCTGGTAAAAGTAACATTTTTTTCTCCTTTAAAACTCTATACTGTTAACTTAATGTTAACACCTACAAATATCAACCCCTATAAAGCATTTATTTTAATTATTTTTAAAATATGTTAAGAAGTAGAAAACGGAGCCTTTATGGAGATAAATATAGTTGACATGGTTTTAGGCTCTGCAATGGCCCTTGGAGTTTGGTGGATACGCTATCAGCACGGGGAGCTACGCAGAGTTACTATTTTATTGAACCGAACACGCGAAGAGCTTGCCCGTGAATATGTTAGTTTACACAGACAGGAAATAGATGTCGGAAGAGTTATTGATAGATTAGATAAACTTGAAGCAAAATTAGATAGAATTTTTGAGGTGAAATAATGGAAAATATGCGTCTGCCTATAGCCCTTGTGGGTGTATTAGCCATGCAGCTCGCCGGAGGCGTGTGGTGGGTGAGCCAACAGGCTGCCACCATTGAAGCACTCACGGAGGACATTGCTGTGCTCACGGCGTCTAACAGCGCCGCTGACAGGACTAATCTTATTCGAGATGTGGAGCAAAATAGTGAAAACATCGAAGAGATAACAGACATTCTTGTAGAAATTTACGAGGATATGGAAGATGAGGATAGTTCTCTATATGCAGAAATTGACCAAATACACGAGGACGTAGGATCTATGGCGTCCCATATGATGGCTATTGTGAAGCTGCAATCTCGCATATCAATCTTAGAAAACACTGTAGAATTTACCCGTAAAGACGGTATTTAATATGGACCCCATCAGCCTGCTTACCACTATAAAATTAGGTATTAGTACCGGCCAGTCTCTCGCTGGCTTGAGTAAGCAGCTTGGGCAATTTTTTGACGCTACCGACAATGCAAAGAAAAAGTTGCAGAAAAAAGGCATTACCAGCTCAGACGTAAATAAAATTAGTATGGACCGATTTGCAAAACTTAGGGCCGCCGCCGACGCTGAGGAGCAGCTCAAAGCTTTTATTTGTGATCCCAGGCAGTCGGGTTTGGGGCCCTCTCATTGGCAGACACTTTTAAAAATACGCCGGGAAGTTTTGCAAGAAAAACGTGAGGCTGAGGCTCAGGCTAGAAGAGACCAAATAGCGAACCAAGAGTTAATGATTACTGTAGTAGGGATAGCTGTACTTCTGGTTGTTACTTTTGTAGGCTGCACCGGCTACCTCCACTACATGGGCTGGCTAAATTTAAGGGATTATTTTCCATGATTTACGTTCTAATATTTTTACATTTTGTAAACACTGACAACCTCAGGTATTACCAAATTGGCTCTTATGGGGATCTTGAGAGTTGCAAAATCGAAAAAGAAAAAGCTAAGATTATGGTAATTCATTCAAGTATGGCTTTAGCGTGCCTCGCCGTAAATCCGCAACAATAGAGAAGAGAAATGGCAAGTTTGCAGCTTATGATAAAAACGGTAAACTGTTAATACTTAGCCACAGTTCCAGATTAGTGAAAGGTTATCTTTATGGACAAGGAAGAGAAGGAAGCTTGGGACTTAAACGGCAACGGAAAAATCGACCCTGACGAGCGTGAATTACTCTTAGATAATAAAAAAAGAGAAATTGAAGACATGGACCACAAGCGCAACGCCCAGTTAAAAATGACGTGGGTGGCTATAAGTGGCCTCATTTTCTATCCGCTTGGCATTGTTGCGGCTTCTATAGCTGGGTTTAATACAGCCGCTGAATTAATTGCTGACATTGCAAATATATATATTGTCAGTGTCTCGGCTCTCGTCGGCGCTTACTTTGGCTTCACAAACATGGGGAATAAAAAATGATAGGTATACTTTCCAGCGTAGCAAACTTAGCCACAACATTTATTGATAGCAAGGCCAAGATAAAACAAGCTGAAGCAGAAACAAAAATGAAACTTGCCACCGGTGAAATTAGCTGGGAACAGGCAGCAATTGAGGCCAGTTCTGACAGTTGGAAAGACGAGGCTTGGACGCTTTGTTTTATCGCAATTGTGCTAGGAAGCTTCGTGCCTTGGCTACAGCCTTACATGAAGCAGGGCTTTGAAAATTTACAGGCTGCACCCCAGTGGTTTAGTTGGGCAATGTACGCTTCAATAGCTGCAAGTTTTGGAATACGTACAATGAAAGGATTTAATAAATGAGTTTTAAGTTAAGCAGACGCAGCCTGGACAGACTAGAGGGTGTAGACGAGGATCTACAGTCCGTAGTTAAAATGGCTATTACATTATCAAAAGTAGACTTTGGAGTTATTCAAGGCATGAGAACCCTCGAACAACAGAAGGAGCTCGTAGCCTCTGGGGCCAGTCAAACGCTAAAGTCTAAACATTTAGAGGGTAAGGCCGTCGATCTTATGGCATACGTCAACGGACGAGCTTGCTGGGAGCTCAATGTATATGATGATGTAGCAGACGCCATGAAAGAGGCAGCCATACAAGTAGGCGTTCCTATTTGTTGGGGAGCTTCATGGGGCACACCCCAGGCTAAATACCCAATGGATATTCGTAAGTGGGAAGGCACAATGGAAGAGGCTATGAATGCATACATAGACCTTAGACGTTCTCAGTCACGAAGACCATTTATGGACGGTCCTCATTTTGAGAAAATAGACTAGGTATCACCCTCGGGCCGTATCTTCGGCCTAGGTACACCCTTACTCATTTTGTCTGTTTTTTTGCAGAGCATCGCCTCTGCGTCTAATTGTATGTAAAGTGGACCGTTGTCTATCATTGCCTCTAGACACATCTTTTCGCTTTCATACCAAATCACGGTAAAAACATTTGTATTCGCCACAACATAATAAATAAAAAGTCCAGTAATATATTCCATTGTTTCAACCACTCTTTCTGTTAGATAGAAGTTCGCGACGGCGAAGTTGTAATACTCTGGGTGTACTATAACACAAAATCGCCGTCGCACGAATTACCTAGGTAACCCGTATCTGCTTTTCACCTGTACTACTGCCTGCCTCGAACAACCTAGCACCTGACCACACTCTTTTGGTGTAAGACCTTTTTTTAAAAGTAGATTAACTTTTTTGGCTTTATCAGAAAGTTTTAATATTATCTCAGGCTCTTCTTTTACGTCTAAATCGTTTATAATCTTATAAGACTGATATGAATTGCGCTGCTCTCTTTTATCTTTACGCTCTTTTTTACGCAATTCTAACCAAGCCCGGCGATAAGCATTTTCGTACATTTGAATCATTAGATTACTTTTCACTGAGCTTCCTTTCCAACATATCAAGTAAGGTCAGCGTCTCATTACTGTGGTGGACATTGTGGCTTCCAGTACGTTTTTGGTCATCCCTAACTATTTCAACTTTTCTTCGCAATCTCAGTAGAATTGTTTTAACTTCTTCATTCATATTAGTTCTCCATAAATTTATTTATGGTGCATACATAAAGTTAACACAAAATAAAGGCAAGAAAAAAAAAGCCCCACGAGAGAGCAGTGGGGCTTAGTTTGGGAGAACAGTAAATATGTCGAAACATTAACTGCGGTAATTGACTGATAACACGAAGCAATTTGCATTACAACTTTAACTGATTTAAAATGTATAAAAATGGAGGGAACCATGCTTACAATAGAACAAAAAGAACTAGTTGAAAGATTATCTTTACCGCACAGAGTGCCTAATCCAGTTGCTTTATTTAAATTTTGTGAACAAGCCGCTGAGTTAATTATAGATCTCGATAAAAAGCTAGACCAATCCCAGGCAAAAAAGACAAGTAAATCTAAAACTTAGTCGGGTATTGTAAGAAGTCCACCAGTCGATCTAAGTAGCTGTTCTTGCATAATTTTAGATATGGCATCCTGTGAAGACATGGGGAGTAAGTCCTGCTGGCTTCTGGCAATATATCCCGGGATAAAGTCTTTTACGCTTTGAGCTATGCCGCCAATGTCTCTACGCCCGGCGGCAGACACTGTAGGCAGCGGTGAGAGTACTTCTGACGCTGCCCTTGATATGTCGGCCACGTCTGTGCCTCTAAGCCTGGTGGTGGCTGTTACGCCCTCTCTAACCTTGACGGCGGTATCTAATGAATTTGGCGTAATTAAGCCGCTGGCTGCATCCTGCCCCTTGCCTGACACTGCCCTCTCAGCCGTTAGCAGAGCCCTGTAATCGGTACGTGTTTTTTGTAATGTAGGCAAAAGTTTTGGATTATACTTTAAAACGTTACGCTCGATCATATCGTCAACAACTTCTAAGACGTCATTGGCTAAGTTGTAGTTTACCTGATCTTGATTTTTAAGAGATGACTGCATAACTTTTTGCAAATCAAATCTAGCTAATTTAAGTTGTGCTACAGAAACAGCTTCTCCTGATACTGAGTTATCAGAGAATGCATCTATTATTTTTTTAGTTTTTCCAACGATTTTACCTTGAGAAAGCATTTCATTTGCATCATCAAATAAAGTTAAAAGTTTTTCGCCTTCACTTATTTCAAAGCCTTCTTTTACAGACGCCTCTGCATCATCAAAAACTTTACCAAGTTCTTTAGCTCTTTTGTCAATTACATTAGGAGTTGCCACGCCGTCTTCAATCCCGGCTCTTTGCAGTACCATTTTTGTTAAGTCTGTTTTCTGGCTAAGTGTAGGCTCGACCACATCCTCTAATTTTTGCAGAGTTGCAGATCCCACTTGCTGCCCGGCGCTAATGTCTTTCATTCCCATTTCTTTTAATAGATCTACGTTCTGAGCTCTCTGTGAGCCCGGTACATTAGCATAAATTTGATCGGGAGGGCCAAGTGTCATTCTTCTACTAATTGGCTGCGTGATAGAGCTGGCTACTACTGGAGTGGCTAATGCCGCCGCAAACCTTGCCAGCTCTTCATACTCAGGCGCATAATTTCTAGCAGTCTGACCGGCTGTTTCACTTCCCAACGCCGGGACCAAACTCTGCACTATAGATCTAACTGGTCCTCCGATTGGTAGTGCCGCTGCGCCTCCAGCAAATTCCGCTATCGTTCCAAAATATTCGCCGGGGACAGTTTGAGGCTTATACTCAGTAGCTCCGCCTGTTACGTCTGCAATACCCTGTCTAAAACTTGGGGGATTTTTTGGCAATAGGCCAGCCGGACCAAATAATTTACCGAAATCTTTCATAATATCTGAATAGTAGTCTAACTTCTCACCCTCTACACCCAGAGTTCTCATAAGATTTACGGCTTGATCAACGCCAAACTCCTGAGCCATAGGCAGTAAGTTAGCAACGAAGTCTAAGGCTGCTCCTGCGCCAGCTCCGGCCTTCGGTAGAGATCTAAGTATATCCTCTCCCGGGTCGACTTCCAGCATCGCCTCAAGTCTTAATTTTTCAACTTCTAACTTCTCAAATTCCGCGTCCATTGTTGCGGCGTCAGCATCACCCTCGGGTGTGTTGGCGTTAAGCGCGTTTCTGATCATAGTCCCAAACTCTTCTTGAGACTTTTTTACTTGATCTAATTTAGCTTGTACTTTTTGTCTATCTGCCATTTATCTACTAGCCATTATTAGGGGGGTTGAGCCATTTATCTCTAAGATCTTGAGTGTCTTTTTCAGCTTTTTCATATGTTGGGTTTTTCTTTATAGCGTCATCAAAGTATAACTGAACCTCTTTAATAGCGGCTCTTATATCTGCCTCACTACCTCTGCCCTCAAGAACAGATCTAATTCTACTTTGCGCTGCCTTACCTTGTTTAGTTTCGTTTTCAGTAATCTGGCCGCCACCTTTTAATTTCTGAAAAATTTCTAAAAAGTTTAAACCGTCTAACTGATCCACTAAACTATTTATGTTGGTATATTTTGGAGCTAACCCATACTCTGAAAAAATACTGTTAAAGAACCCTTTAACTCCTGCGACTTGACCTAAATCTTGCTCTAAAAGAGCATCAATTAAATCCAAGCTGGTTGATGCAGAGGATGCTCCCTCTTCTAAAGTTTCAATTTCCTCAAGTCTTTTATAAAGGTTATCAACTTGAAGCTTTATAAATGGCTCCATAGATGGGCTGACGGCCAACATATTTGTCAAATTTGAAATTGTAGATCGTATTTGATCTGGATCATTTAATGTGGCAGCATTTCCCATACCACCCATCATAGAGCCAATCATATTTCTCTGAGCTAGGGCATTTGCAGTTTTTCTTTGCTGGTCAGCTCTATCTGTAAAATTAGTCATTAATCCTGCAACGGCTGTTCCCTCTTTACCCTGTAAGGCACGCCCGGCGTCGGCTATCCCGGCAAAAGCCAGCATACGCTTTTGATCCGCTGTGTAGTTTTGGCTGGCTGGCTTCATAGACGCCTCTGACTGCTGCTTCATTAGCTCTAGAAGCTGCTGCATCTGAGGGTTCATTCCAGTGACACCAGCTCCTGCGCCACCAGCTCCTGCACCACCAGCTCCTGCACCACCAGCACCGCCACCAGCACCATTAGCTGCAACCGGGGTAATTTCTGGCTCTACATTTCTTACTTCCAGCTCAGGATCTACTGTATTTACACCAAGGGATACCATCTCTTCCATTGTGGCAAGTTCACCAGCCATAGGCTTATCATTTGGGTTTTGATAAAAGTTTAAGGCTTCTAATTTTAAGATATCATCTGCTGTAAGAGAATATTCCATTAGCCAACTCCGAATGGGTTTTTAGTTATTCCAGATCCAGCAAAAGCTGCAAACGGGCCCATACCGCCCATGCCAAGGCCGCCAAGCGCCTGTAGACCCATTCCGAATGTCCCCATAGGATCTCTAGTAGTCGTAGTACCAATCCCGGCAGGAAACGCCTGGGCTCCTCCACTCAACACTCCAAACTGTGTCAATGGGAATTGCATTTCAGCTAAATAATCATTGTATGCGGCGTCTAGATCTGCCTGAGTTAAGGCTCTCTCAGTCTCCCCGGCTGCCATTTGCGCCCCTAGTATGTCTCTCGTTGACTGTAGGCCCTGCAAACCGCTTGCGGCGAGTGCACTAGCAGATCTCATTGCAGACTGGTCCTCTGCCCCTAATTGTCTACTGGCTAAGTCATACGCCCGGGCGTCTAGTGCAGCCTGTCGCTCACCCTCGTATACGTCTCTCCTGTCGCCAAATGCATTTGCCTTTATAGCCTGAGCCTCAGTGCCTACGCCCTGCTGTGCAAACTGCCTATTAAGCATAGGAGCCATTTGGTCCTGTATATTGCCAAGCATAGCCATGCGCTCTTGTGGCGTCCTATTTGCTATACCTCGATAAACGCCAGAAGCCTCGGCTAATTCAGACGGAAGACTTAGTGCACCGTAACCGCCTAGTGCATCTTTTTGAAGTTGAGTTAAGCCAGCCACTCTGTCGCCGGTAAACTGCTCAAATTCCATATCAGCTATTTTATCAGCTCCAGGTCTGATAATGTCTTCAATGTAACTTTCCTGCATAGGATCCATTGTACTAGTTTGGCTCTTACTGCCCATTTTAAAACTCCATCTCAAAGTGACGATATGTTTCTTTAAATCCGTTTGCTTTTGCAAACTTAGAGAAACCTATACGTCCGTCTGCTTCTATTGCATCTAATTTACCTTCTTTTGCAACCTTTTTCAAAGCGTTTAAGGCTGCATTCATCCAAATTTTCATATCGGCTCCACCCATAAATTCAATAAATAGTGTGTTTCTGTTAGGGTGCTTTACGACGCTTGTAGTAAAAGCCGCAATTAGCGTGTCCTTTAAATATACGCCCCAAATAAGGCTACGGCCTTCGAATATATCAGCGACTACATCCTCCATAGAGACATTACGCTCATTTGCCTTTATAGAGCTTTGCAGTAATGGTAAGACTTTTTGGACAGACGCCTCTACATTATCTACCATAGGCTCAATAGTTATCGTGGCCTTCTCTAATGGGAATTCTACAACATTATTCAATATTTATCCACCCCACCATTTACCATGTAGAAAGAGCCACTCGCTTCCAGATAACTGAAGACCCGTTATAATTGCCTACACAAACATAAATGTAGTTTGTATCCCAGCTAATCATCCCGGTAACGTCGCCAGCGGATCCTGTATTTGCCGGGGGCGTCGCGTGCTTCATAGCAATTTGTCTAAAAGCATTATTGTGGCTTACTATCGGGTAACTATTAACATCGTCCCATAAAAAAACACCATCGACGGATGGGTTATCGTCAGAAGTCTTAAAAAATAATTTACCTAAATTTCTAGTCAAAAATAAATTTAAATCTCTGCCCCACTGTCGCATATCGAGGCCAATTGGTGGAGGTGTGACCGGCATCTACCTTCTACCTCCAGCCTTAGTTTCAAGTCTCATAGTTCCAACGCGCCACGCAGTAGCCTGGTCACCCTCAACTCGCATTCTTAATTGTCTACCAGTAAATCTTACTGAAGTTGGGTTGCTTGGATTAAATGGTCCGTGGGTTGTCTCCGTATCATTTGGATAAAATCGTGTTTTAAATTTTAAATCTACATCGCCCTGTGTTTTCTCATCGGGGATAATGTCGGTGATTTTCGCAACTTGATCACCTTTTCCAATCGAAATCGGTCCTGTTTCACAAAAAATTGAACCGCTATCATAATTTAAACCCTGTTCGTGGTTCCAAACTAAAACAGGCTCTATCACGTTTGCTGTTCCACCCATTCCGCTATGGTTACTGCAATAATAATAAAGTGTTGAAGGAGTGCTATCTGTGACTGTTATTTCTGTGTAAGCTCCTGGGCTCCCTGGCGATCCTGTTGTTACGACATTTGTGCTATAAGCAGAACCACCGCCATGCGTACCGTTTGACGTTGTAGAAAACTGGAATGGATGCCCGATATTAGAATTATCAGATTGGTCAAACCGATAAGTGTTTCCTTTTCTTAATGTAAGTGTTGGGGCTGCACCAGAATGATCTGATATAAAATACTTATTGCCACCACCACTTGCAGCTACAGTTACATTATAAGTTATATTCTCAGTATATTCACCGCTTAAAACTGGCGTTCTAAATACACCTCTAGAAACGCCGCCTGTTCTTGACAGATTGCCAATTAGCCAGTGACCCTCCAATAAATCGTATGCAACATATCTGTCTATCTCTAAGCTATTTGCAGACGGATAAAACCACCAAACTTCGCTAAATTCTGTATTGCTAAACGCCCAAATTTTTGATTGTTGGTTAACATTTATATCGTCAAAAATATAGTCATGAACTTCGCATGGAAGCTCTTTAACGCTAT
>Ga0181420_1000098_pt1 | contig 30528 bp, 36 predicted proteins | sample 43SPOviralmetaG_FD_130145 | JGI IMG/M metagenome (GOLD analysis project Ga0181420, IMG submission 130145) | Marine viral communities from the oligotrophic San Pedro Time Series (SPOT) site, San Pedro Channel, CA, USA - 43 SPOT_SRF_2013-05-22 | ecosystem: Environmental > Aquatic > Marine > Strait... | reverse complement strand
GAATATCTTATGTTTTATCGGGTAAAAATGTTATTACAGATTCTACAGGGGGAGGAGCTATAGCTTCGGTGCCTCAAGTTTTAGGAACACAGATAGCAAGAATAGAAGAATATGGTATAAGTTTTAATCCTGAGAGTTTTACTTCTTGGGGTTATGATATGTTTTTTACAGACACTAAAAGAGGTGCAGTAATAAACTTAAGAGGAGCATCTCAGGGTAGTGATCAATTACAAGTTGTTTCAACTTACGGAATGAATAGTTGGTTTAGAGATTGTTTTAATGCTCAACTTACTACCCAAAAATTAGGGGCTTATGATCCTTACATGAAAGAGTATGTATTAGGAACTAACTCACAACAAATTCCAATGCCTTTAAACGAAGTTCCTTGTGGTACTACTATTAGTCAATTTAATAGAACGCAATCAATTACCTATGATGTAGATTTAGGGTTAGTTATTGGTGATGTTGATATTGATATTAATATAAGTACAGGTACTGTAAGTGTAGTTATAGAGTGGAATGGTGCTGTAGTGGCAAGTGCATCAACTTCAAGTAATACATCTTTGACCTTTACAAAAACATTTAATACTCCTCAATCGTGTACAGTAACATTAACACCAACAGGGCCTTCTCCTATTGTGCCTGCTACGTATGATGTTACAGTAGAGTGTCCTAAAGGACTACCATTAACAGTTAGACAAATAGTTGTAAACTCTAATAATTATAATGGACAAACTATCCATACTAACTATAACTGGTTTGACGCAACTAATATTAGTCCTTTTACAGGATTTAATCCAGCAACATTATCTACACCTGATCCAGCTGAATATACCACTGCTTCAGGGACACAGTCATTATTAACATTTCCATATAATGGATCTTCTGTTACAATGAGGACTCAAAAGTTTGGAACTGATAATTTTGATTTTGATCCTTCTATGCATAAATTTAGGATACTCGCCTCACCTACTGAGTATTTTGCAAACCCTAATAATCCAACATCAGCTGAAATAGCAACAGTAGTGGCTGCTGCTCCTATCGTGAGCGGGGCTGTCACGTCTCCATCGGCAGGACAATATCAAGCAATTCAGAGTGGAGTAAATGTATCATCAGTAAATAATTATTTATATTTAATTTGGGATTTAAGATTAGTTAGTTCAGGACAGTTATGTTATTGTTCTGATCCATCAACTGCTGATGAGGTTTGTTGTAATTGTGAGGTTCCTTGTGATAAAGTATACTTTGGTCCTATTACTTCAACTTTTGCACAAGCATGTCAGACAGAGGTTAATTCACCTGGAAATAACGGGACATGGGGCTTCCAAGGTAGTGGAGGATTACCAGTTGTAGGAAATGTAATATTTACAAGTACATCATGTGATCCTGCAGATGGATATCCGCCAACAGGTTTTTATATAGTAGATCCTTTTGCAACACCAAGTTTATCTCCAAAACAATGGGTAGAAATTGGATCTAACGGAGTAGTATTACAAGCAGGAACATGTTAAATAATAAAATAAAATAAAATAAAGATATGGCATGTATTAATTCAACAACTTTTTATTGGCCAGGAGCAAGTTTTGCTTCTACAACAACTATATACTCAGATCCAGGTTTTACTACAATAGCCCCTGATGGTTGGTATCAGCAAGCGGGAATATATAGACAGATGTCAGGAGGAGTTTTAGGGGCAGCAACAACTTGCCCTACTTGTTCACTTCCATGTAACACTACTTTTAGTGGTAGTGGTAATCAAGGTCAGTTTTTTTTATCTGCTAATGTAGGCACAACAACAGGAGTTGTATTAGTTATTTTTAATCCTATTAATGTTCCCGATAAATGTACATGGTCTTTTGACTATGACAATTCAGGGACTCCTACTGTGGCTTCAGAATATTCATCTCAAAATTTTGGATATCTACAAGGCTTAATTGGAACTGACTCTTGGGCCTGTACTTTAGGTGGATCACCACAAATGACTAATGCATTAGGTAGTAGCGGCTTTTCTGCTACTGTAGATAGATATGATTATGACACAGCTCTTGGGAACTTCCCAGCTACTCCTACTTCGGTAGGTACTCAAACTTTAGGTCCTTACGATCCTCAAGGGACTGGTACTAATCCTGTGGATTTTAGGGCTACACCAGTAGGATCTTGTATGATGGTTATACCTAAACCCTTACCAACAACAACTACGATAGATTTTGTATTTGATGGCCCCTGTTCAACTACAGGGTGGAGTTTTTTTATTGGTTGCCCTACTCCATTAAATAACTTTAAATGTAGTCCATCACCTACTCCTGCATGTACGGGAGCTACAGATCCATTTTTTACAGCTCACATAGGAAGTCCTTCTGGATTTGCTACTTCAGTTTTTGTACATGATTGGGCTTTTGAAGATCAAAACGGGATAAATAAAAAAGCAGCTGGAACTTATTTAGTAGAAAGTGGTGGTGTTCCACAATGCGTTGTAGTAAGTAGTGATGGGGTGGTAACCAGTGTTGCTAATTGTGTAGGAAATTGTTAATTATAAAAATATAAAACTATGTCAAATCCATTAGATCCAAATACTTTATCTTACAGTGAAGATGTAAAAGGATGGCCATCTTTTTATTCTTTTTTACCTGATTATATGATGGGTATGAATGGATTTTTTTATTCTTGGAATGGAGGAAATTTATACAGACACAATACTAATCCTTTAAGAAATAATTATTATGGTGTTCAGTATAGTTCTACTATTCAGTCTGTATTTAATATGGAACCTATGACAATTAAGTTATTTAAAACAATGTCATATGAAAGTAATGATGCTTGGAATTGCACAGGATTATTTACTGATTTAAGCACAGGATCTATTCCTGGATCTGGAGTTCCTTTACAAACGTGGTTTGTACAAAAAGAAGGAGAATGGTTTTCGTTCTTAAGAGAAAATGCTACAACAACTAATTTTAAAGATAGATCTTCTAATGGTATAGGAGCCTCTACTAATTTAACAGGGCCTGTAGCCGCATTAGTAATTGAATTTGGATTACAAGATATTGGAAGTATTGTTACTGTTGGAGATAGAGTTTTTTCAACTAACCCTCCTAATGCTCCTGTTTTTGTAGGAGCAGTAATTAATACAGTAAGACAATCCACTACAGATATTGCAACAGGAGTAGTAACACCAGCTTCAATTACAGTAGATACTGTAGGTCCTTATCCTAATGCAATTAATCCTTTACCTTATCCTTTCCCTGGTACAGTCCCTCCTGTAGGAGACTTTATTTCAATTATAAAAGATGCAATTGCAGGATCAAATGGAGCACGTGGATACTTTATGAATTTTACACTACAAAATGATAATACAAGTGCAGTAGAATTATTTGCTGTAGGTAGTAGTGTGATGAAAAGTAATCCATAGATTTTATTATCTTTGCATAAATGAAATTAAATATAAGACCACTAAAAGAAAAAGATTATGAAGACATTCTTTCTGGATGGTGGAAAGATTGGAGATGGACTCCTCCTTCAAAAGATTTTTTACCTGAAGACGGTATGGGTGGTTTTATTGTTTATGATAGAGATACACCAGTTTGTGCAGGGTTTATGTATATAACTAATTCAAAAGCAACGTGGTGTGATTGGATTATCTCTAACTTAAAATATAAAGATAGACAAAAAAGAAAAGAAGCTTTAGAGTTATTAGTAAAAACCATAAGTAACAAGGCGGAAGATTTAGGTAAAAAATATGTATACGCATTAATTAAAAATAAACCATTGATTAACGTATATAAAAAAATAGGTTTTGTGGAGGGAAGTACTTACACACATGAAATGATTAAAACAATATAATATGGCAGTAGTAACATCAGCAGTAGTAGGTATAGCAGCCGCAGGTGCGTCAGCGGTACAAGGATTTAACGCAGCAGCTAAACAAAAAAGATTAGCAGAAGATGCAGATAAAGCAGCAGCAAAAGCAATGAGTGAGGCTAAGGCTAAGGCAGAAGTAGATATGTATGCTGGTCTTAGTGTTCCTTTAGACGCATATGAAGCAGAATTTGAGAATCAAATAGCTGGTCAAAAACAAGCAGTAGAGGCACTACAAGAAGGAGACTCAAGAGCTTTAGCGGCAGGAGTAGGAAAAGTAGGGGCAGCACAAACTGCGGCAGGAGAACAAACTCGTATTGCTATGGGCGAAGAGATATCTGACCTTAATAAAATGAAGGCTGATTCTAAAGATGCTATAAACCAGCAACTTATAGATATGGATGTATCTGCAGCAAAAGAGCAGAACGAAAGGAAGAGAGATGCTGAAGCGGCCAGAGCTCAAGGTATTTCTCAAGGTGTTAAAGGTGTAGCAGGAGTGGTACAAGGTGTAGGAAGTCTGGCCCCTCTGTATGGACAGAGCGGTGCAGATAGAAGAGGTTCTAAATTAGCTAAACAATATGCCGATCAAAAACCTGAAGGCATGACTGATGCTCAGTATGCTGCTAATATAGGTGCTCAAGGTTTAAGTAGAAAAGATTATAAAAGCCTTAGTGAAGGTAGAGGACGATATAATTTTAAAGATAATACATTAGATAATCAAACACAAGCTGGATACGATTATAATAATCAAGGTCCTGGAGGTATGGATGGTGATCCAAACACATGGTTTTAAAAAATAAATAAAAAGTATGGCAAACCAATTTAGTAAAGCAAAGATAGACTTTGATGTTTATCAAAAAGCGGATCCAGCTTCACAGATTAATTTTGGAGAAGAGGCAAAGGTTATATCTGATGCTTTTAAAAATGTAGCAAAAGAGAGAGAAGGAAAGAAAGCTGCACTGGAAAAAGCTTTCCAAGACCAACAGGCTGCGTTAAATGATTTAGGAGAATATGATAACCCTACCGCACAACAGGTAGTTATGAATGCAGGACAGGATGGAGCTAACAAGTTGTTAGACATGAAGAACATGATGAAGAGAGGTTTAGTAAAACCTGCTGATGTTACTATGTTTCAACAAAACCAATTAAATGGTTTTAATTTATTGAAGAAAAACATGGGTAACTTTGATAAAACTTTTCAAGAGTATACCACAAGATTACAAGAAAATATGGAAGGGAGTGACTTATCTCAAGGTGCTCCAGCAGAACAATGGTTAGCAAAACAATTAGAAGGGTTTGCTAATATGAACAATGTCTCAGTACAGACAGATCCTGAAACAGGTAATGTTTCTATGTTAAGATTAAATGAGGACGGAACAGTTGATAAAAATTCAAGTGCTACACTGAATAGGCTTACTCTTTTAATGAAGCAAAAAGTAAATAACTTTGATCCTAACAAAGGATTAGAAAGAGCGAAGGCAATATCAGGAAAGGTTATACAACAACAAATAGATTCTAAGTATGGTTTAAATGCTAAAATTACAACAGAGGAAAGAAGCAGAATGGAAACAGAATACTATAATGGTACAGAGGGGCAAAAATATTTAGATGCGGAGGCTCAGTCAATGTTAGCCGATCCGTATGATATGCAGTCGTTTATGTTAAACTCATCCTTAACAACTGAGGATGGAACTGCATTTGAAATAGGAGACCAAAAACAATTTGATGAGTGGAATGCAGAGAATGAAGGTAATGAAAAGAACAACCCTTATCTTGTAATGGAGTTTGGAGCAGACAATCAATATAACGCTCAGTTTACTGATGCTCAAAAAGAGATTGCTTTAGATGCTATGAAGACTAAGATAACAGGAACTTTAGATTATACTAAAGAAGAAGATGTAAAAGGTTTAGTTCAAAAAAGAGCTGATACATCTGCAGAGACAAAATCAAAAGGAGATAAAGAAAATGCTGGAGTATATCTTAAAAATGTAGACATGGTTGTGTCAGGATCTGCTGCTGAATCTGCTGCTGGTGCTCAAAACTTAATTGACGATATTAATAAAAATAATCCTAATGCTCCACGATTAACAAATATTGATAGAAACGTAGAGCTGTTAAGTGAAGAACAACAAGAAGTAGAGTTAAATACATTTAAAGAGGCTAACCCTAATGCATCCGCTGAAGAATTAGAAGCAGAGAAAAACAGATTAGCTACTGAGGGTAAAATCACAGACTTTACTATTAAAGTAGACGGGCAACAAGATAGGATTATAGATGCTTATAATGATGATGGTACTCTAAAAAGTGGTCAGCAACTTAAGAGAGAAATCTATGAGAAGATTACTCCAAAGGGAGCTACTAAGTATGATATTGCAGAGAAAAATTATGATGGCGATCTATCAAGAGGTGCTGGTAATACATCAGCTGGAGGTGAAGGAGTGAAAGATAAGATTGTTTATAAGAGAATAAATATAACTAATGCGGATGGCGAAGAGGTTAGCCCTTCTGATTATTTAGATAAAGAATTAGGTAGCTCATTAAATTCTTATACTGATGATGAGGCACAAGTAGAAGAGCAATTTAACGCTTTATTAGATATGGATGAGATAATGCCACGTGGTCTTGAAGGTGGTGGTAGTTTAAAAATTGTAGACGGTAATGGTATCTTTACTATTGGAGGACAAGAATTTATATGGGATGATATTTATGGAGAAGGGGATAGTGTACAAGATATTGTAAACTTTATGCAAGACTCTATTGAGACAGCTGTAAATAATCAAAACTCAGGAACTACAGGTAGTGGTGGATCATCTAAAGGAGCTGGAAGTAAGTATCCTGTACCAGGACAAGACGAATAAAAAATAAATAGAATCAATGAACGAAGAAGCAATCAATGATGGGTACAAATATTTTGTAGAGACAGGATACCAAGGTACTATAGATGATTATAAAACACTCCTTAATACTAATGGAGATGCTGTTAATGATACATATAAATACTTTGTCAATACAGGTTATAAAGGAACTGTTAATGACTTTGTAACTTTATTTGGTATCGGTGAAAAAAAAAATCCCGTTGGCAATGGTACTGGAGAAGAGGAAGTTATGGTATCAAGTATCGAGGACATTCAAGAACCTGGCTCATCGGAGCCTTCTCTTCAGCCAAGTAATGAACAAGTTGATAGTGCACTAACTGCAGGTGCCTCTGATTTTAGTGTAGAAGAAACTGAAGAAGATCCTTCAATTTTGTCCGAAATGGGCGAGATGATAAATATAGGGCAGGGCAACCAAGTAAATCCTGAAGATTTAATAAAACCACAATCAGTTAAAGGGTATGAGCCTGAAAGTTGGGGTGGATTAAAAAGTCTTATAACTCAGTCCACAGAGGAAGAACGTAGGGATCCTAATTATAAAGGATTATTTAAAGTAGATACCACTGAAGAGGTTGTTGAGCAACCAAGTGATTTTTTTGATGAGTCCCTGCAACAGATTACACCAGACCTTATTTCTAAAACAGAAGAGAATGTAGTTCCATTAATGAACTATCATTTTAATGACTATGGATTTACTTTTACTGAAGCAGATTTTACAGGTGATGAGATGACAGTGTCTGCCGCTAATGGAGAAACATTAAAAGTAGAGTTAGATGCTTTATTTTTTAAGGGTAAATATTCAGATGAACTTAAACAATTTTTAAAAGATAATAAGGAAGAGAGTTCCAACTTACACCAATTAGAAGCGGGGTATGTGCAGAAACAACAAAAGATTCAGAGCGAAAAAGATGTAGAGAATATGGTTAAGGATTTAGAAACTGAAACCAGTAGTCTTAGAGATGAGTACAGTGAATACTTAATGGCTAAAAACTTTTATGATAAAAATAATTTATCTGACATGGATCCTAACGAGGTGGTATATGTAGAAGGTCCTGACGGGCAGCAAATGGCTACAACACCAAAAGTTCTTGCAGAAAAAATAGCTTTAGCCTCTCAAAATATTGCAATATATAATAAGAATTTAGCGGTAAAAGGAAAAGAATTAGATGAGGCTGTAGGCGGATGGTACGAGATGCGTAGTGAGCAAAGTAGTATAGCGGGTTTTGCTTATAATGCTTTATTAGATGGTTCGGCTCGTATAGGAACTCAAATGATGAATAGGATGTTTGATGCGGGTACTTATATGGCACCTGCAGAAGGAGGTTTAATGTCTCAGAATGAGTATAGAACCAAAGTGTTAACTAAAGCAAAAGAAGCTGGGTTATTAGGAGACACTTATACGGAAGAAAGAATACAAGAAATTATTTCTAATGATGAAGAGTATGAAAGATTTTTAGAGTTAATAGAAAAAACTCCAGGAACTACTACAGAAATTAAATCAGCAGGATCTATAAAAGACGGTACATCTGCCTCTACTCGAAAAGTAACTACAACTTTATTAGATGATATAGAATCTAAAATATTAGATGAGATTCGTAAAGAAATAAAGTACGATGTAAAGCCTGGAGATAATGTGTACGCTAATCCGTTTTCAAAATTTGCTAACGATCCAAAGTATGATGGTAGGGATGGTATGTTAGAAATGTCACGTAGAGGATTGAGGCAGGGGTTAGGTATGGATGAGACTACAGTTGAGGCTACTCAAGAAGCTAAAAAAGGTTTTTGGGGAGGTGCTCTAATAGGAGTAACTGAGTCTATCCCAGCTATGTTAGGCCCTGCTCCCGTTAGGATATTTAATATGATATCTCAAGTAGAAGACCATATTAATGAGGAGATGGAAAATGATCCTGACTTTGCAGATATAAGTGAAGCTGAGAAGACTATGTTTACTGTACCTTTAGGTATAGTGGTAGGGGTATTAGAAAACCTTGGGTTTAGAAATGCTATGGCTCAGAAAGGTTTGGCAAGTAAAATATTATTACTGGCACTAAGGAAAAGTGGTAAAAATATTACAGGGCAAAGCTTTAGACAAGTAGTAAAGAAAGAGGTTAACAGCCTTATGGGGCAAGGACTTCTGTTAGTTACAGCTTCTGGATTAGCGGAGTTTGAGACGGGGCTTGCACAAGAGATTGCTGACATAGGTTTTAAAGAAGCTTATAATTATAATAAAGAAAAAGAAATGTTTAGAACTCCAGAGTCTTTTGGTGACGGAGTAAAGCAAGTAATCAGAGCAGGACTACAGGAAGCAGTGGGAGGATTTGTAATTGGTACACCATCAGCTATAGTACAGACAGCAACAGCTGGAGATTTCACTGGTTTAGGAGATGGTGTTTTTGAGATGTATGAGCAGGTTCATAAGGAGCCTGTAGTAAGAGACGCATTTATTCAAAGAACTAAAGAGCGTATTTTAAATGGTGATATAACTAAAAAGGAAGGACAGCGTGAAATTGATATGTATGACCAAGTAAATGGGGTGATGGATCAAATACCTTCGGATCTTCCTACTAATCAAAAGAAAGAACTACTTGGTAATCTTTTAAGACAACAAGAACTACAGGATGATATACAGAAATATAATAAGCTACTAACTAAAAGACAACAACAAGAGTTATTAGATTTAGAGAATGATGTAGAAAGAATAGTTCGATCTGGTAATACACAAAACCAACAAGAAGCACAAGAGACTGAGTTAAATACACAGGCCATAAACGAATTAAAAGAGGAGGGTGTTGAGAACCCAACTCCTGAACAAATTAAAACTAAAAGAGATGCCATTCAAAAGTCAAGCCCAGAGAAAGTGGATGTACAAGAATCTACCGAAAGTAGCCAAGAAGTGGGAGATGGAAACACCCAAGGGCAGTCTACCCAAGAGAGCCAGGACAGTCAAACAGATCTTGACACGAAGACGCAAGAGGAAGTAGATGATTTAACATCTATATTTAATGAGCAAACAGGTATGCAGGAGCAAGAAGGAACTCCTGAACAACCAACTCGTAGAGCTGTAGTACCAAACAAAGAAGATGGAACTATAGATGTTATAGTTACTGACGGTAAAAATGAAGTGTATGAGGGAACAAGTGTTTCAGATAATGTTTATGTGACACAAGAAAACATGGGGAAGATTAATGCTATAACTGAAAATAGTACTGATATTTCTTTTGATAGTTTATTAAATAAAGCTAAGAATGCAGGTAAGGCTATAGTTAAATTAATTCCTGACTTAGATATTGTAGTACACGCATCAGAAAATAATTATAATAAAGCAGTAAGCAGTGAGAACGCAGGAACACGTGGTACTTTTAATCTTAATACTAATACCATTCATATTAATTCCTCTAAGGCTAATACACGAACAGTAGCCCATGAGGTTATGCATGCTGTACTATTAAAGAAGTTAGGAGTCAATGCAGACTTTAGTAAAGTTACAAAGCGAATGTTAGATGCTGTAGCAAAAGCAATGCCTAAAGATTCTAATTTAAAAGAAGTTATAGAAGATTTTGCTAAAGACTATGCTATTGAAGAACAAAATGAAGAGCAAGTGTCTGAGTTGTTTGGATATTTATCTGCAGCTTATACTCAGTTAGATGGGCCAACTAAAAATATAGTAAAGAGATGGTTACAGAAAGCAGCTAAAGCTGTTGGTTTACCTGTTAACATAACAGAGTTTACTAAGGAAGAGGCTGATATGATTGAGTTCTTTAACACAGTATCTAAGAAAGTAAGAGAAGGAACTGAGGTTACAGAGGGAGATATAGAAGTGATAGATGACGGAACAGCTCCTATTGGAACTCCAACCACTATTAACAAACCATCTAAAACAGAAAAGCCTCAGATAGATTTTAAGAAGTCTTATGATATGTCTTTAGTTACTCCTAAAAATAAGATTGATTTATTAGGGTTAGTAGATAACATAATTAAGAATGATGAAAAGGTTTGGTTTTGGGTAGCGGATCAATTAGGGTTAGGTAATGGTATGGATGCAGGTCCAAGTTTTGCATTACAACCTGAAAATATAAAGAAAGGAGCTATATGGGCAAGTGGTTTAGATCAAAAAAAATTAGACAAAAATATAACTGCTGCTGATTTTATATTTATTATAAGTGGTTCTCCAGAAACCAGTAAGTTATTTAACAAAAAAGTATTTGATAAGTATGCTAATAACTTAGGTGATTATAATACATTTAAGAAAAAAGCATTAGCAACTAATCCAGTTAAAAATATTAGAGAAACTTTAGAAGAGTTTGATAGCTGGCCTGCGATGAGAAGAAGCCCTAAAAGAAAAACTTTTTTAATAGCAGTAAATGAACAATCTAAAAAACCTAATACTAAATTTCATGCACTGGTAAATACATTAGGTGGATTTGTAGATTTACAATCTTTAAGAGATGGCTTCTATAAAGAAAACGAATTTGCTCAGAATGATATTATGATGGTGTTAAAGCCAACTGGTTTAGGTGGTAAATCCAATCACTCTACTTATACTTATGATATATTAGGTGAAGTTGTAGGTGTGCCTGATATTAAATTAAATGCAAAAGAAATAATGCCTGAAGCTATTAAAGCTAAAATAGAAGGTAAAGGTATTTCGGAACAAACTTCAAGTATAGCTCCTTTTGGAGGAGCAACTCCTACAGCAGTTAAGTCAGTTACTAAACCTTCTACTGAAAAAGCACAGAAGGTTACATTTAAAATAGAGAAGCAAAGAGTATATAAAGATGATGCCTCTGGAGTTACCTTCTTAACTCAAGGATATGGTGGTAGGTTTATTAATATACCAAGGAAAGCAATTACTATAAAAGATATTGATGGTGTAAGCCAATACCAAAAACCTTTAGTTGAGGTTACTATGGATAAAAAGGTTTACGATAAGCAAGATGAAACAAGACAATACAAAGATGGAAAAGAAAAATTTGTAAATGAATTAGAGACCATAAGAGGTTTTGAAACGGTAAGTCCTGATGAAAAAGCACAAGTAATTACAGAGCAAGATCTGGAAATATTATACCCAGAGAAAGCTCAGAAGGATAATGTTACCGAAGCACAAGTTAAAAAGGCTTTAAAAACAGATAAGACTGCTCAAAGAATTATAGCTAAAGGAATCAAACCAAAGCAAGGTGAGAATGTTGGTATAAGATTAAACCTTAATGTATTTAAGAATACAGGTATACCTGTTCAATCAATTCATAAAGGGACTAAGACTGATGCCTTCAAAAAGGTAGATGGAACTTCAGGAAACTTTAGAGGTGAGGTAATTAACTATGCACCAGCTGTAACCCTTAAAGATGTTTATCTTAATACACATCAGAAGTCTATATATGAAGTAAAAAATAAGATAAAAAATAAGTTCCCATTAGCATCTGTAGATGGTAAATTTCAGGATGTTCCTTTTGATAAACAAAATTTAACAGGTACTGAGCTTAGATTTAATCCTTTTAATACTCAGTTATTTGAAACTTTAGAGGGTAAGCCAGTTCGTTTTGTTGAGGAGGCTACTGTTTCTGGAACAAGAGTATTTGCAAGAGGGAAGATTGAATACTTTACAGAGGCAAACAAACCTAAACCATACAGTCCAACTTCTGAAAAAGCACAACTCCCTGATGGTTATTTTATAAAGGAAACAGGTAGAGGAGAATTTAAATTAATGAAGGGAATTAGAAGTGCGGGAGATATGTCTATTGCTGAATTGCAAACATCTACACCAAGTGTATCTCAAGTTTTTATTAGACAATTTGATCAAGGAAAAGGTTTAGCTCCTGACATGTATAGAGAGATAGCTAAAGCAATGGAGGCTAAAGGCAAGACCTTAGTATCCTCTAAGTATACTAACGATGCTTCACAAGGGGTATGGAAAAGATTAGTTAAAGATGGTGATGCAATAGTTATAGGTGGTCGTATTGATGCCGAAGGTGTGTTTCGCCCACAATACTCTATGCGTAATGAGGCTTCTGAAAAAGCACAGAAAGCTTCAGTAGATAAACTGGCTAAGATGTATGAGATGAAAAAGAATGGTGTTATCTTTAATAAGCCAGGTGTTAATAGAGTAGCTTTAGAAGACTGGGCAAACTCATTAGGATTCACAGTAGAAGTAAAAAGAGGAGATATAGGTGAGCTTACTGGATTTAAATTAATAAAACCAGATGGTAAGGTATACACCCCCACTAAAGAGAAAGCACAAAGAAGTGTAGATGAGAAAGCACAAAAGACTTTTAATAAGTTTGATTCTCCACTTGAGATAATTAATAAAGCAAGAGACTTAAACTTTACAGATCCAGCTATTCTTGATTACTTAACAAGAGTAAGAAAGTTTACTAAGACTGAGGTTAGAGACTTAATGAAAGTAAATGCAGACCTTCTTAGTATTATACCACCATCAATGGGGAATATAGTAGGTGGTATGAAGGCTGGTATTAAATTATTTAATAAAGTTTCTAATCATTACAATAAGTTAATAACTAAAAATGCTAAAGCTAAAACTAAACTATCTGAACAAGAGATAATGGATGAGGCTATGGATTTTTTAAGAGCACAGCCTGAGTATAAAAAAATGGCTGATGCTGTACTGAAAGGAATTTCTACTGAGCAGATGGTATTAGAGATGGATGTTGCCAGAGCTTTAGGTGGTAAGCAAAGTACAAACTTGAATGCGGCTATCCGTAAAGCCAGAATAATATTAAGAGCTAAGACTAAAGGTCAAAAAGAATTAAGAAAAATACAAAGAGAGCTTAGAAACTTTATGCGTAAGACTTTACCTACAGATATATATAGTAAGTCAGATGCTATTAAATTAATGAGAAAGATTGAGCAAGCTAATAAAGATAACATCAATTCAATAATGAATGAAGTTATGGAGTTTGCTGCTCAAAAAAACAATGTAAGACTACATAAGTCTATTGATGATTTATTAGATTCTAAAAATACTCTCAAGAAAATAAGTAATATTCTTAAAGGTGTTAAGATAGATGAGAGTACAAGAAAAAGATTAGCGTCTTTAAAGAAAAGAATAGAAGACGGTCAGAAAGCTACTCAAGATAAAGTATTAGAATACATATATAAATTAGAGACAGAGTACGATAATATAAATAAGCAACCTGAAAAAACTGAAGGTGATTATACTGCAATGGCTGATCTACAAATCATTATGAATATGGTTAAAGCTAATAACTTAATGTCTAATGAAGACATTACTAAAGTTAATGTGTTGGCTGGAGTGGAGACAGAGTTAAAACAAATAATTACAGCAGGTAGAACTATACTTAAAGAGCAATTAAGAAAAGCACATTTAGAATATCAAAGACAATTTGAGCAAGTTTTCTTAGATGTAACGGGAAGAACTGAAAGCTTTAAGGATCAGGCTAAAAAACAATTAAAAGAGGAGGGTGTTGAGAACCCAACTGAAGCAGAGATACAAGATAAAATAACTGATATAATTGAGAATATTAAAGACACTAAAGATAGCAGAGGAAGAGATGAGTCTGGAACTTCTAAAAAGAAAATAAAGGTTAAAGAAAGATTTAAAAAATTAACTAATAATATTGTACAAAGATTAGGGAATGTTATGGCTAAGAACTCTGATCTATTTTTATTAATGGATAAGATATCTTTACTCCCAGCAGAATTATTTGAAGGTAATACTCAAGAAGAGGTAACTAAAAAAATTGACGCTGCTAATCGTGAGATGAAAGGGAGAATGTTAATGAATGATGCATTAATAATTTCTAAGTTTCAAGAGTTGTTTGGTAAAAAATATAAATCTATAGTAACATCTTTTGGTAGAAAGACTGAAGCAATTGATTTACCTGATGGAACCGAGATGGTTTTATCTCCTAATCAAATGTATTACTTATACAACCAGTATAAAGACTCTTCTAATCATCCAGGGCTACAAAAAACTTTTAGCACAGATGAAAAAGGTGTTGCTAAAGTAATGAATGAAATAACTACCCGATTAGAGTCTGAACAATATAAGAACTTAAAAGAGTTTGCAGACTGGCAAGTAGATATTTTATACCCTATGCTTTATAATCATTACAATGAAGCATATCAAGATATATACCGAACTCAGATGCCATATAATGTAAACTATGCAGGTATGGTTTATAGAGAAGGGCAAGAAGCGGAAGGTGTTAATCTTATACCAGGGGCTGATGGTGGTAAAATCCAATACCACAATGTAGTAGCTGCTAACTCTACTAAAATGAGAGAACAGAATAAGAAAAAAATTAGACCTATGGATGGTACTAATGTTCTCTACACTTATATGAGAGACATGGAATACTTCTCAGCTTATGGACGTCCTGTTAATGATATCAATAAATTATTTACTAATGACGTTATAAAGTCAGAGATTGAAAGGTTACATGGTAAACCTACTATGGATGCTATTACAGCGGCTATTCAAAAGATAGCCAACAAAGGATCGTTTAAAGAGATGGCTCAAATGGATAATGCTGTAGATATTATGCAGGATATGTTTATCTTATCTCGTTTAGGTATTAATCCTGTAGTAACGCTTAAACAGTTAACATCATTTGTTACATATGCATCAGATATAGGTTATGGTAATTGGATGAAGAACGCTGCTCTAAGTAGATTTGGTAGAGGTAAAGATGTAAAAGCTATATGGAAAGAGATAGCTGCTAACTCTACTTACTTGCAAGACAGGGATGCTAAGAGTATGACTAAGGCTATTGAGATGTACTCGGATGATGCTATGGAGTCAGTCTTTCCTGATATAACAATAGGGGGTAAAAGAATAATGACTGGAGCTAATAAAGAGTCTCTGGTAAATATTTTAATGTATACTACAAAGGTAGGAGATAGAGGTGCAATTTATTTAGGAGGAGTTCCTAACTATGTGTACTATAAAAACAAAGCATTAGAAGCTGGTAAGACAGAACAGGAAGCAATTGATGAGGCTATTGTTAAATTTGAAAGAGACACTAAACGATCTCAGCAGTCTACTGACTTACAAGATAGAGACTACTATCAAACCAGAGGCCCAATATTTAGAGCACTTAATATGTTCTTAACCACTCCTAAACAATACTTAAGAAAAGAAGTTTATGGTATTCGTAATATGTATAGGCTTGCATCTTCAGGAGGTAAGTCAGGTAAAGGAACAAAGACAGATGCGGCTCGTATATTTTTAACTTATCATGTAATTATGCCTGTATTCTTTCAGTTTGTAGCAAATGGAATGCCAGGTTTGTTAGCCGACTGGGAAGATGAAGATGCAAAAGATTTAGGGACAGCTGCTATACTTGGAAATATAAATGCTTTATTTATTTATGGAGAGTTTGCTGTTAAAATAAAAGACCTTATTATTGGTAAACCTGCGAGATTTTTACAATTTAAAAACCTTCCTGTTCTAACACAGGGAGAGGAAGTTTTCAACAGGTTTGCAAGATACAGGGACACTAAAGATCCTAAGAAAAAACAAGAGGCTTTGTATAAAGCTTTAGCAGAGACATCTCAGATCACAGGTCTTCCTGTAAATAATGTTCGTAAGATATTTAAAAACATGGAACAACTTATTGAAGGAGGAGAGGATCCAGCTAAAGTAATTATGCGTTTGTTTAACTTCAGTGAGTATCAAATACAAAACGAAGCAGAAAGAAAACGTAATAAAAAAAGTAAAAGAAAAGCAAAGAAAAAAGCAGGTAGTAACCCTATGATTTCTGGAGATCCTATGAACTCAGAAGATCCAATGAATGATAAAACAAATCCTATGTTAGGAAAAGATCCTATGAATTCCGATAACCCAATGAAATAATATGAATAAATTTAATGAGGACCAATGCATGAGACACAGTTATAATTTACTGTTAGGAAACAAAACTTTAGATGAATTAATATCTGACACAGCTGATTTAGTTCTTATGTTTAATCCTAAAAAAAAGATTGTTCCAATGGAATATGATCTTTATGATACTTTAATAGAATACTTTACTTATACAGAGGAGTATGAGAAGTGTGCTGAACTTCTTAAAGCGAAGCAGTCTCTTTAATCTCTTTATCTATTAATTCTAATAACTGAGTGGCAGTGTAGATAGGGAGTTTATCATTATAGTTCTGATAGATTTGAGTAAAGTTATTTTCCTCCCTATCCCACGTCCATAGTGTATTTACATTCTTTTTAATATTAGTTGCAAGAACCCACTTTATTGTTTTATATTTCATGTTCTGATTTTATTTGGTCTACTAAAAAATTCTTATCGTAGTTTCTTCTCTCAGCCTCTAACTTGTAATATAAGAACGCTTGAAAGCCATTAAGATGGGAATCTGTAGGGAAGAAATACTTCCATCCTTTTGACATGCCTTTGGTTATATAATAACAAAACGCTACCCCTATCTTACCGCTACTCTTCTTAAAATTAATTACAGCAGTATGATCGGATGTTGGTATAACCTCATCTACTAAGAATGATTCATTACTTACATTACCTTCTCTATCTGTACGAGAAAACCTTTCAGCTATTGTTTTGCTAAACACATTTAATTCTTTTGCTATTTGTTTATTCATTATCGTTTTCTAAATTTAAGTTGAACAGGAATAACGGTTGCTGCGTCAGGATAAGGAAATCTAAAATTTTTCACAGAGTCATTATGATAGGGGAGCGTGGCTACATAAGGTTGAGAATTTATTTCATGTATTAAATTCTTTTCGTCCATTAAATGAAAGCCATTTTGTTGCGCCTCATTTAATAGAGTGGAAAGCAAGTGAGGAGAATAAAAAAAAGTTTCCTCTAAAGCATTGATATTTTCCTTCGTCTCTTTAGTTTCTTCCTCTACTCTACACCATTCTTTCATAAATAATATTCCTCCTGGAGATAAATTCTTATAACAATTTTTGAAAGATTTTTCTATATCCCCATAACTAAAGCTTTCTAAAAAAATACAATGTGTCTTGCCTGAGCTTTCAATAGTCTCCATGTCTCCTAATATATATTTATTCTCTGGATATAATTTCTTACACACCTTTAAGTTTTCTTTACTATTAGTCACACCCTCAGCCTCGCATATCTTTGCTAACTCGTGAACTAAATACCCTGAACCGCAACCTATATCTAAAACTCGAGATCTACTCTTTATTTCTGCCTCGTTTATTATGTATTGCAAGAAGTCTGTATCACTTTTCCCTACAAATGCCATATGATAAAACTTAGTAACAGAATTATTGAAAATCGAATCGGCTTGTGTATTAAAAAAATCTATATTATTTTGGGGTGCTTTTTTCATAATTATTCTATTAACCAATAAATCTCCTGTTTATTGTCAGCTGTATAAAATCCAGATATTAACTCAGTGGTTATTTCTTTGGTTAAATATTTCTTAGACGCTTCTTTTAAAACATTATTAGCGAGTTTAGGAGAGGTAAAGCGGGTATATTTTTTAGTATTTTTTATTTCTTTGTGTTGAATACAAAAGTTTTCGGGTGAGTTGCTATAAAAATCATAAGATGCAATTAATTTTTTATCTTTATTATATCTATATTCTTTAGTGTTGCTAAAAGCCATCTCTTTACCCTGACGCAGATAGATAGAATCAAACACTATTTTATGGTCTATATAATTAAATCTTATAATAGCATACTCTTGCTGATCAGTAGATACATAAAAGTATATTGCGATAATTTTATTATCTAATGTTCTTATACAGCCAGGAGAAGGGTTGTAAAATTTAATATCATAAGAATCAATAAGATGCTGAGGTAATGAGTCGATGGCTTTGTTATTAAAATCTTCTTTAAAATATATATTATTCATAAGTATTTATATATATAGGTGTCTTATCTCCAACATGAGCACTCACTGTGTTGTAATAAAAAAAATCTATAGCATCTTCTTCACTCATATTATCTTCCTTCATTAAACATTTAATACAAAGCTGAGTGTCATATACAGCTACTGGATTCACACCTTCTGTTATACCAATTAATGCTGTCTTATAACCATCAGCTAATAAACATTCGTTCTCTGCTAATACTTCCATTAATAATTCTTTATCTTTCATTTCTTTATTCTTTTATGAGTTACTATTCTATGACAGTTAGAACATCTTATTTCACACTTAGCCATTTCTTTTTGTATTGTTTCTATGCTGTAAGAATTTCTGACCATATTTGAAATACACATTATTTTTTTTCCTCTTACATGATCAAAGTCTAATACTAATGGGTTACTTTCTCCGCAATCTATACATTCAGATATACTTTTAATTGCATCAATATATTCCTTTGCTCTTCTTCTTTGACTTTTATTTCTTTTATATGAACGCTTCTTTATCTTTTTTTTATTTGCTTCATAATGACGTTTAGACGCTGCAGCTTGATCTTTTTTATCTTTATAAGCCATTCTTTAGCTGGGCCAAATAACAATTATATTCGGCTCACTACTATACCTCATCCGACATTGATGTTATTAAATCTTTTAATTCTTTTACTAATTCCTCAGCTTTTTCTTTTGCTTTATTATAATCCCTGTCCATTAAGTCTTCATAAAGATCATCTCCAAAGTCATGAATATTATTACAAATATATTTAATATGGGTGATTTGTTTTTGATCTTCTTCTGCTACTCTTGACATTGAACTTTAATATTATTTTTTATATTTTTTAACTCTTCTTGAACATTAATTATGGACAAATTTAACATTTTATTTTGTTCTCGCAAATCATTTAGTTCTTTTTTTAATTGCAATGGTTTCATTTGTATATATTCATCTGCCTCTCCTCTCCAGGTTGCTAATATAAGATGATAGTCTCTTTTCATTTGAGGATATTGCAACAACATGTAAGGGAATTGCTTTAAAGCATTCATTACAGTAGCGTGATTTTTTCTAAAACATAATCCTATTTTAGAATAATTCATTAAACACTCATCTCTTAATATTTTATAACATATTGCTCTTGCTTTTATATACTCTTCTGTTCTGGTTGTATGCTGAACATCTATATTATAATGAGAATTAACTATATTTTTTATTGCTATTACTTTTTCTTCGTCCATTTGATTTGATTTTATTTAATTTTAAATTTATTAAGTCAAGATATTCATCCATATCTATCTGTACTAAGTCTGATAATATAATATTAGGGGAGTGATCTTTTATTATTTCTACTGCAAAAGTAATAGGGTTATTATTATCATTTATAATAACACCAGCTAACATAGTAGAAACTAATACATTAGGCTCTATATCGTTTATATTCTTTTGTATAAACTCAGCTATCTTTTGGCCTGTTCTGATATCAAATTGTTGAATGCTTTCAACAAAATCTTCATCAATATCATATCCCGCCTCTGTATACTTCGGTTTTACATCCATGTTTTTCTAATTCTTTTAGTCTGTATTCTTGTAGTTTAGATAATTTACCTGTTGGTTTTTTTACTTCTGAAAATAATACTTCACAGTTAGGCGGGATTGCAAGGAGGTCGGGGATACCATTCTTATTAGTCTTTATTAGCTTAAGAACATAGTATCCTTCCGACTCCAATTGCTTAATCCTCTTTGCTTGTATTTGTTGTTCTGTCATTTACAAATTTACAAAATCTCTTTTGAAATGCGTGAGGGTGTAGTCTTTCTTCTTAACTACCGCTTTATATATGTCTTTTTCAATACCTCCTTTACTAAATATCCAGTACACATCATTCTTAAGTCTATCCTTAGTTGTCATACGATCTCTTGATTGCCAATAAGATGTAGCACTAAAGTCAATATTATAATATACTAATGCATTAGCCTTTCGCAAACTAATACCTTCTCTACCGCTTACAATTTGAAGTGCTATATTTTTATCAGTGGTATTAAAACAATCTAAGTCCGTACATATATCATCACCAAAAACTTGTTTAATAGCATTTAATTCTTCCTTAAACTTATAAAAGATTCCTATCTTCTTACCCTTAAAATGTTTCTTAATAAACTCAGCCTTACTTAAGTCTACTACCATTGAATTACCACTCTCAAATTTAATAGTACCACTACACATTTGATGTACCTTAGTCATTAGCTTAACTGAAGTGTCTGCAAGTATTACTTCACTCTCCCCTTCCACAACTAAATCTCTTTTTAATTTATTAATTAATTTAATAGTCTCAGGTTTAATATCAACCTCTAATACATGCTCAGTAGTTTCAACTATAAACCCAGCATCCTTCTGACTAAAGTTAATTGTGTAAGGAGACATAGCCTCTATAATTTTCTTACTACCTTTAGAATAATCATTAATATACATTCCCCCTATCTTCTTTTTAACTACACCAACATAGTCATTAGCAAACTGATAAAAGTTTTTATAATGAGCAAAAGGGTTGTTAGGTATAAAGTATACTTGATGATACATTTGTGAGTATGCTTCTGGTGTTGGAGTTCCACTTAATAATATAACATAAGGATCAGATCTGAATATAATATTCTTTACCTTCTTAGATCTTCCACTTGGTTTAGGAAATGCTCCCATACCATGAGCCTCATCACATATAACTACATCCCATCCAGTTTGTCTAACCTTATGTAATGATTCGTAATTTATAACCTCTATCTGAAATTTAGGATGTAATAACTCATAATCATTTTGAATACTGGAGATAGCTTTTTTCTTAGTTATAAATAAAACTTTCTTAGCTTCAATCTCATCACATATTCCTAAACTTGTTAGTGTCTTTCCAGTTCTAACCTCCATAGCTAAATAGAGAAACCTATTCTTTTTTATTATACCGACACCATCAGATATAATATTCTTTTGGTAGTCTCTAAATGTTATCATTGTTGTCTCTGTATTCTATCCACTTTCCCATCATATCTTTACCTTCTAAAGGATTGCAGTCATATTTATAAGTTCCATAAGACATAAGCCATTTACCAAATTTTATTCGGCTCACAGTTAATTTAGCTTTTGGCCCGTAATCTGGGTACTCACTAATAAAATCCATATATAAATCATTAGAATATATTCTATTATTCTCAACTAATTTAGGGTTTTTCATTCCATCAATAACTCCACACCACTCAATAAATTCATGACAAGTATCTGCAGATAATACACGAGTCTTAAGGTTTACAAAGTCGCTCTTTAATAATCCTTTATCTAAATGTAATTGTAGGCAAGTGATCATGTAGTTATCAAACTGACACCAGTCATTATCATTCCACTCTCCAAACATTAGTTTACCAAACTCTACAAGAGGAGTAAACTCTTTGGTATAAAACTGACTAAGTTCTAACTCCCACTTTCTTCTCGCAAATGAATTACCCTTACCTTTAATAGCATAGTTAGTAGTGATTGCTACCTTTGGAGATTTACTAAATGGTATTTTAATTGAGTCTTTATTTTTCTTCTCAAGAGTTAACCCTTCGGTAACTACACTAAATAATCTCTCAAAGTCAAAATGTTTCTTTACATCATCAAAGCAAAGTATTTGAGTGTCTGCAGAAACTAATTGATAAGCAAATGATTTATCAAAGTTAAATGACTTACCATCTATAACTACTAACTTTTTCATGTGAGACAATCCATTCATAAACAAACCTTTACCTGTTCCTCCTTCTGGATTATCTGATATAACCTCATCATTCAGTATGGTAGCTGGGCAGTAAGATAAATTTTTCCAACCATGTAATAGATAACCCATAGTAGACTCCATGGACTTAGTTCTCTTTTCGTTTCCTCCAGATATATTAGATATAAAGGTTTGAAAATCACAATCAGTAACATCACAAACATCAAAAACCCTATCAATAACATGGTCCTTCCAAACATATCCTCCTAAATCTAAATAATCAATAGGTATTATTTCGTTCTTAGTAATCTTAACTGCACAATTAGTATAGTAAAGGTAAGCAGTATCCTTAGTGTCGGCTACAAAATAAACATTAATAGATCCTAATAATGTAAGAAACTCTTCTCTAAAATACTTTACACTTTCAGCAAAATAATTATATATACTCTTATCATCTACATCTAATAAGAAACTTAAAACAAAATCCTTTATTTCTTTTTCAGATGTATGGTCTATTAAGTTGTTAGTTACTCTAACAAATACATAGTTCTTACTTCCTTCTGGATTAAATTTATAGAATCCATTATCCTCTAAGAAATCTTTAAAGGCAATATGAATTATTTTAACTACTCCCTTCTCACTCTTAGTCCAAAATTTTTGTTTATCTTGCTCTTCCTCTAATCTTCTTACTACATTATCTAAAACATTATCCTCAACATTTAAGTCCTCTGCAATCTCGGATTTAATTTCAGAGGCAGTTGCCCCCTTTCTTAATTTCCTTTTTACATTATTAACCTTTTCTTCATCCTCATAATACTTAGTCCCAAAGTTTTGTACTTGCTTATATGCTGAATTAATAGTCCTTTTAATTTCGCTTTGAGAAAAATCTTTGCTTACAAAATTACCCATAACATATTCTGCTAATGTTTTAGTTACACCAAAATCATTAAACGCTGATGCTAATATATACACATTATTATTTCTCTCTCCACTATTTAATCCATACTTTCTTTCCCACCACTTAGTTAGAATTTCTACTATCTTATTCTCATCTGTAATTGGTATAGTCTGTACATCTTTATGCTTAATAACTTCTTGATATTCTTGCTCAATAATCTGATTAAAAATACTTGACTGCTCATTAATATATATCAATGGATCATATGATTCATAACATACTCTTGAAACATTCTTACATGATACATCAAAATATTCACTACTAAAATGATGTTGTAATGAATTAAAAAATTGTTTATGTGTGTCTGACTCAGCTGGTATCTTAACTAATACCTTTAAACCTAATCCACTTGGTGAAATAAATACTGAGTATGTATATCTATCTTTAGATATAACTTGTTTTTCTTCCAGCATTAACTTCTCTGAAGGAAAATTATCAAAGTCCAAACATATTAATCCACTATGCTGACTTAATGATGCATCATTTCTTTTTGTAAATTTACCACTAAAACATATAGCTGGTAATGATTGCTTTAATTGGTTTCTTATTTCTTTGTCTTTCTCTATCCTTATTGACTTTACTATGTCTTGGGATGCTCCTGATTGAATTCTTTCTAATATCTTTGATACATCTCTATAAAAAGGTTGAGCAGTATCTTTGATGTCTTTAAATATTGTTATTTCCATTTGATTTGATTTATGTTGTGTTATGTCAACTTTATGACAACTTTATTTTAACTTTTTTTTACTAACTACTACTTATATATTCTTTTTTTATGACAATATGATAAGAAATATATATATATATATATATAAATAAAGTTAGTTTAGGTTTAATATATAAAGAGTATATAATTTACAAGTAAAGTCGTCATCTCGTCATATATTAGTGAAAAGAAAAGGGACACGAAGTCCCTCTTCTAATTCCTTTTTACCAATTTAGAAAGGTAGATCCTCATCTACTGCTGGTGCAGTTTCTTTCTTTGGCTCTGGTTTCCATGTATCCACAGATAAATAATGAGTTTTTCCATACTCATCTTCACCATCTTTTTTAGCCGATACATTTAATTTAATGTACTTCTTACCATTGTACTCAAACATATGCTCTTGAGGTAAGTCTGTTAAACATACGCTACATGAGATCATGTTTCCATCAAACTTTGATGTTCCGTTTCCTACATAGATTTTTTCTTCTGCCATAATTTAATTTTTATAAATAATTTTTTCCAACTGATTCATTGTAGCTTCCATGAGATTATCCCTTTCAGCTTGTGTGTTGAGGTCGGTTGGAATTTGCAACCACACCACACTTTTCTTTTTATTAAAGTGTTTCTTTAATAATATACGATTCAATATCTTCTTCAGCATCTTTAATATAAAATTTGTTATACACTTGTATTGCTTTCTCTACTTTTTCCTTACCATATTGTAAGAATGTTTCTGATGGATAGAATATACCTAACTCAAATGTCATTTTATCTACCACATAAAACACTAATGGCTTATCAAAAAATTGTTGATATAGGTATGCTTGACTGTCATAGTTATATTTCCTTGCACTATACTTAAAGTCTTTAATATTAGATGTAGTTTTAAGATCTATTAAAATATCTTTACCTACTATATCTGCCTTACCTTTCCATTCTATTCCCATAACTTCATGAATTGCTGGAATTTCATATCTATTTTCTTCATCATAAATTGCCTCATAGAATTCTAAGTTATTATTCATAGTAGCAATAGCTTTATCCGTTTGATCTTTTTCTTTTTTTAGCATCATAATATCTCTACCATGCTCAAGAATTTCTTCCTTATACTTTTTAGTATTTCTACTTGATGCATCAATACTTATAAACTCACTACTTCCTACTTTCTCTGGCTCTAACATAGCAGTATGAAAGTATCTTCCAATTAACATTGCTTTAGTAATATCCTTTGGTTGTCTAAAACTTTTAGGATCATTAAGTAATGTTATTATATCTGAATTAGATAAGTATTGCTGACCAAACTCACCATAGTAATGCTTATCATCCTCTAATTTTTTTAATAGATTTAACATTATTTTATAGCTTTAGATAATTCTTTCTTTACTACTGCCTTGATATTATACTTTGCCTCTAAATTCTTTACAATCTTAGGTAATCCTAACTCTTTATTAGATCCAATGTAATTAAGTACCTTACTCCAATTTGCATCTCCAATATCTAAGGTTATTTTTTTAGATACTTTAGGAGTAGGAGTTTTACTTACTGGTTGAGGTGCTTTCACTACAGATATAGTATCCTCACCAATCCATAAACTTAATCCTAAACCATGCATAGCAATTGCTTTAGCAGTTGATCTTTGTATTGCAGTGTTTACATCCATAGAAGAAACCTTTTCAATAGGTATAGAATTATTACGATAGTCCATTACTGGTAGGTAATCAATATGTTCCATATCATTTATTGTAATACCTACCTTAACATATGCAGATTTACCATCAGTAAAAAAGTTAAGTCCAGTATGCTCTGACTCATATACTTTTCTTTGTGCATTAGGGTACTCGCTCTTAATCATACTCCACGCAGTAGCCCATGATAAATAACTAAACTTTCCTTTCTTCTCAGTTTTATCCTTTACAGATATGGATGATAAATCCTTAAAGATGTTCTTCTTCTTTTCCATTTGTTTTGATTTTATTTAATTGTTTAATTCTCTTTGTATACTTTACAAGGAGGTTTTCTCTTGTTGATTTTAATTTTTTTATATGCTTGTCGTTCTTTCTTGTGTTTACTTCTTCCTTAATCTTCCATTCTATAATATCTAATTTCCTTTTGTAATTCATCATAGATAATTTTATTGCACCTTTCTTCCAGCCATGTATAAAAAACAATTCATACTCCTCTTCATTGCATTCTTGGAAATAATCTCCATTCTTACTGCAATTAAGTATCTCAGTTTTAGAAAAAAACTTTTGGATTTTTACACCATAATTTACAATACTACTATTATCAATGTTATATGCTGAGGGATCTTCTAATGCTTGTATAAATATTTGTTCTATACTATACATTTTGTAGTTTACTAACTACTTCTAAGAAATCTTTATCCTTATCAATAAGTTCTTTTGCTTTTTTATATCCATGTATTATAGTTGAGTGAGCGACACTATGCCCTTGCTCTTCCATAAACCTTTGGATATAAGAAATTCTAATAGGTCGTTCCATACATAAGTAGTATAACATTTGTCTGGCATCTACTATTTCTCTCTTCTTTGTTTTATCAAACATCTGATCAAGTGTCAGATGAAACTGCTTGGCTATTGCTATTGCATAACCATCAAAAATATCTTTTTTCATATTTAATTTAATTAGATGGCTAAGATAATTCTTTTTCAATTAATAGCCAAATAATGTTTAACTTTTTTTTATTTCTTATCTTTTTTACATTGCACTCTATACAATATAAGGTATCCAATTAGATCAAGTAGTGTGTCCTCTGTCTTATCATTAATTCCTACTTGCTTTATTCTACTTAACTTATCATCTATCCTTGCCAGTATTCCCTCTTTAGCAGATAGTTTAGAAAATATTTTAGGAGGATCATTTGCAGTATCTCCGTATGCTTTATTCTTTTCCAGTAATAACATTATTACCTCTCTTCCTACTTCTTTAATTAGTTCTTCTGTTTTCATTTTATTATATTTTTTTAGGTATTTGTAATATAAGATTTATATATAAGTTTTCATACTCATCATACATTTCATTATAATAATCTTGTGCTTCATCAGTAAATACCATTACCTTGTGTTCCTCCTCTTCTTTCCAAGTATCAGCACCAAAATTCATTTCAGTTATCTGAGTAGCAAGTTCATCTATAAACTCCATCTCGTTTGTTTTCATATCCATTTTATTTAATCTATTAAGTTAATTTCACTAATTTGTTCTACATAATCAAAACACATCCCTATCTCAGAATGTAATTGCCCATCTTCTCCAAGTCCTATGCAAAATACATTTTGCAATCCATCTTGCCTATCAATAGTTTGATCATCTTGTTTTTCTAACCAATCCACAATCTCTTTACACCAGTCATCTGATTCATACCATTTAATATACTCAAATGTATAAAACTTCATTCCATCATTTTCGGTATGTGTTTTTAGATAATCTCCATCAGGTTGATCTACTGGAAACTCATGTTTCCTTAATATCTCATCAAATTCATTTGATCGTTTACCATTTTTTACTCCAATAATTACTTTACTTCTGTATCCCATTTTATTTAATTTTATATAGTTTATATTCTTTTGTTTTTTTCATTTTTTAAATTACTTTAGTTATATATTTTAATTTCAGTAAAAGTAAAATTAAAATCAGTAAGATAATCCTCTTTATCTCTCAACTTATTTTCTTCTTTAAGGTGTTTTTCCCACGACTTCATAGTAAATACTCCCTCAGTTTTCCTAATCCCCTCGTTTAAGTAATAATCTACTAAGTAATACATTTCTTTTTCTTTCATTTTATTTAATTTTATATAGTTTATATTCTTTTGCTTTTTGTTTTTTTAAAATTTTTGTATATCTCTGCATTTTTCTTACTATCTTATGTCTGTTTTTCTTATGAAACTTATCAAACTCCAGTATATTGTTTTCATAACTACTATAAGTTTCAGTAGATTTTTCTACCTTACCACTATACTTAAAGTAATGATCAAACTCTATGGTATTTTGCCTCCAAAGATATTCTAAAAAATTTTGTTGCTTTACTTCTGCAATTAAGTTTTGAGTAAGATCTTTCATACTATAAGTGTCCTCCATATTGTTTACCTACAATATCAAATCTCCATTCACTATCGCTTTCAGGCTCATTCATTCCATCATAATCATCTACTCCATTTCCTCCTATAAATTCTGACTCCTCCTCTTTTGCATCCATTTGATCAGCCCATAAATCTTCATTATTCATTAGATAATCATGTATTTCTGATTCATAATCTAATAAATTAGGTACTTCAATTTCTATCTCAGTATATTTATGGTATACTGATCTTTGCATAATCTTTACTTTCATATTATTTAATTTTATTTAATTCTGAGTATAATAAAGGAGGTGTTTTTTCTTCCTTAGAATCAGCATACTCACACGCTTTATTATATAATTTAGGATCTTGCTCTTGTATATAATCTACAAATAGATGCATCCATTCTAATACTTGCTCTTCTCTTTTCATATTTTTATTTAATTGATAATTATGGATATACTTTATCCACTCATTGTATGTTAAGTCTCTATGCATATTAAAATGGTAATAGTGAATTAATATAATCTTTCTTGTTGACTTTTAAGTCAATTAATCTTCTTAATGGTATTGTTCTATGACCAGCTTTTTGTACATCCCATACAATTACATTACCTCTTTCTCTTGCATTGTACTTTAATCCTTTACCACTTAATCCTTTGTGTACTCCCGTTCTGCAAAGCATCTTACGGATCGTACCATCACTCTTTTCAAATACTGCTGAGAAGAATCTCCCATTAGTATTGTCAATTTCTTCTTGTAGTTTGTTTAACCATTCATCTTGAGGAATGATCACTCTGTTTCTGTCAATTGTTTTTCTCATAATTCTATTTATTTAATTTAATTTAATTCTCGGCAAAGATAAGTAATATAAATTACTTATACAAGTTTTATACAACTTATCTACAATAAGTTTATCATTATTGTTCCAGCATCGTACCATTCTGAGTACCATCCTCTCTTCTTTAATTCTTGTTCCCATACGTTAAGTACTCCAAACTCTCTATTCTGATAATCCTCTGAGTAGTAGTCATATATTACTTGTCCTTTGTACTCTTCCATAGACTCTCCACATAAGTGTATACCTCCCGTACCTCCGTTAAAGTCCTCTGATGTACCTACAAATTGCTGATGTTTTGATAACCAATTCATCATTTGGTTTCTTTTTACTGCTTTCATATCTATTTAATTTTAATGTGTGCGAGGAATAGCCCTCTACTACCAAATCCCCAATGCATTTACGCATTGAGGTTAAGGTAGGATAGGCACAACCCTATCGTTCACACACAATTATAACCAGTACTCTTGACTGCACCATTTACTGCAAAAGGTATTTGCTTCATCAACCTCTTCATTGCAGTTATTACATAGGTAAGTATTATATTCTTCATTGCACTCAGTACAATACTCTTCATCCCAACCTCTTGGTACTTCTACAAATTCATACTTATCATCACAATTATAACATTGCTCAAGATCGTGGGATTTTTCTAATTCAGGAAACTCCATTAATTTTACTTCTAATTCTTTTCTTGTCATATCTATTTAATTTTATTTATATTCGTTTCTATACCAATCATATTTTCTATGGTAGTATTCACTATTATTTATTACTCTCATAAATCCGTATAGACTTATCATTCTTATTAATTTTATCATTTTATTTAATTTTATAGTATTCAATAAGTAAAGAGTCGTTCTTTACTTGGTATTCGTTATACAATTTGTTCATCTCATAATCAATCTTACTTCTTTGATGCAATTGCTCATCTGATAGTTTGTTCATCATTCCACAACTACTCATCATCAGAGTAATCCATACTACTAATATTGTGTAGTAGTATCTTGCTAACCATTTCATTGGTATTCCTAATATTTCTTTCATATCTATTTTATTTCAGTTAATACTCCATTAATTTCTTCATACTGCATATCTTCAGGACATTCCCATTCAGTATAATGTATTCCATAATGATTGTATCCTATCTCTAAGATATCATCATTAGATTTGTCTTCTATATTTTCCCATCCCATTGGGAATTCTTCAGACATAATCTCTTTAATATGATGTACTGCATCTGCTTCATTCTTAAAGTACTCGTAAGTTTGTTCATCTATCCATCCCTCATTCATTCCTTTGTGAGTGATAGAACATTTTCTTGCGTATTTCATAATTGTGTGTTTTAATTGGTATCTTATGATACTGACACTACTTGCGTAGTGTTTCGGATATTAAATCCTCATCAGAGTATCTATGCTTGTCTAATATTGTGAACTATATGTTTCCAATTAGTTGAAGAATATCTCTCAATTACCTCATTCCAATTGATAAGATTAATATCAGTAGTCTCAAATTCATCCTCTGAGCATAACTCAAAGAATCTTTGCATAGGGTTAGGTATTATCTCTCCCTCATTATCTAACACTAAACATAATCGGTAGGTTTGAATGTTTGTATATCCGTTAACCTTAACATCAACTGCATCAAAGTCAGTAGATAT
>Ga0181420_1000093_pt1 | contig 30993 bp, 53 predicted proteins | sample 43SPOviralmetaG_FD_130145 | JGI IMG/M metagenome (GOLD analysis project Ga0181420, IMG submission 130145) | Marine viral communities from the oligotrophic San Pedro Time Series (SPOT) site, San Pedro Channel, CA, USA - 43 SPOT_SRF_2013-05-22 | ecosystem: Environmental > Aquatic > Marine > Strait... | reverse complement strand
GCGAGTAAGGATACTGCTATTAGAAGACTGCAAGAGATAAGGGATGACCTTAAGCGACACCCCCAGTTATCTCGTTACCTAGACCCTAAGAAGGGTAACAAGACTGAGATTCACTTTACTAACGGGGCTTGGATTATGGCTACGTCTGTTGGTTCTGCTATTCGTGGGGAGCATCCCGCGTGCGTAGCGTTTGATGACGTGTTGGTTGACAGCGACGAAATGAACCCACGTACTTTACAACAGTGGTTCAGAAAGGCAATCACACCCATGCTAGACCCCAACTCCTCTATTTATGTCGTAGGTACTCCTATGTCTATGACCGACCTTTACCACAGTGAGATGCTTGAAAATCTCATGTGGAAAACTGGTATTTGGAGTAGCGTGAAAAACTATGATGAGTGGAAGTCCAGTGAGGAGAAGGTCAAACCCATTCCTCTATGGCCCGAACACCGTAGTATCAAGTATCTTATGGAGCAGCGCGCTGCTATTGGGGACTTGGAGTTCGCACAGGAGTTCTTATGCCGGGTTGTTGATGATGACTCAGCGGTATATCCACAGAATCTAGTACGCAAGAATCTCGATATGGATATAGTGTTACAGAAAGAGAAGATGGATAACAGTAGGTATGTGATAGGTTTTGACCCGTCACAGGGCTTGGGGCAGGACTTCACGGTCTTGATTGTTCTTAGGCAGGACGAGCAGGGCTTCGTACACTTCGTAAATATGTGGAGGCGGAATGACTTCCCACCAGATAAGCAGACAGACGTTTTGATAGAGTGGTCCAAGAGATATAGTGCTGCGATAGCCGCCGAGGACGTGGGTTTCCAACAAATGTATGAAACGCTGATACAGCAGAAGGGTGCGGTAGTGGATTACCGCCCAAGCAAGGTTAGCAACAGAACATTGAAGCAGGGACTCCTCAACAGGCTTAGGGTTTGGTTTGAGAGAGAAATGGTAGTGTTCCCCTATGGTAACGATGAAACTCGTAGGATGGTTGAAGTTATCCTAGATGAGATGAAGACCCATGCTTGGCGTGACGGCTTAATTGTTGATTTGGGTAGGCATAACGATACTGTTATGGCCTTAGCACACGCCATAGACCAATTCACATACAGGACGCCCGATATGCCTGTGATTATGAAAACTATGAAGGGGGGCGAATGGATGGGCGGCGCAACAAGGGGCCTCAATAGAGAGCGTTCCGGAGTTGGCGGTAAAGTGATAAACAAGAGAGGGTTTTAGATGAGCGAAAGAAAGAGAAGCGGACCAATGCCAAGACAAGAACTGTATAGACACATTTTGGGTACTCTAATGACGAAAGGGTTCTTCAATGAGTGGAGAGAGACTAATGAGATTTGCGAAAGAGTGAACAAAGAAGTTCCTTCGCGGTGGACTGCCATGCAAAACTCACGTCTTTTCATGTATATGAGAGAGATGGAGATGAGCGAGCGCCATTACTGGAAAAACAGCATGAAACAGATGGTCCGAGAGTGGAGAAAAATCTGAAAAATTTTCAAAAAAATTGTCGTAAATTCAGCGTACTGCTAGGCTAATAGCCTTGCCGAGTAAATCTGAGATTTGGCGACCCAAACCGAAAAACCAAAAATCGGTTTTCCGAATTCCGAATCCGACTCAGAATTCCGATTCTAGGCTATTTGCGTGCCCTCTGCGGCCGTCTTTCACCCCTACCCTTCCACACCCCCATCCACCCCCGCCGACCGGCTTAGAACACATGTTTTTCAGAGGGAGCCAGCCAGTCCAGAGTGGACCGACTGACTCCAACCGAAATCAGTTCGGGATATCACCCCCAAAAGTCGTGAAGGGTGTTGCCGATACTACGGCGTTCCCTACTTGTGCCTCTAGCAGAGATATGACATCTGCTACGTTGCTGGTCCTTGGGTCGATTGCCATTTGTGTGACTCCGTACTTGGTCATCACCAGTGTGAACAGAAGGTGGGTATCGAACCCGCCACATGTCCCGTCACACTTGCTCTTACCGCATCCCCATGGGTCGGTGGTGATGTATCGGAAAGCGACACTCTTGGAGCCGCCTGACTTGCCAGCACCGGAGCGCTGGGTTGCCACCCTCATGCCAACTACGATGAGTCGAGCAGGGTTGCCCTCCTTGTCGTATCGTACCCCTAGAATGGGGACTTGGTGAACTACCCTGCGGGCCGTGGTCTTGATGAGGCCAAAGTGGGCGTTCCTATGGTATTCGGGTGCTATGTCGCCGGTAATGTGCATTGGCTCGTTTCCTAGAGCAGGGAGGCCGCAGCCGCCCTCTTTCTCCCATGTGTGGATGAAGCAAGCCTCATCATCACATCGGCACTTTGCTCTTAGTCCGGTTACTAGGTCTACGGATGTCACTCGGTTGAAGTCAGTAAGGGCCATGTTCACGACCCTCCCGAAGTGGTCTTTGTTGTAAGCACTGGCACGGCTTGTGCCGTCTGTCACCTTGCTGAAGAATGCAGGGTCTTGACCGTCGAAGACGATATTGTTTGCTGCGAACCAGTCAACGAGCGGAATCCTCACTCGGTGTAGACCGTGGCGGATTGCTCCGCTTACGGTCTTGTAGGTGTCACCGCTTAGGGTCACAAGGTCCTCCGAGAACCATCCTACTAACTCCACGGCGGGCACGGTGCTATTCGTGCCCTCCGTGGAGGCTGTCATTGACGCTGGTATTAGCGCCGCTCCTCCTAGGTTGTCGTTATTCACGCCGTCCATGCCCACCGGAGCGAGGGGGGGGTATTGAATGCTTGGTTTGCCTCTACTAGGCGCCCCCCCGCGAGACAGCCGTTCGGTGCAACGTTTTTTCAATGTCTGTTGATTTTCGATTCACGGAGTTTCTACCCGCGCCGAGAGGGTCATTTTGACCCCCTCTCAGAAGGCCCTAAACCCAAGTTTCTCCCAACTTAATTTCATTTCTGAGACACCCGGACAGGCCCAATTTCGCCATATCTCACCCCCTCTAATTTCAACAGAATCGGCGTTTTTCAAAACCACAAAACATGAAATGAACAATACTAGCGAAAGACTATAAGCCTCCATCTCGTCTCAGACACGGGGTTGGGTACGGGCCGAAACTGGGGCTAAGAACCACAAAACATTCATCGTCAAAAACTACAAAACATAAAAACTACAAAAGATAAAAGTCCAAAAAACTACAAAAGATAAAAGTCCAAAAAACTACAAAATCCAAAAACTACAAAAGACCCTGCGGGCTTGGCGCTATCAAAAACTACAAAACCTCTGATACCAAAAAGGGGCCGACCCCCCCAGCGGGGGGGCCGGTTTGCGTAAGTCCGTCACCATCTAGCCCGACTAAGCGGGGCTGATGTCAAGGTCGTGGATGACTGCATCCCCGATGTCGTCAACGCTGCACTCGATGCGACTGCGTGCGCAGTCGTCAATCAAGTCCGCAGCGTCGATTTCAACGGTCATGGTCACTACGACGTCGTATGCTACTGTGGTCATTCTTGGTTACCTCCAATTGCTGAGAGGGGGCATGGGTATATGAACCCATCGACTAGGAGTTTTGTAGTTACTCAGTTGGGCCGAGGGGGCACAACTACAAAACAGTTTGTAGTATCTAGCGCGGGCCGGGGGGTAGGAACTACAAAACAAAAAAGGCCCGGACTCAAAAACTACAAAACAAAAAAGGCCCAAAAACGAAAACTACAAAAGGGGCCACCGCTTAGGAACTACAAAACGATGGGTGCCTTTCGTGGGAAGAGGCTGAACATGTGGCGCGCCGCCTCCGCCTATGCTACGCGCTCCTTATGTCTCCTTATTAAGTCTTCGTTGTGCCCGCTCATCCTCTTCTCGGTCTGCATCTCGCACGCGCCCCCCAGCAACTTCGTTACCCCGCTGCCGGTCTTGCCTCCCTCGTAGTAGTTCGACATCAAGCGCACCCCCACATGCACCCGCAAACGATGAGGGCGGTTCCGCTGTCCTCATCGGCAATCATCATTATCGCGTCTTCCGGCGTGTGTCTGCAAGCCATGAACATCGGACAGCACTCTAGTATATGAACCCACCGGTCAGGGGTTTTGTAGTTCTAAGAAGCAACATACCTATCGTTTTGTAGTTGTCGGGGCAAGGCTTAAGGTGAGAACTACAAATCATTTTGTAGTAGCGGAGCGCGGTGCGCGACGCGGCGCGGTGGTGAGAAACTACAAAACATTTACCGCGAAAGGACGAGGGAGGGAGTGACCCCCCTCCCCCGGTTGCGTGTGTCCGTCTAGTTCTGAAAGTCAGGATACTCCCCGTTTGGCCCCATGCCGTACTGGTCGCATAGGTACTCGCAGCGCGCTCGCGCCTCCGCGTCCGTCTCTTTCTCTTCTTCTTCTTCTTCCTTTATGAGCAGCGAGACAAAAACGTCATATCGCTCCTCCTCTGGTGTCTTCACCATGAACAGCGGAGGGGACACCAGTATATGAACACACCGGTAGCAGATGTTTTGTAGTTTCTCACCCTATCGGGGGCGGCTCCCGATAACTACAAATCATTTTGTAGCACACGACTGCTGGGGGGACGCAGGAACTACAAAACATATTGTAGTTACGCTCCGCGCCGCACCATATCAAAAACTACAAAACCCACCAGTGCAAAAACTACACTAGGAACTACAAAACAGGTTAGTGCGAAAAGTAAAGCGGAGGAGGGGCCGAGGCCCCCCCGTCCAAAGGTATATATACCGTCTAGTCCCGCGTTATCCAGATGCTCATGCTGGTTACGCGGTTGCTCCACTCGGTGTCGTCGTCACCGAACTCGACCATGTCCTCGTCCATCCAGCACTCGCCCTCTTGGGCTAGGTAGGACAGTGCATCCCAAAACACCGAAGGTGTTATACCGAAGGGCAGGTAGTCGCGTGCTGAGTATGTGACCCAGCCTTGACCCTCTCCGAACTCTCCGTCGTCTTCTAGCGTTGTTTTCATTTCTGCTCGCACTATCGCAAGTTGATGCGGTAGTACTATGGCTATTCTTCCTCCTTCCATGTTACTCCGAGTCGGTGTGCCCTATATATAGTCTTCGGTCATCGTGTTTTGTAGTTTCTAGGTGGCCGCGCCTCCCCGTAACTACAATAGGTTTTGTAGTTGTTGGTTTGTGTCGGGGGGTCGGAACTACAAACCATTTTGTAGTAGTGGTGGGGGGAGGGGCAACGGTGTGCGCCTCGCCTCCCCCCGGAACTACAAAAGGCTTACCTATTCCTCGTCTAGTCCTGCTTTATGCGAGTCGTCGCTACTACGTTTCGTCGCTCGCCACAGTCCCGACAGACTATGTCAATGTCCGTGACGATAACGTCACCCAAGCCCACATGGACGCTATATAGGGCTTTTTCTTCCCATACATGGCCTCCATGCCAGCGCATTCCGGCTTCACATTCCTCTCTCCATTCCTCTCGTTTCTCGTTCATTTTCATTTTCCTCCTAGTAGGCTATACCCTACGGGACTTGCGAGCGAGTGTTTGCTTATAAGTCCTGTTGTTCATAACTACAAAACACCCGGTCCTTATTTTTTGCATTCGTTTCACTCCGCCGCAACCCCTCACAGGCCGCCATGGGGGTACATAGGGGGGTTTCCTCTTATACCTTTCGCCGCCATGCTCCTCTAACGCCTCCTATTGAGGAACTTCCTCGCTTTCGGGCCTGTTGGCCTCTTGGGTATCAGCCACTTGAGACGATTGGCCTCAAGTTGGTTCGCCTTCACCAACTGGGACTCGTTGCGTAGGAACACGGTCGCAAGTGTCCCCATTTTGATTACCCCTATCACTAGGGTCCCGTTGCTTCCGTCCTTCGCTGTCCTCCATGGTACTTCAAGGGCGACGACGGCCAATCTGTCAGTCGGCTTTGGGTCACTCCTGTTCTTCCATGCGTCCGTGAGTAGGCCCTCAACAATGGGCCTCTCGGTGTCTGTCAATCTACCGTCTAGCCTTCTTCGGCCTTCCGCGCTTATCTCCATGTTACGTCGTACCCCTACCCCCTATATGAACCCACCGGTCTGATATTTTGTAGTTGTGAGTCCGGGGCGCGTGCGTCAGCCCGGAACTACAAATCATTTTGTAGTATCGCCCCCCCGCCGCAACCCCGAAACTACAAAACATTTCCGCTCAAACTAACCCAAACCGAGAAACTACAAAACATTTCCGGCGAAAAGTACAAAAGGGGGCGGCCCCCAACCCCCTTCTGTATCACCACGCTTCCATGGCGTTGTACAACGCGAAGTCGTCCCCTCCGTAGGGGTCTGCTGCTATCTGAGCATCTAGCCTCGCCCAGTAGCAGGAGTCGCAACAGTTTGCGTCCTCCCATTCCTCAGTCTTCTTTTCACAGTGCTTGCAGGTGTTTGGCTCCATGTACATGCGAGCGGTATTGAGTATATGAACCCTTCGGTCACCATGTTTTGTAGTTCTGGGGGGGGGAGAGGGGCAGCGAGGAACTACAAATCATTTTGTAGTATGTGGGTCGCGGCGGAACATGTGGGTCGCGGCGGAACTAAGAAACTACAAAACATTTACCGCGAAAGAGAACGGGGGGGCGCGGCCCCCCGCCCTCGCTCAGTACGTCTCGGCTAGGTACTTAACTGCTTCGTCCCATGTCTCCTCGTCGCACTCGCCATTGACTTCCAAGCATATTAGCGCATAGAAGGAAGGGGGGATGGTAACAAGGAAGTCGGTGCAGTTGAGTAGGAACTCAACCGCCGAGCCTCCATGCTCGGTCATGCTCTTGTGTATGCCTTCTAGTTCCGGTGTCGGATAGTTGCTCATAAACATACGAGGCGGCGTCCCCCTTATTAAGTTGCCGGTTCGTAACTACAAAACAATTTGTAGTAACGGCCCGCGCCCCGCGCCCGCCAAAAACTACAAAACATTCCGATGCAAAAAGTGTAAGAGGTAGTGATGCCTCGCCGCCCCACTTGGAGACGACGCGATTTCTCGGACGGGTTCTCCGCCATAAGGCCCCTCATGCACGCCGCTTCGTTTCGGAAGCACCTTAGCCCACGACGTGTGTACGTCTACTCCTAACAGGGGTGGGGTGGGCATACAACAGCCTCTCCCCCAATCACTTATACCCCCGGCTCTAGGCAATCGTTGAGAGGCCACCAGACTAACTGCCATACGGGTCTTACTGCTGAGTTCCTGCGGGGGTGGACGCGAGTGTTCAGTTCGCGCCCCACTTACATATTATGGGACATGGGTAGGGTATATGAACCCTTCGGTGGTCATGTTTTGTAGTTCTGTGGTGCGGTGGCGCGTGCGTAACTACAAATCATTTTGTAGTATCGGAGAGGGGGGCGGTACGTCCCGAAACTACAAAACATTTACCACGAAAGAAAATCAAGCGCACCAATCCCAACCCGCTGATGAGCGGTGGATTTCACCCTTACGTTGGTAGAGCCAAGCGTCAGGCTCTCTCGGTGCTATTCCGCCCAACCGGGCAACGCCCCCCGTTTTCGCGCTAGTTACTCGCGGGGGCCGCAGGTGCGGCAAGTGTTACGGCTTCTGTTATTTCGCTCCCTATTCGCCTAGACATTGAAGGGGAGTCCTAACCGCCTAGCCAACTGCTTATGACTCGACCCCTCTAGGGGGGCCTTGCCTGTATGCTACCGGTCTATACCTCACATAAGACTCATGGCTTCTCAATGTCTTCATGGCGCGGAGTTATCAGTTCCGCGCCCACTTACACCCCTCCGAGTCGTGGTGAGTATATGAACCTTCCGGTGGTGGGGGCACAACTACAAATCATTTTGTAGTTACTGGGTGCGTCGAAAAGAGGGGAGGGCCGAAGCCCCCCCGCTCAGTAGTAGTCCCACGAAGAGGAGTAGTCCGCGTTCCTCTCTCGCTCGGCTCCCCATGCCAACTCGGCCTCTCTCTCCATTTGTGCCTCGCCCTCGCAGTCTCCGATTGGGTCGTCCTCCGGGTATCCGTGCTTTGCCCGCTCTACCTGCTCCCTCTCGTCCTGCTCTGCCTCCTTCTGCTCCGCTCGGATACGTGAACAGACTACGGCCATTTTGGCTATCTCTGCACGCGCCAGCGCCTTCGCCTCGGCGCTGTAACATGGGTCCTCTAGCATGTCGCAGAGGACAGGTACTAGGTCGGTCCATGTGGGTTCTACGTCTATCATTATTGTTTCCTCCTTGGGGGTTTGCTCCGCCATGATACTCCGAGGGCAGGGGGGTATATGAACCCTCCGGTTGAACATTTTGTAGTTGCTCTCTCGCCCCCCCCCGGTGCAGAACTACAAAACAATTTGTAGTAGTGAGACACGCTGCGCGCCGGGGTATATCAAAACTACAAAACGCGCCGGAATCCAAACCTTTATAGGGGGACGGGGGTACGACCCCCCGCCCCGTTCTGTCCTCCTATCACTGGTTACCTGCCCTTCCTATGGGCGAGGCCGCCTTCCAAAAGCGGGCGGGGTCGAAGTTGCGGTTATCGTCGTTGAACATCTCGCTCAACTCCCTAACCACGTCGAAGAAGACCATCTCTTCATCTATCGTGGCCCCGTCCTTTCGGACGTTCTCACGTAGGCATTCGGCTATCATTTCATAGTGCTGTCGGCTAAACTTCGCCATGATACTGCGAGTGCAGTTGGGTATATGAACCTTCCGGAGGACGAAACCATTAAGTACCTACTGCCTTACGTTGAGTATGATTAGGACTGCGGGGAGCGGTGCGGAAACTACACTAAGTAACTACAAAACATTTTGTAGTCCCTGCGGGCCGGGGTATATCAAAACTACAAAATATATCAGAATCCAAAACCTTTATAGGGAAAAGCCTACCCGCTCATAGGCCCACCGCCTTACGGGCTGCTCTCGCAGCGCAGTACCGGCACACACGGGTATCCGTGTGCCTGACTGTCTCGCAGTCGAGCATACACACGATGCAGGTTACGGGTAGGGCCTCCTTTAGGAAAGCGACTTGGGCTTCGTCCATGTACACCGTAGGGGGGTTGGGTATATGAACCTGCCGGTCGGCTCCCGCAGGGCGAAACCATTAAGTACCTACTGTGATACGTGGAGGATGATTGAGTCGGCGGGACGCCGAGAACTACAAAACATTTTGTAGTTATACCCTGCGGGCCACACCTTATCAAAACTACAAAATATGGCGGAATCCAAAAACTACAAAACTCCGAGGGCTTACGCCCCCATGCATAGGGGCCGCCTCGGAGGCACCACGGACAGCCGGGGCGCTTACATCGCGCTTAGGGGGTGCCTCATGACAAGCACCCCGGAAAGCCCCGGTCTTATATCGCACTTAGGTGGTGCGTCTTATACCGTCCGACTCACTCCATGGTTATGAACCTTTCGTCGTCATAGCCGTAAACGACCATATCGTCGGGGTAGTCCTCCACGTCAGCGTCCATTTGCTCGCGGTACTCTTCAAGGTTCAGCCACTCGGTGAACTGACAGCATATTCCTATCACGTCCAACTCAAAGTCTGGGTCTATCTCTTCCAACCACTCAAAGAGGGCATATCTGCCCGCCCTTGAGAAGTTGTCTTCTCTGTTGTATTCATCAAACGCACGCACGAAGTCGTGACTGGTTACATTCATCCTCATTTTATCTTTCTCCTTGACCCTGCGACAGGCCCCAAGTACTTAAGGCTTTCGGCCATAGATAAGTCTATAAGCGTCCATCTCTTCTAGTATGGGCGCGGGACTTTCAGAACTACAAAACGTTTTGGAGTTTTGGCTTGGCCCGTACTGAGGGCGAACTACAAAACATTTACCACAAAACAAAATCCAAAAAACTACAAAACATTTCGGTGCAAAAAACGCACTAAATAACTACAAAACATTTCGGTGCAAAAACTACACTAAGTGTAGGTGGTTACACTGGGTGTGAAAAAAGCACCTAGTGTGAGAGGCACACTAGGTGAAATAACAAAACTACAAAATGACGCTTGCGTATCATTTTCCAAAACTTTAAGTACTAGATATTTGTCCGGTATGGAGTTTTGTTCGCGGGGCACTGGGTTTATGGTAGATTTCCCACAAAAGAAACTACAAATCATGGGGGTGCTGGGAGTTCCCAATAATCGCAGGGTTTAAGTAGTAAGATGCGTCCGCTAGGTTTGATGATGACCACGGCGACCCCGGAACTGCTCGCGCAGATAGATGAAAGAAAGGCCCTCATGGAGGCCGCGAGAGAAGGCATGAGGCTCAAGGTAAAGTACTCCTCACGTTCCCTTGGGGGACATACTACGCAATACAGAAAGTTGTGTAGGCTGGCGGGTATCCCAGTGATAGTAAAGCGGGTCGTAGACACCCCGCCCGCCCCACGTGGGAAGCCCTGCCGATACAAGGCGTGCAAGGGCCGTGACCACAAACTACACGGCGAAAAGTGCCCAGTAGCGGCGGCCCGTGGGAAGACTGGCGGGAAGGCTGGCGAAGGGGAAAGCAAGCAACGCTTGGGCGACACAAACGGAAACTTCAAGAGAGTCCGGCCATGTGGTTGCCCCATGCGACAGCATAAAGTGACCTGCTCACTGGCTCGCCCGATGGCAAGCAGCAAGGTCCGAATGGTTCAAAAAGAGGCCGTGGTTAGGGAGGCCCTAAACATGCGCCCGGTAGAGTGGAGGGGCAAGGCCCTCTCAGTGGCGGTAGTCAGCGACTACCTGCGCGGGGTACGGGGCGTGTGTGCCTCATGCAACGAGAATATCGCGGCACCGACAGCCGCCAAGGTTCACCCAAGCGACATAATGCAGAATCCAGCGAGGGTGATATGCCGACCATGTGACGGAGCATAGATGACGCTTGCGAGGCACGTAATAAAAATTGATAAGCAAAACAGGAGTGGAAAAAAATATGAGCGGAAGAAGCAGTTGGGGCGGCCATGGTGTCGTCTCTGAGAGACAGAATGGACGAATGATGATGGCGATACGACCCCCCCCGGTAGTGTGTGATGACGAGGACGTGGCTATGCTACTAGGGTTCCAGTTAGGCATACTGTATGCTTACCGCGAAGACCGGTTATCCCGTAACACGGTGATGGCTGCGGTACGTGACTGGGAGACTCACAACGGCAAGTTGACTCAGAAGAGGGCGCTGGGCCTTTTGTCTGACCGATGGTACTTGGCACAGTACGAGGTGTGTAGCGAAACCCATGAGACATACAACGAAGACGACGAGGCCCACAGGGCCATGCTGGAAGTAGTATATCAGATATGGCCTCACTTCACAGCAGGTGAAGAGGAGTAAGCGACGCTTGCGAGGCACAAGAAAAAAAGTTAAAAGGAAAAAGGAAGTGGAAAAAATATGACCAGCGAGACAAAGCGATATGAAGTTGAAGTAACCGAGACTGTAACGAACTATGTTTTTGTGGAGGCCCGCACTAAGAGCGAGGCCGAGATAAAGGCCGTACACCACGTGTATGACGGGAACAGGGGGCACAACCAAGACTCTTACACAGAGACTAACAGTACCCTACTAGAGGACATGTTTCAAGAGGGCGGCGAATACCACGACGGTCTACAAGGGGTGGTACAATGAGGACGCAATACTGGCAAAACCAAACAGTTTGGAAACTAAAGACAGAAATAGAAACGCTAAAGGAAGACAAGGCCATACTAGAGAGAAGGATGCTACTAGGTACGGACTTCCTAATACACTTTCTGAACAAGTACACGGTACTGGGTCACTGGTTAGTGCTATACCGTGGTTGCCCTGTCGATGAGTTGGAGGAAGACCTAGGAATGTTGTGTCAGAAGTTTGGTATGACCATGACTAGAAAGCCGACTTTACATCAGGGAGACTACTTCACGCTTGAGAAGCAGGAAGAGTAACTTTAAAAGGAAAAAGGAAGTGGAAAGAATATGACCAGAGTAGAAAGGACAGACGAGACAAAGAGTGACCCACCGAGTATGCATAATGTGTACCCAGAGGACATAAATGCTGCGCTAGAGAAAGACACCATAGACTTCGACAAAGAGGGGCTATACGAAGCAGTACAGATGATACAGTGGATGCAAAAGGCCATGGACTACTTTAGCCAAGGCAACTACCGATGCATGGCGACGTGCATAAGAATAGCACACGACTATGAACAAGAGACGTACATAATAAAGGAGGACTGAAAATGAGTATAGAACCATGTGCTTGTTCAGCGTGCAGAAATGCGGCGTTAAAGATAATAGAAAACTACTACGCACAAAGGCACAACTACACCACAGCAGAGTACTTTCCTGAGTACGACGCTTGGGTAGCATATAGGAAAACGTTAAAAGCAAACGGAGAGGAGGAGTAAATATGACAGGGAGACTACTACCATCATACGCCCTACTAGGGCAAGAAGCCAAAGGAACGACTGCCGAGGAAGTACTCGCTAACGCGGGACTGGACTTCCTTGTGAAGAAGGCCCCTGCGGGCTACATAGGCCCCGCTGGTGCCTTCGTGAACCATAGGGGCCACAGCATCACCTACCGAGAGGACACGGGTGCCGCACTAGGAAACGTGGGTTCCACCTACAAGGTGTTTCAGAACCATGAGGCACTATCGGTCTTCGACCGCTTGGTCGGAGAGGGTAAGGTCGAGTACGACCGCATAGGGATGATAGACGGTGGACGAAAGATGTTCGCCAGCATGAGGATGCCGGAGGGCTTCACTGTTGCTGGGTGGGACGACATAGACCAGTACTTGTACATGGTCACGTCTCACGATGGCTCCACGGGGGTCAGATACATACCCGCTAACGTAAGGCTAGGTTGCACTAACCAGTTCGCCTACCTAGACTCCATGCTGAGAGAGGCGGGCATCAACCCCCGCATCCTATCAAGCCGACACTCAAGGCTTGTCGGTCACCGCGTAGAAGAGGCCATGAACGCGCTGAACGTGGTTGACCAACTGAATGAGCAGTTCGCCAACAGGGCGGCTGAACTCATGCAGGTGGAACTTCAAGTGGGCGACCGCACCGAGTTCTACATAGAAGCCATGGGCCTCAAGACCGACGAGAAGTTGGTTGATAAGGCCAACAACCCCTTCGGTCTAACGACCCGTGGGAACAACACACTAGACCGGCTCTACGACCTAGAGGGCACCACCACCAACACGGACGGAGACATGGAGGGTACCGCATGGGCGGCCTTCAACGTGGTCACCGAGTACCTAGACCACCAGTGGGTCTATGACCGCAAGGGTGAGAAGGTGAACCAAAAGAGGGTCGAGAGCGCGCTACTAGGAACAGGCATGAGGACGAAGGACAGGGCATGGCGAGCAGCCGCCCGCCTAGTCGCCTGAGACACAAGGGGAGAGGGAGGTTAAAAGAGGCTCGCAAGGTCTGAGAAGATAGACAGGTTGGGGTCGCTCCCCGACGGACGGTTCATCTCGACGGTTCATCGTGCTTCCTCCCTCCCCCACCAATAAAATTACATACGGAGGCGGGACAGTTCAAACATGGTCATTCTAGTATGATAGACCTAGAACCCACAACAGGTACTAGGTCGCTTTCCTCCCTGTCCCCCTCCACCTACATTCAAGATAAAACTAACTAGGAGAAAATAACATGGTAAAATTTTTCAACGGACTAGACCAGCGCGCTACGTGGGTAGCCGAACAGAAGCCCGACGGGACGTACTGCGAGAGGCAGTTAGTCTTCAACATGATAAATGACGGGAGGATGGCAAAGAACGGTTGGGTGTTACACGCTCATGAGATAGAAGACCCAGTGAAGGCGGAGCAGATAGAACAGGTTACCGAGTGGCGGACTGAGGGTGCGCCAAGACCAAGGTGCTACTGTCGTAGCAAGAGGGGCAGACAAATGACCCACGTAATGCAACGCAGGTTTCTTGACATAAGAACTGGTGCTTGGGTGACGAGGGGGTGGAATGACCCCCTATGCGTTAATGGGTACTTCTACCTTAAGATAATCGGAGCGATATGCCCCAACTGCGGTCACATAGACTGGCATGATAAACCCTTTGGTTTGATAATCGAGGAACCAATATGATATGCAACAACCCTTCCCATGGAATAGTTTTGGGAGAAAACAAATGTAGGGTATGTGACGCTTCCGTAGCAGATAAGAAATGTATAAAAGCAACTGGCGAGGAGGAGTAAATATGAAAGACGACTGGGACCACTATGTAGGCGACCCATGCTATGTGATAGACAATGACCGCTGGGGTGAGTTTTGCGACAAACTGTGGGATGAACTACACGGAGATGGTTGGCCTAGATACATAGAGTGGACGCAGGACGGAAAGCACTTTGACCTAGCGATACACACCAGCCCCGGAGGGGACGGTACATGGGGCTTTAGGAGAGCGCGTCATGCCGATGGCTGGCGAGCCGGTAAGGAGATGGCTGTTGATGCCGGTCTTCTAGCCGTCATACCTAGGGAACTCGTATCGCAAGAGGCGGGGAAGGCCCCCTTCGGAGGCATGTTGTTCAAGGGTGAGCCTGAACTAGAGACTGGTCGCTGGGTGGATGGAGAAGTGGTTCTCACGTGCCCCAAGGGAACAGAATACATACAGGATGAGTGCGCATACTGCGAGTGTGGTGACGTAGCCTACATCAATCAAATGTGGGACACGGAGTGTTGCCGCTCGCCCGCCTGTGGCTCATGTTATGGCTCTTGTGACTGCTTTGAGTGCGACGAGTGCAAGGAGTGGCGTGAAGGTAGTGACGAATCACACTTTCACGATGAAAGTATGTGTTACACTTGTGCCGACTACAAGTATGACGAGGAGGAGTGAGTTACTATGAAGATAAAAGTAGAAGACTGTGTACATGACGACGTGGTAATAGAGAGTGCTGAAAAGGATGGCCCCACTGACGTGTGGATACAGTTTCGATGTCTGACCTGCGGTGCCTATAACTACGCCGTCATAGACCCCTTCTTCTTTCGCCACTCTGCTGCCTATGGTAAAGACGGGTCAACATATAAGTGGGGCTACGACGGCTATTGGTACGACGACACGGGACGCTTGTACGCTTGTGAAGCAGAATAGAAAAATATAAAAGCAGAAGGTCGGTGGTTAGAAACATGACGAGTACTGGAAAGCGAATGAGAGCGAGATACGACAAGGGACGCAGAATCAAAAAGTGGGGCGGGCTACGCCGCACTTCATGGCTGACAAGGAAGATGCTTGACCGAGTACAGGAGGAGGAGTAAATATGAGTGAGTTATCAGGAGCAATCCAACGACTACAGGACTTACACGATGAACTAAAACAGTTAGAGGCCACACGCGACTCAATCTATGCGGTGTTAGACGCGCTGGAATACGCCGACGGTGAGTTCAGTTGCACCGGACTCGGCTACTCAAGTGGTCTGTCGCATCATGCGTCAATGGAGATAGAAGAATCTCTCGCTATGGTTGATGAACGAATCGAAGAAATCGAGAGGAGGAGTCTAGCATGAGGGCGGCATCAATCCCCCATGTGGAGTACGAAATCTTCCAACTGATACTTGACGAAATAGATATTTTTATGCTGAAAGAAGAAATGTGCCCCAAGGGTGACGAAACAGCCGAAACCCGCTTCGATAAGGGAGCGGCATCGGCGGCGAATCTCATAAAAAATCTAGCACAAAGGCGGACTCACAAACTACCGGAAGACCACATGGACTACGAGGTGAAGGAATGAGTAGAGCAAGACCAACCTTCAATGAAAACTGGTATGAGACAATATACATCTACGTTTGTAGTGTCTGTGACGATAGATACGACGAGGAGCAAGACGCGAAAACGTGCTGTCCCGTGTGTAGTAACTGTGGGGACTCTTGGGACTACTGTGGAGGCTCTTGTGAGTGGTGTGTAGAGTGCGGTGATGAGTGCTGCGTGAACAGCCCCGGCGGGGAAGTCAGTTGTTACTTCGCGGAGGAAGAGTAGTATGATGAAGCACATAGCAAACGGTAACGGTAAAAGAAAGTGTGACGAACACTTTGATGAAAATAAATATGAATCCTACAACACGGAAAATAAGGGTAACTATATCTCAGAAGAGGACTGGCGCGAACTGCCGGAGTGCCCTACCTGTTACACCGGGTATCAACGGGCGACGAAGACGCTTGAGAAGCAGGAAGGCAAACTTCATAAGGAAACGGCGCGAGGGACAAATAGTAGGGAGATATACCTGCGACAATACTTGGAGTGAAAAGAATGAGTGAAAAAGAATACAATGAAGAATGGATAGAATACTACCAATACCTTGAGAACCTAAGGCAATCAGGAGTGGTGAATATGTACGGGGCTGGACCATACTTGGAGAAGGCAGCGGGTATAGACTCCTACGAGGCTATGGATATACTCGTCTCATGGATGGAGAACTACGATGACTTAGTTGCCAATGGTATATGCGTCAGGGGTGAGTGAGAATGGAGCATATCAGCGGGACAGACATAGGCAACACTATGACCGTAGAAGACCTACACTACGCCATGAGCAAGTTGTTGAGGGATGGTAAGGGAGACTACCCTATCTGCGTTGCTTTCCTTTGGAGAGGCGACACGGTTATATCAGACATAACTACATGTGACGTTAACGGTAAATCTATCCAGTTGGGAGAGGAATCCTTTATGTGCTTTGCCGACCAATGGAACTTAGACAACCACCATATCAGAGAGAGCGTTGTTACCGAGGAGGACAGAGAGTACTTACAGAAATATCTGTATCGGGCACGCCATAGGGGTGAGGAAGAGTGACGGCTTGTGAAGTGTGTAAGGGTAGAGGGTTTACAATCGTCTACGCTGCCTATGGTAAAGAAGCAGAAGAATGTATGTGGTGTAGATTATGAGTTGGGTTGAAGAAAAAGTAATCGAAAAAATACTTACTAGAGCCGGAATCGGTGAAGCCAAGTATGGCGTGACGATGGCTAGGGAAGACCTTACCCTCAAAGAATGGTTGACGCATCTCCAAGAGGAACTTTTGGACGCGAGCCTTTACGTGGAAAAGTTGTTGCGTCTACAAGATGAAATACATGGCCCTAGATGACGCTTCCGAAGCATGACCGGAAGACTTATACGTGCTGGATGGGTGGAGAAAATATGAGACACGTGAGAGTGAGAAACGCGATAGCGCAGACCTTGCGAGATAACCCGGAGGGTTTGACCGCTACCGAAATACTTGATAAGTTGGATAGGAAAAAGAGGAACAAGGTGACTAACGCCAAGCACGTTAGCACGCTTATACGAGGGATGAAGAACATACATGTGAAGTGTGTGGCACAGGCAGTAGATGATGCCTCCTCATGGAGCAATAGAGGACTTAACAAGTACAAGGTGAATGTGTATATCCACGAAGAGGAAGGTGCTGAGATATGAGGAAGTACAAGGACTACTTGCAGGATAAGGCAGACGAAAAACTAAAGGAAAAAGAACTCTTCCCTTTCACTCGTTGGATAGACCACGAAGACGATGACATAAACGAGTTGAGGCAGTTGATAGAGGACATGATAAAGTGGATGAGTATAGGTACCTTCAAGCAGAAGACCCCGCACTATATGGTGGCCGAGTTCAAGGACACAATGAGTAGGGCCAACAAGGTGAAGGCCGCCAATGGCGGCGCACGCATGACACATCTTGGAATGTATGGTGAGGATGATATATGAAGCGCACATACGTTGAGATAGAACCCCAAGAAACGAAAGTACTTTCGGCCTATGAGTACGGCAAAGTACCAGTGTCTAGCAACACTCCTATGCACCCGCTGGTGCAACTGTCATATGACTTTTGGGAGTTGGGCTACCGTACAAAAACTAATACAGTAGTGATAAAGGACAGGTATGTCCTGTTCAATCTCTTGAAGAACATAGATGATAGCCTAGCGTATAGTGAGATGATGAGTACGTTATACTACTCTCACCCTTCGGAAAGACCATCACTAAGTGAGATAATACAGGGATACTTAAACCTTAGAAGTACGCCCATGGGTCTTTGGGTGGACGAAGACGAAGACGGTGTGATGCACGCTTTGTCGGTCGAGAATGAGGGCCACATGAGTCGTTACCATGAAACCACAAAGGAGTTCATAGGGGCGCAGTTCTTGTGTGACTACACGATAGAGGCTAACAGGACTATGAAAGATAAGAATGGGTTGAGGCGGCCCGTTATGCGCTTCATCAAGAACACTCCCACCTGTAATAAAATAAGGATAGAAATAATGTCCTACAATAACAACACCTATGTGAGTGGGGCGCTGGTCAGGAGTGGCGTAATAACCTACACTGGTACTCGCGGAGTGGCGGTGCAACCAGTACCGGAGATAAAAATAAGTGGGTACGCACACTTGATACCAGCAGAAAAGTTGGGTGAGGAAATAGCAAAGGTGCGGAAGGCGTGCGAGGAACATGACTACCTTCTTATGGAGGCTAAGTGGAGGTATCCGAAGTATGCAAGAGGCCGTAATACCAACAGACTAGAAAACTTTCACGAAAGAAATAAGGCAGAAAATGAAGCGTGGAATATATCTTTTCGTGAAACGTCTAGCCCACAAAAAGAATAAAACGCTGTACTGCTAGGCTGTTTCCTAATTATGCAATTAGTTCATTAGTAGTTAAGGATTAGTAAGGTATCTAACATACCTATGAAGGAATTGAAGAAATAGAGAATAGGCTCGCAGTATAACGTTTTATTATTTCAACGCTTGCGTAACACAACAAAATTAATTCACAAACATTAAAGGCGTAGTTGGAGGTAGAGAAATTATGGCGGGCAGAGCGCAGCATAAGCGTTTGATAACTAGGGTGTACCGCTACTTAGAAGAGAGAGGGCCACTGACGGCCATGGAGATACACCAGTGGTACAACCATGATAGGCCCAACATAAGCAAGCACACGGTAACCCACAAGCACAACACCACTATGCAAACGCTTTCCAATGTACTAGCAAAGGGAGTACTCTTTGAGGAGGCTGGGCTTGTTACGACTACGAATACTGGTACTGCGTCGTTTGAGAAGATAAATGGAAAGTGGTTTCGACCCAACTATGGAAATGGGCAGCGATACATCGGGAGAAAGGTGTGGAGAGTAAGGAGTCTTGAGGATGCGGTGGAGAGATGTATAGCGGCAAGGAGAACTAACCCTATCGCACTGAGAAAGTTACCAAAGTTTCTACGCGACGCGGTAATCGAAAAAATGGAGGAGGAGTAATTATGGAAAAAGTAATAGAGATGAGAGGGGAAACCGACTTCGTGTGGGCGAGAGAAATAGAGAAAGAGGCGACGACGCTAGTGACGTTCTATCAGAACGAACAGGGCTTCGCTTCCTTCATAGCGGGAGCGAGCCTAGTAGGAGAGGCGGAGCCAGTATGCAGTATCCTATCTAAGTTACACCAAGTAGACCCCCTTAACGTGTTGCCCGGTCCTATACTACCGGAGTGGCGCTTGTACGAGTTACGAAACGAAGACGGACGACGTTACTTTATCCTAAGAATAAATCACGCATACATACCCTCACAGAACCATACTAAGGCATGGCTGTACAACTACCCAGTCTTTAGAGACATAATGATGGTGCTTACAGAGAAGGGAGTGGACGAGTCAATATACATCACGGCTAACATAATGCAGGAGTTTGTCTTCGCTGACCAAGCGCAGATACCCACAGACGAGTTGCTAGTCTATGACTACGATGAGAAGGACGACGGCCTGTATCTCACTGATGGCTCGGAGATAGAGGGCGCGCAGTTGGATATACCGCCTCCCTCTTGGATAGCCGCCTCATGCTTCAAGCACTTCGGTCCTAACGACCCTAGAGGCAACTACATAGTCATGTGTTCACACACTAACATGACGTTTGTTAACGAGGAGGAAGGAGAAACCCTTCTTGACTTCTTTGAAAATACGCACGCTCTACTACCCGACGAAAACTATAAGAGCGAGTTGTTGGAAGTTCTTAACGAAGCGGAGGAAACGTACAATGTCTGAGTTTAATGTTTTCGATAAAACTATCGAGTTCGCCCAAAGGAACTACTTCATAGGCGTCGAGGATAAAATACCCATCTTCCTTTGTAGTGTCGGGGGCCACATCTTCAACTGCCTGAACAAGTGTAGTCGTTGCGACTTCGACCCCGACAGCCCACTGGTGGACGAGGAGGAGGACTTCATCATAGAGAACTGCCCCCTACGCCACGACAACATACCCTTCTACACCCCCATGTCGCAGTTGCCCGACACACGGATACACATACTGATGAGGGGCGCCAAGGGGTCAGGTAAATCAGTCCTAATACTAATGTTCCTAGCAGAGGGGACTGGGCTGGTGTACAACTCAAACGCTGACCTAGGACAGGGTATGAGGACGATGATGGGTGCTAACTCCATCACAGAGGCAGGTATGTTCGGCAGCGTAGACGAAGAGGGGGACATAACAGGGCGGCCTATCGCCCGCGAGATGTGTGGGGGCTTCCTTGGTTTTGAGGAGTTCTCTTCAATGTCCGATGCCTCAAAGAAGGACCACAGCATGGATATGAAAAATCAACTGTTGACTTCCCTAGACAACGGGAGAGTGCAGAAGGCTCTACGAGCCGGGTGGGTCAACTACACCACACGCTACACGGTATGGGCTGGTACCCAACCCGCTAGGTTTGAGTTGGACTCCGGGCTTGACCGCCGTTTCTTTATCATAGACATAGAGATGGACCCCGAAAAGGAGAGGCAGTACAAACTGGCACAGCACGCGCAAGCGAACATGCCCGTTGGTGACAGGACAGAACTAGCCAATCTCAACATACAGATAAAAGACTGGATACGACAAAGAATGCACACGGCTGTCGCTAACCCCCCTACTGGGATAATGTTTGATGACGATATAATGGAGTGGATAGACAGGCCCGACGTGCGTTCTTTTGAGGCTGACCTGTTCCGACGCATGTGCATCGGTTATGCTATGATGCAACCTACTTACCAAGGAGGAGAACCTTTGATAATCAGACTTGATGATAGACTAAGGGAAATACTAAATCAATCACTTGCTATGCGAAGGCGCGTTATGGATGCTGATGTTGAGTTGGTACGTGCCGCCTTTTGGATGAAGGACGTAGCGAAGTCTCAGTTGCTTAAGGAGATAAGCCGCATGATAACTTCGGGTGACTACCAAAGCGCAAAGCGTTGGTTGATGGAGAACCTTGAAGGGCAAGGGTGGTACAGCGAAGTCGAGCCAAGCGTGAAGCGCAGGGGGAGGAAGGGAGTGATATGTCGCTTCGGTCCTACCAGCGAAGCGGTTGAGCCTGTAACGTGGGGTGAAGAAAATGGACGGTAAAAGAAACTGGATAATGTTTGCTAGGCAATCATCGAGAGACAACTGTATAGGCAAGGCTAGGTTTGTGGACTGCCACTATGATGTGACGGAAGAGACGCTAACCATGGAGATAAAAATGAATGGCAAAGTTTATACGGGAGTGTTACAACCAGTAAATGAGGAGGAGGAATAGTGCGGTCCAAGAGAGAGATACAACAGCGCCTCGCGTCTGAAAATGACTCCTTCGCTATGGAAGTTCTACGCTGGGTTCTTTCCGGTGGTTGTGAGATGTGCGAACACGCAGACATGAGAGAAATGGAAATGGACGTGTACAACGGAAATGTTTCTTCAAGTTATCTTGAGGCTAAGTATAACTGGCCCGACGGCCACGTTATGAACCACATGGACGCCCACCTTGACTACGACCCAAAGGAGGCAAAGCACATCGAAGAGGCACGCTCTCAGTCTATCAATACACTGGACTCCGCCGAGGACATAGTGATAAGGATAAGGACTTATCTTGATGAGTTGGAGGAGCAGAAGGAGATGGAGGGTGGTATAACATCAGACTTCGTTGCTGATGCCACTAGGCTGATAGCACAGGCTAACTCTTCCCTAAAATTAGTTGGGACACTAAAGAAGGAAATAGGAGTTGACAGCCAACTGCTTCTAGCAAACGCACAACTCAATCAAGTAAGCCGTGTGCTGGTCGAGGTTCTATCAGACCAGCCCAAACTACTAGATGATGTGGAGAGGAAACTCAACACCCTATCAACTCCAATAGATGTAGCATACAAGGTGGTTAGTGATGAGTAAGCATGAGATAACCTATCAAGAATGGACTTGGAGGCCACGCAGCACTTGTTGGAAGGAACACATAAAACTCCAAAGGGAGGTGCGACTTTGGAAAATAATCGCCCTTGCTATTCAAACCGTAAATGTAATATTGGCAGGGGTGGTATTTTTATGAGTAGACTATGGAGAACCAAGACGACGAGGTATCTCGCTACACGGGCGATAACGGCAGAAGAACTACCCCTCCTAATAGAGGCCATGCGGGAAGACGGTGTTACCGCAGTAATAACTCCCAATGGGGTGAAGTGGTTTCATGGTAGTTACTCGGTCACAAAGGCCGCAGTAGCAGACGTGTGGGGCCTAACTGACCATCAGATAGGTAGAGTAATAAAATACATCTATGGCAACGACCCCTTCTGAGGATGATGATATGATAGTCTTCACTACTGATGATGAACCCTTTAGGGGGGAGAACGAAGTGGTCATGTATGGTACGTTAGACACCATACCAAACAGAAAGGACACGACATATATCCTACACACAGACAAGTTCGGTACCAAAGATGTGCTAACATGGTCGCCACATGTACGAAATAAGTTGGTAATCGTTACACTGAAAGCCCCCTCCTTGAGCAAGGAGGCGCACGAACTTTGCGTTGTGGACGACAAACTTAAGGGAAAAAATAAGGACGACACCTTCCTTCTGACGAAGGCACTGTTAAATTGGACTGACCGTAAAAGAATCCTAAGCGTCTTCTTGGAGCAACCCATAGCATTACTTTTGTGGTTCTTGAAAGGCAACGTGGATGACATGGAGATGTGGAGAAGAGTGGCAAAAGTTAAGTACGTTTTACCACAAAAATATCTCAAAGCCTCCCTAGTATTCGGGATAACCCCGTCACGCAAGAGAGTCGTTTGGCCCAAGAAGGAGAAAAAAGAGAAAGAGCGTCCCTCTATGTTCAAAAGCACAGACCAGCACTGGGAAACGATTATAGCAAACTCTATAAGCGTAGCGAACCAAGTGAGGACTGATGGCGACGTACCAAAGGGTATGAAACGCCGCAAGGTTGCACAACACACATGGTTATAGATTTCTTTCTCTTTATGATTTTCATGTACTGTTTAGGTTATATTACTATCGGTATAATGGACTATAATTATGGTAATAGTAACTCTACGGAAAAATTTGCGGAAAAAAAGACGCTTGCGACGCAGGACGAATCTTTCATAAGTGGCCTAATTTGGTCTGATGTTGGAAACAACTTATAAGTGCCGTAGACTAACATTGATATATGAGTGCGAACAACCGCCGGGTCCGCAGGTGCATAGTAGAGATACTATGGGACCATGGCCCCCTCACGAAGGAAGGCGTAGCGGAGAAACTTGCCTCCAAGAAGAACGTGCGCGCAGTACCCTCTCCCCACAGCCTGTCCGCCCTACTGTCTAAGAATCCTCAGATTGTGGCGGTCGGGAGTGAGAAGGTAGAGAACGCGGTAGGGGTGAAGGCATCCCATTTGGTGTACGATGTAGACCGCGACGTGATACACAGCCGTGACGACATAGTTTATACGAGAAGTACGACTGTTATGACACCGAAGCAAAGAGCAAAGGCCATTCAATGCAAGTGCGGCAGGATACGTGTTTTCCCGCCGGATTCGCAGGTGTGTCTTTGTTGCATAAGAAAACCTCAATAAGACACTAGGGAGATTAGTATATGGGTGCAAAGGTGCGAGAGGACATAAGCAGTATCATAACCTCTATGCTACACACAAGCGCAACAGCGGACCTATCCCGTATGCTCACTTCTGAGAACATGTTCGATGCCGCTGTACTCCGAGCATTCCTACTAGACGACAGTGATGAGGAAGACACCCGCGAGTTTTTCAATGAGACTTCTATCAACTCCTCCTTCCTAAGAGGGTTCATGGCTGGTCTTATCCAAGCCCTTATGATTGAGCGGGGACACGGCGAAGCCATGGGCAGGATTAGCCATGCTGAGTTCGCGGACATATTCGATTCGGCACGCGCATATTACATGGAAAACGCCATGGAATAGTTTATATGCGTATTTCTCTAATGGTTAGACATGCTTTGGGCAAACAAGCACCGACCGACCACCTTCGATGAGATGGTGGGTGGTGCCAGTCAACTAGACTATCTAACAATGCCACCACAGCGTATGCAACATCTTCTACTACACAGCGCGAAGCCCGGTACTGGCAAGACTACCCTAGCACACGTAATAGCAAACACACTAGGCTACCAACTATACACGTTCAATGCTTCTTCAAAGAAGACTAGGGGGATAGCGTTTGTTGAAGAGGAGTTGATACCCCTTACACGCGCAGGAAACTACAAGCAGATAATCCTGCTTGATGAAGCCGACCAACTAACACCCGAAGCGCAGTCCGCGCTAAAGGGAGTCATAGAGAACGCACAGGGTTACTTCATACTAACGTGCAACGATATAAGCAAGGTTAGTCCTTGGCTAAAGTCGCGCTGTCTTAGTATCGAGTTCGTGCCTCTAAGTAAGGAGTCTATGATGGAGTGCTTACAGAGGATAGTGGCGGTGGAGATATGGAATTATAGTTTCCCGACAAGTACCGAGTTGAATCTCATATGTGACGCGCATGAGGGCGACCTACGGAATGCTATCAACTGCCTCCAAGCCTATGCGTCCTTTGATGACCCCTACAAGGCAAAGAAGTTCTTACTCAGTCTGGGCGAAACCGACTTAGACTGTAATCTTTTCCTCAAAGTATGTTTAATTGAAAAGGACTTGGGTTCAGCACTAAAGATGCTAGAGAACCGAGAAGTTAGGAAGGCAGTACGCGCAGTCTTTGAGTGGTCGCTACCTAGAAGTAACCTAACAGACAAAACCAAACTCCACATTACGGATGCGGCTATCACAGCCGAGCGGGATATAATCAGCGGTGTTGAACCAAACATCGTTGTGACTAATTTCGTTAGGATGCTGATGCAATAGTTTATATGTGTAGTGTGGCAAAGAGAAAAACAGAAGGTTGAATACCATGAGTAACGATATGCTAGAAAACATAGCCAAAACGCTGAACGTCGCGCCGGAGATGGTGCAGGAGAGGGCCGACACGGTTCTCGCTGAACAGGGGGCCGCGTGGAAGAATGCTGGTCGCTCTGACGAGGACTGTTTCATCCTCGCGCTTAGAGTAGCGGGAAGGAACATCACAAGCGAGAATGCAAGGATGCGCCGAGCAGGTGCAGATACCTATGAGGGTATGTTCATATCCGTACCGCGCCCGAAGGAGTGGGGTAAGATACTATACAACAAGATGAAGAATCAGTTGGGTACGGCCTCGGCAGAAGTCAGACAGACCTTTGTTGATAACGGGTCGGTGGTTCTCTTTGAGGACAACCACGACGGTACCTACACAAGACTTTCAGCAGAAAAGTACTTTGGTAATGCGGAGACTGATGTGTCTTCCCTACCTAACCACACCATGCAACTAGATAGCAACACACACTTCTATGTGGTGTGGGACAAGAACAACAAGACCTTCCCAAGCGGGGATGCTAACTTCAAGTATGGCGCTCCTCGCCCACAGGATGAGAGGGAGCGAACCTGTCTCTTCTTTGGTCGCCAGCAGGGCACAACAAGTGACCCAGTACTAACCACTGTGAGCGGTAGCGGTACGTCGGCAGACCGACAGTTCCCCACCTTCACACCACTAACAATACCGCTCAAGACTGGAAAGAACGGACGTTGCTATCTTAATGCAAACGTCTCCGTCCACACGGAAGACGCCACTCTAGCGAGTATGTTCTCCGGTTCGCCGGTTGACCTAATCGCTGGTCTAGTAGGTGAAGACAACATGCTAAAGGACCTTTCCTCACTCGCAGCATACTATGACGAACACCATGGTAACGACGGATGGTGGGATAGAAACTGCTCAACAGTGGTCGAAGTGATACACATAGACCCTAGAGAGAAGGGCGGTGCTATCCTCGTCTGTGGAGACACGGACATATCTTCCCTAGCAGGTACAATAGATGTGTACTGTGACGACGTGCCTTCGTTTGGCGTAGGCACAAAGTTGCTTATCGTAGGACAGGCTTGGAGAACCCGCGAGGGAGAAGACCGCATGAGCGTTAACGGCTGGTGGGCCTTTGATGAAATCGCGGCTCTTGTCGAGCCATCGTTTGACGACGAGGACAACGGGTGGGAAGCGTGAGAAGGAGTTGGAAGGCTCTAGGGGAGTATGTTCTCTTAGAGCGTACAATAGAGGAGAACGAGTTCGGCCTCATAGTTAATGGCCTTCTCAAGGTGTATGACGTTGGTAGTTCGGTTCCTATCGAACTTTACAACGGAGACTACGTTGTCCTTCTTGGGGGTGCGGAACAGCACTTCATAGAGCCTTCCGACCCTACATCACCAGTCATGGTACATTACACGAAACTAGGCGCAGTCTTCGATGAAGTACTCGCTGTGGAATTGATGCAAGTTTAGGGGTGAAAGTATGGATACGATTAAGACAGGAGCGGAAGCAAGAAGTAGTCTACTTGTAGGCGTGAACAAACTAGCAAACGCAATAAAGGGGACGCTTGGGCCACAGGCTCGCACAGTTATAATACAGAACCCTATGGGTATGCCCGTCATTCTAAATGATGGGGTTACTATCGCACGTGCGATAACTGACCCCGACCCTTATGTACAGATGGGTATAGACCTACTAAAGGAAGTAGCGACTGAGGCGCAACAGCGTTCCGGAGACGGTACCACGACCGCAACACTAATAGCACAGACACTATGTAATGGTTCGCTATCTTTGATGGAGGATGGGGTATCCCCCCTAGACATTAGAGATGGACTCAAGCATTACTTAGAAGAAGCAGAAAGGTTTATCCGGGCACAAGGAATAGAGTACGGAAGCCATGGGTGGACGCTAGAAGAAGTTGGCACTATTGCCGCCAACAACGACCCGGAACTAGGTAAAATAGTATCGGGCGCAGTAGAGCATGTGGGTATCGAGGGTGGTGTAGTCATAGAAAAGTCACCCACAAGTGAAACATACTACATCGAGAAAAGCGGTCTTGAGATGTCCTCCGGGTTTGCTCACCCACTCATGAGTAACCTGCCTCGCAACCGTTGTGAGTACAGTGACCCTATGATTCTTACTACTACCGAAAGAATAGAATCGTTTAACGTGCTGGTTCCTGCTTTAGAGTTAGCAGTAAAAAACAATAAACCGTTGGTTATATTCTGTCCGGAATACAACAATAATATGTTACAGAATCTCTTGGTCAACGTGGTGCAAGGAAAGGTGTCCGTGTGTCTTGTGGGGGTGAAGGGTATGGCCGAGCAACAACAGGCGTGGTTAGAGGACATAAGCAAGTTAGCAGGTAGCCACCTATACAAGACTTCAATAGGTGAAACCATATTCAAGTTGAAGGAAGATGGTATGGGTACTTGCGACAGTTTCCATTCATCAGCCACCACTACAAGTCTCACCGTAAAAGAAATGAGTGATGAACTAGAAAATCATATTCATGTGCTAATCTCTAAGATGACAAGCCAACAGGCTGCTAGTAGCGACTGGTATGCTGAGATGATACAGAATAGACTCAACCGTCTACGCGCAGGTATATGCACTATATACGTTGGTGGCGCTTCGGAAATTGAGCAGACCGAAACCAAAGAGAGGGTTGACGACGCCGTTAATGCTTGTAGACTCGCTCTTGAGTCCGGTGTTGTCATCGGTGGAGGGGCGACACTACATCGTGCCTCCTTCAACATCGAAGACGATACAATGGTAGGGAGGTTATTCAAAGACGCACTGACAAAGCCGCTTGATACAATCGTGGAAAATGCCGGTAAAAATATTCTTCCTCGGTATGGGGGTATTAGTGACCACGACGAAGGAAACACAGAATATGTCTGTGGTAAGACAGGCGAATACCGATGCGCTCTTGAAGATGGAGTGCTTGACCCTATGCAGGTTGTGTTGAACAGTCTTGAAAGCGCGGTGTCTATCGCGGCGCTGGTCTTGATGACCGATGCCGCAATCATAGCGCCGGAGCAATAGTTTATATGAGTAATAGTGAGTAGGATAAGTATGAGTTGGGGAACACAAGCACCAAACCAAGAGGCCGATAAGATGAACGAGACAAAGACAGCGGAACCCACGATGCGTTTCGATGAAGCGTATTACAGGAACCTGTTTAACAACAATCACGTCAATACGATAGAGCATCGTATGGCTTTTGTTGGTCATGAGAATACGCTCAAGACTGGGCTTGCTCTATCACTGTTGAAGAACGAGATAGAGGCCGGAAAAAAGGTGTACCTTTTCGATGTTGATAACTCCGCAAAAGCAACAGTAGATGTGGTGTTTCCCGACACCCCGAATATCATTGTGCTACCTTTGCACGATGAGACAGATGACTCTATCTTCGATGAGGATAACAACGTGGACTTCAAGAGCCTAGTTGATAAGACTTCATGGTATGTTAACATTCTTGCTGACGAAGTAAAGGAAGACCCCGACTCAATAGGTGGTATCATCTTTGACGGTGGCTCTACCTTCCTAAAGTGGTGCGAACACGCCATGAGGAAGTCTCTACTATCCCGTGGGGTTATAGAGGAAGAGGGTGGCTCCTTCAATCAGAAGGAGTGGCGAGAGCGCAACCGCCTCTATCGCAACGTCCTAACGCGCCTACACAGCCTTAACGTGGCTAAGGTGTACTTCACATTCCATCTAAAACAAATCCAAGAATACATGGATGATGGTACAGGAAAGAAGGTTCTCATGACCGTCGGCCACAGGCCGGAGTGGGAGAAGGGAACCATGAGGAAGTTCTCGCAACAGATATTCCTCTCTCGCTACATGAAGAAGGCTGACATAGCCGCAGGAGTGGAGGGAGACAGGAGCCTTGGGGACGACGAGTGGGTTGTACGAGCGAAGGTTGAGGAAATGAAGGGCAAGCACATCGAGAAGGTGGGTTCTGTTCATGACGTTGCCAAAATCGAGAACGGAAAGTTTCACTTCATCGGTCTTGAGTGGTTGCTATGAGGAGAGAACACCAACTTATAACAGTAGAGGGGGACTCCCTTAAATGGTTATTGACCCTTGCTCAAAGAAAGCAGACAATAGACGGAAGCGCGAAAATACAGTTGCATAGTGTTATCCTAAAGGCAAAGGCAGGAAGGCTCTCTTTCTGTTCCTTGGTCAAGGATGGCGTCTCCTCTCTCATGCGTCTCTCAATACCCTGTGCAGGTGAAGGAGAGATAGTCATAACGGATATAGACAGCGCCTTGGGCGTCTTGAAGTACCATGGTGGTTCTATTACCCTAGAAACCGTGGGACCGGACTATGATAAGATAAGGCTAAAATCAGCAAACAAACAGACCACTATAAGTGCTAGTAGGAATGCTAAGGCATTCCCACATAGACCCAATAGCATAGAAGAATGGGATAAGAAGTCACAGGAATTAGCCCTAAAAATAAGTGCGGACGACCTAACCTATACTACCAATGACGGTACTGTCATAAAACCCATTTGGGTTGCTGGGGACGTAGGCACCACTACGCTGTACGAGGCGCTTAGATGTGACTCTATGAATGGGCAGAAGTTCAACAAGTACTCGCTGTGTAGTGACCATGACTCATTCACCGTTACAGTTGGCGACACATTGAAGGGACGAACCAAGAGTACCATACAGGTACCACTTAGTGTTGACAATAAAGAATTCACTAACAAACCATTTAAGGCCACATACAACGGGGGACTTGAACATATCTTTGCCAACTTGAACAACGATGTGACTCTTGCTGTGTGGGACTTCACGGAAGTAGGGGGAGGTTACCCTATGATGGTTGCACTAGGTGACGGGGACTATATTTTCCAATTGAGTGAGGCTTGAATATGATTTATGATGCTGGGTTGTGTAGAAGAATAGGTAAGCAGCCGTCAAGTTTCTTTGGCGTAAATGCTTGGTTGCCCGAAAGTGGTCCAACAACAGTGATGTGGCAAGACGAGGATGGGGTTAAGTATATTGCTTCGATAAATGTAAGGGCTGAGTTCAGCCCCGACTACGAAGTCTCGCATCTTATACCCGACGACGCCAAGGAATTAGAAAACTCTATAAGTGAATCTCTACAAGAAAAAAATGAAGACGAGGAATGGGTATGAGAAGGTTTCAAAGAATAGATACGCAGAGCGGAAGCACCGTTATTGATTTGACAAGCATAGTGGCTATCACTAAGCGGAAAACTCGCAATTATAGTGTTGAAAGAGAACGTGAGGGCTTCGTTGTGACTTTGTGGGACATACACATGGCTTCGGGTACTATCTTCACAGCATGGTCACTACCACTGGATGATAATTCTTGGATGAATACTATGATAGGTGTGGGGGAGAAGGATTTCCTATGACGTATAATCACCCTCCTATAATTGATTGCGCTAACTGTGGCGCTACCTTCGCTTGGGTCCTGTTAGAGGATACCGAGATAGGGGACATATACGAGTGTGAGAACTGTAACAATCTAATTATGATAAATAGAGAAGTGATGGAGCATGATAATTGAGCAAGGAAGGGGACGCGAGGTTATCATCCGAGGAAGAACGAGAAGTGGAGAAAGATACGAGAAAAGTATCAAAGGGCATTGGCCCTACTGCTTCACCAAAAAACAAGATGCTCTTGATTGGGCTTGGGAAAATAACGGTAATCTTGGTAGAGTAGAATATGGTTACACTGGTCTTTACGGAGAAGACCTAGCCATGATTAGGTTCCCCAGTCACTATGAGATGAGGGAGTTTGTTAACGGTAGCGGCGTAGAGACTTGGGAAGGAAACATACCCTACACCAACAGGGTTCTTGCGGACCATATCAATGAGGGCAAGCCCCCGATAGAGAATTACAGACATAGGACGTGGTATCTTGACTGTGAGTGGTCGCCAGCCACCAACAAAATGAGGGTCATGGCCGTCTACGATAACTTCACGGAACAAGAATACGTTTGGTTCGTTGACCCCACGATAGATCTT
>Ga0181420_1000092_pt1 | contig 31037 bp, 9 predicted proteins | sample 43SPOviralmetaG_FD_130145 | JGI IMG/M metagenome (GOLD analysis project Ga0181420, IMG submission 130145) | Marine viral communities from the oligotrophic San Pedro Time Series (SPOT) site, San Pedro Channel, CA, USA - 43 SPOT_SRF_2013-05-22 | ecosystem: Environmental > Aquatic > Marine > Strait... | reverse complement strand
GAGATGCTCTTGCTTTAAATCCTTGTCCAGAACCAATTGCTTTAACAATCCATCTTCTTGCTGAGAACTCTTGCTGGAATCCTCCTTTCTGTATAATGTCTACTCTGGTAATTGTTTCTTTATTAGCAGTATCGTAGTTAGGATCTTCACTAGGTGAAATATAACTAATCTTAAGATTCGGAGTTTTGACTGCTGTTGTGATAGGTGTTAGTCCTACATTAGTAGCACCGTCTGGTCTTCTTTCTAAAGTAGTACTGTCGTTTACCAAATTCCAATTCCTACCAGGTCTTGTTACTTCAATATACCAAGTACCTTTCATTAATTTTGATTTTCCTGTACCAGAATTGATCCAAGATTTTAATACGTTATTAGCATCATTCCAGTATGCGCCTGTTGAAGTAGTTAAGTTTTGTCCGTTGTTTGTATCGTAATCTCCGGCATATATATTACCGTTTTGGTCTTTGCCTACGTTTCGGTCTTGACGTTTCCAATCACCTATCCATGGTTTAACCTTACTTGCGTAACTATTTAAGTTTGTACCATTTGGCTGAACTGTTTGTGCGTCTTGATTACTACTTACTGTAAATATCATTTCTTGAGCACCGGAACCTAACTTCTGATAATCGTGTCCTGGCATAAATCCGCCTTGATCATATTGTCCGGTGTTACCAAATTGTCCTAAGAATTGCATTAATGGCAATCTAGTTCCGTCTGGTGCTTGTAACCATATCATGCCATAATCTCCAGGCATTGTACTTCTCATAATAAAGTCAATGTCTATGTTTTGAATAATAGCATCATCTGGTATACTGTCAAAATCAAATTTAAATACAACTGCTTCTGACTCACCCATCTTAACGTATGGGGTTGACACAGGCCTGTAGACTGTGTTATAATGTAACTTGTTCATAGCCTTAGCAAGTTGTACTGCTGTGACCGGAGTAACAGTCCTAATTTCTTCTGGTGGTTCATCAGTAGATTCAGTTATTTCAACTAGTTCATCTGGTAAGTGAACTGTAAATGGCATTCTTAAATAGCCAGTACTGATATCTTTTTGTATAATAAATATGTCCCAGTTCTGATCAATAGGTGATATAGGTTCTGTTGTATTTGGTCTTGTTGCTGTAACTTTAACTGTTGCGTAACCTTCACCTGCTACATCAAAGTTAAATTGGTTAGTTCCTGAAACAGTAACACCGCTGGAGTTAGCAGTATCAACTTCTACTGCTAATTGATAAGCATTTGTTCTACCTTGATAGTCTCTAGACTTAGAAGTCTGATCTTGGAAAGTATTTAAAATATCAATTGGATAGAATCTACTGTAAAGGTTCATAAAGTCAGGCACACCGTATGCCTGGAAGTTAGGTTCTTTTTCAAGTCCTAGTGTTGTTTCAACTTTAAAGTATGCTCTATTATTAATTACTCTTAAGAATTTAACTATTCTACCATTAAACTTAGCAATCTTGTTGCTTAAGAAATGTCTATACTCATTGCTTGTATCACTGTCAAAAACTTCAGCATCATGGAATACTTTTAATAAACCTTTGGAGTTTTCTGTCAAACCTAGTAAATTAGTTTTAAGGTTGTGTCCATTTGGGAATACTGTACCGTTCGGTACTTCCCAACAACATATCCATGAACCGTTTAATCCAAACAATTCATCTTCAGAGAAACTGTCATATATTTTACTGTTTCTGATTAAGTCTTCGCCTATATCAGCAAGTCCGTCATGTATACCTAACCCAAAGAACATCATTGATCCAGCATTTTCATAATCTCTTGTACCAATAAATGCTTTATACTGATTACTTGGTAGCATATCTTGTCTGCTTGTAATTTTAAATGAATCACTAGCAGTAGTTCCGTCTAACGGTATATCTGCTCTTTTAAGTTCAATATTTAATTCTTCAATAGCAGATGTATATGTATCTACATAAGAAGGTGTTGTTTCGTTGTTAATCCATTCTTTGTCTGAGCCACCGCCTGTTTCAACATAGTTTCTATAGAAACTTTGATGGTAAGCACTTGCTGTTCTACCAGTTACCTTTAATGCTGGTTCTAGTTTATCAGTATCTGGCGAGAAAACACCACGTACACTTACGCCTGGTAGTTTAACACCGTCGTCCATATCGTCAACGATTTCAAATCTTGTGTCTGCTGGGTTATACCCAACACCCGAATTTTGTATTTCGACTCTTTCTAAATAATAAGCAGAGTTGTCAATAGTTTTTGGCTGTCCGCCAACTATAGCAAGTTTGTCACCTATTCTATAGTTAAATCCAGTAGAGTCCTGGATCTCACCTGAGTTAAAGGCAATGTTGGAGTTTGCCGCCGGTGCGTCATATAGTCCACCATAACCTTCACCTGAACGTGGTGTAGTTGCTAAGCCGTCTATTCTCAAATAGTCTGCTGTCATAAACGGATTACTTTGACTTGGTACTCCGACTGCTTCTGCTATTTGTATGGCTCCTGTTGCTCGTGTTGTTAATACTTTAGGAGCAGAAAATCCTGTGCCTGTTGATTTTGCTTGTAGTTCTTCGTTAGTTAGGTTTGCTCCTAGAGCCAAGTTAGCACTAGAAATTGATGTCTTTTCAACATATGGCATAAAGTCGCCAACTTCTGAGAATGGACTTCTAGCACAACCTAAGCCTAAACTGAATGGTACAGCACTCTTAATTTTAACATTTTGTAATACCGGAAGATCAATGTCGCCAAAGCAACCTGCTTTCCTTCGTTGTTGTACTGGATGTATATCCCACAGTTTCTGGAAGAAGTAGCCTGAGCCTTCAGCATCTTCTGACATGTATGTTCTATCTTTGTGACCTCCGGAATACGGATCTGTCATCTTATCTCCATACCCTGTAATCTTCTTGTACTTCCAGCCTTCGTCACTGGTGTAGTCTTCATACTTAACGTATTCAGGTAGTGTACCATCACTAACCATAATTTGTCTAAACAGTAAACCTAATACAGCATTATTTCCGTATCTGGATCTTGCCTTATAATTATAACCGCCCATGTGTAGGTCTCTGTTCATGCCTTTTAACATTGAACCTGTATGCTTACTTAGATGTAATTCTGCTTTATACCAACTGAGTCCACCTTTAAAACCTTTGATTCTAATTTCAGCACTCTTTAATTTGAGACCTGTGCCGCCTTTAGATTTCATATCGTTCCAGTTTACATTTTCCCAGTTACATGTATCTCTACCATATTTTCTAATATCGTACCATATTGGAGTTGTACCTGAACCGTTACCAATAATCTTTTTGTCTATAATATCACCTTTCTTTTCTGATGACATAATTAAACGTAATACAATTGATTTGTATCCGCCTTCGATTGGATCAATACCTTTGTCTATTAATGCTTGTTCAACTAGACCAGCAAAACCTTTGCCCGGGCCTGTTGATTTTATTTCAACTTTAATTGGATCTGATCGACCTGTACATTCACCCCAACAATCTGTTGTATATCTTGTATTATCTTTTTTAACTATTGGCTTTCTGCCGTCTATCTGGAATGAATCTTCTAATAAGTATCTTCCAGTACTTGAATCTATTGTTTCACCAAATGCTGTTTCGCCCCATGCTTGACCGCCACCTGGTATAACACAATTGACTGCTTCTTTTGTAGGTTCGCCACATATTGCTCTATAGTCTGAGTTCTGAGAGTTGATACCATCTGCTAAAGCACATGGATCGCAATTTTCTGTTAGGCTTATTCTTTGATTACCAAGGAACATTACCTCGCCGCTGTTTGTACATAGGTTACCGTTTATTTCTTTAACGTAACCTGGATCAGCATCACATAAGTCCACATTAACTGTATTGTATGGTACTTTTGTTTCTGATGTCGGAGAATTTCCATATAGATATGAAAGATACTTTGTCCAATCACTTTGTGTGCCACCTGCTTGTACAAATGCGCCAAAGTATCCGGCGTAACCCATATATCCGTATACCCCATTATAAGTTGTATTAGGCTGAGTCTGATTGTAACCGTAATATGCCTCATCTTCTCTATAATTGCCATTTACTCTATTAATGAATGCCTGAGCAATAGCAAGAAGATTCTCATCGTATTCTTGTTGTACAGCGGCCTCGCCTGGATTGTTTATATCATATAATGTGATATCAAACGCACCACAATCTGGAGCACTTTCTGTTGGCTCATCTGCTGGTGGAGGTGGTGTTGTAGTTGTTGGCGGTATAGTTGCTGGTGGTACATAACCGACACCAACACCAATAGGTACACCTTCGCCATCATAGCCGTCATACCCACCATAGCCGCCACCACCGTTATGATATATCCAACCTTCTGAAATATCAATATGTGGACTTCCGAAATCTGGTACGTTTTTATTTTTTACATGATTAAGTGCTGGATTCAAATAACTATTTTGCGATTGAATTACACTTTGTTTTACAAACTTGTTTTTAGATGCGTATGGATCTAATGACGGTACTTGTACATGCCCTGACCCCTGATTTCTAACCTTTGTTGCTTTAGAACCTCTATGAATTATATCATCAAGGTTATCCATGTCGTGCATGTATGTGCCTCTTAGATCTGCTTCACCAGGCCTTCCGCCTTTCTTCTTAATTACGTTTTGAGTCCATCTATTAATTCCGTTCTTTAAAGCATTACCAGTTGGAGCATTAGAGTATTCGCTACTGTAAATTTTTTCTAAGTTTTCTGTATTATTAGGAACTTGTACAAACTTAGAATTATATGTGCCTGACTTTATATTATCAACTTTGTGATTTCTGCGTCCAAACATAAATCCTAACTGTATACTTCCTGTACCTAATATAGCACCTTCTTTTAGTCTTGAAGCAAAGTTTATACTATCGGACACTTGCTCTATAGTGTCTGTTCTTGCTAATGTTGTTTTTGCTCCATTAACTTTTACTGAGTTCCAACCATCTAAGGCATAAGTAACATTCTCTTTTGAGAAATCAACTTTATCTTTAGCATGGGCAAATCCTCTTATTGGTACTGTACTCGGTGAGCCTATACTTGGATTCTTCGCTTGTGGTGATACAGAGGCATACGATGCCGGAGCAATTTTATACTTGGCATTGTATGAACGTATCTTAGAATTTTTAATTACCAATGAATCAAGTTTTGGTCTTAGTTTCATTTCTGAACTTAGGTCACTTGAACCTTCTACAAGCATGATGTCATTTACCCAAAACGCATCAGTAGAAGCCATATTACCTAAGTATGGTGTTTCTATTGTTATAGAGTCTTTTGTTAATCTAACAGGTACACCAAATCCAGTGTACTTGCCTGCTTTGATAAATCTTAATGCTCTATCTTTATCTGGTCTATATGCTTCATATGAAACAGAGAATTCATTAGTTGTTGCTGTGGCACCCGGTGCCTTAATTGTATAATACTGTTCACCTTGATCACCATCATCGTCAATTACAGTAATAAAATCAATAATATCAAAACTGTTGCCGCTTAACGCATGTCCGTTAATACTGTTAGAGAAATTTAATTTACCCTGCTTGTATAAATTGGCTCCACCGTTTGATATAACAACATTTACAAGTCCTTCTGAACTAGCATTTGTTGTACTGCTTACCTGAGCAACTACTGTTGTCTTTCCTACACCATGGTCTGGTGATGTAAACTTTGTAGCCTTATATGTTGTCATTGGCAAATAAACTTCATCTCTAGGTACAGTTGTACCGAGAACAGTATTAAATTCTGCTTCATTTAAGTTATTCTTTGTTGTACTGTCATATGTTGAAAGATTAATTTCTTTAAAGCCTGTAAAGGTTGCCCATGACAATTCTGCTTCGTTAATTCTAGCATATAAGTTGTTAATATTATAAGCAGTTGGCATTGTAACCACGTGCTTAGTTAAATCATTTGTGTATCTAATTGTGAGATTAGATGTTAAATTTGTAGGTCTCGTTGACAGTACTACTCCCAATGAGGCTCGTGTAGCATCTACTACTTCTGCTGTAGTATTATTAAGACTTGCTGTATCGACTGAGCCAGCATTAAATGTTATATTGTCGCCCGGCGCAAATACATTATTATCATTGTAACATGCCAAATGAGCAACGTGCTGACCACTTACATAATATTGAGTGTCTAAGTTTCCGCTCGGTGTATTATAAACTGCTCCGTATTTTAATCCTGCTACAGTTGTTGTTGGCACTACAGAAGTATTTGCTACATTAACTGTAAATGTATCTGAAGTTACATCTTTAACAATAAATGATGTATTGTTTAAATAGTGACTTTGGCTTGTAGCATAAAATATAACTTTAGAGCCTTTTACTAATTGATGATTGTCATTGTTGATAGTTAGCAATGTATTGTTTATTGAACTGTTAGCAATAACATGTATGCTGGTATTTGATGCTTCTGGTATAGATGTTGCTATAACGTTTTCTGTTTGTCCTTTAGGAATACTGTACCATGCTGTTTGTACATTTGAAATAGATGTTTGTCCATCTAATGCTCCAGGTGAATTAATTGTATCGTCAATATTAAGTACATCAGCATTTGCTAAACCGCTAACACCGCCGAATAATTTAGTTTCGTTTTTGACAGTATGTGTATCAATTGCTACATTTACACTTGTAAATAATTGCGAAGTTTTACCTGTTCTATTTAAGCCAACATATTTAATATCAGCACCGAAGTTGTTGTCAAGTATTTCTGAAATTGATTTAGTACTTGTACCCGGTATCCCAAGCATCAAAGAACCACCTGAAGAGATATGTTCTTTTTCTGCTGGCACATATCCAAATACTGTTCCTGTATTTAGGAAACTATTAGCATTTGATGTTGTCAACAACATACTTGAATAACCACCATCAGTAACATCTGATTTAGTGATTTCACTACCAAGATGGTTGACTAAAAGTTGTTTGTTGTTATTTTTATCTATTCTATAGAAAACTGCCTTTACAGAACCTGTTGTATCGTTACTTGATATAAGTCCGTCAGCATTATCAATAGTAATAAATGTGCTATCAGCAGTTTCTACTTTCTTATCAACAACACCAGTTATACTACCGCCTGTCAATGATACACGCAAGTTATCTAACTTCAATGCTGTAACTGGTGCTAGTGTATAATTTACTTTAACATCTTTTACAATTATAACAGGTATAATTACATCGTCTGATGCGCCTAGTGGAAATAAACTTCTGCCTTCTTGATATCCAAACTCTAATTTAAATTTGTTTAAATTATCTTGTGTAAATGTTGATTTAACATTATTACTCCACCAATTTAAAGGATTATCAGACGCACTACTATGACTAGGTAATAATTCTATTTTGTTACCTTTGCCTCTAGTATTAATATAGAACTGGTTTAATTTAGTCTGAGTTTTATGTAAGCCTGTATAGTTATTTTGTCTACCAACTAATGTTAATGCTTCCTGTCCTCTACCTTTATCGCTAAATTTGAATCTTATTGTAGGATTAGTTTTATCTAGTCTTAAATTATTAAATCCTGCTATTGTGGCAAATTTATTTTCTGGAGCGGCAAAGTTGTATGAATTATGTTCACCTGGATATCTTGGTATTAAATCTATTTTAGATGATTGTTCAGTGCCGCCATTTGTTCCAGATAACTTCATATAGAATCCATCTAATGAAGGATTTACTAGTGGCCTGGTATATGTGTCAACCCACCAATCTATATCTACTGTTGTATCAAATGCTTCAGGGTAAATACCTGCTGAACGTTTTTCAAATTCTGCTGGAGGTCCTTCTTGAAATTCTGGTTCCCAGTCTTTGTATCCTACATCTGGAAAGTTAGGTTTGGAAGTTAATGTTTTAAGAGTGTTTAAGTCTGCTAAATTGATATATCTGAATTCTAGTTCTACTTCAACGTCGTCTACACTTCTAAATGATTCTGGCGCATCACTAAATATGCTCTGTAATGTCATTGGGAAATCTTTAGCAAGTGCCCCAACATACATTGGCTTGCCTTTGTACTTGCTGTTAAAGTCTCTTTGTGCTCTGCCGTTACCTGCTGTACCGTAATCAATTTTTGCGTTTTTCAACATCTCTAACGTGTTGCTAGTTTTTCTACTTGTTTCAAATAGTAGTCTACTAACATCACCTGCTGTTACATCTTCTCTTAAACGTATGTCAGCCTCGTCTGTGCCTTTTTGTATGTCTACACTAAATGATGTAGTTAATGGTTTCATGAAACCCGCATCGGCTATGGTTATGACGTTAGCAACATTTGTTTTTCTTAAAACTTGTTTGCTGTTGGTTAATCCTATAGCAGTTCCTTGACTGCCGCTTATACTTGTATTACTATTTAAATATCGTACATTACCATATCCGTAAGCACCAATTGATGCTGTATTAAAGTTGTTTATTTGTATTGTTCCGTTACTGAATAACTTAGTTATGTCACCTTGTATGCTTGTTACATCGCCGACGTAAACTACAGCATTCTGCGAACCACTGTTGGCTGTTACACCGTTATCGTAAAATTGTGCTATACCTGATGATGTTACACTTTGAATTGGGTATACATTACCTGCGTAGTTTGTACCAGTAACAAAGTGTACAAAGTTACCTGCTTCAACCTTTCCATCTGTACCAGCATTAGCAATATATGTATTACCTTTGCTGTCACCGTTGCCGATTGTGGTAAAGTTCAACTGGTTGTACGCACCTCTTGATACTGACGCATCATGGAACAAGAAATCTGAATTTGTAATTGTAAATGTTTTAGCACTAGCATTAACATCTGCCGCAACATAAATACCTGCTGGTATTGTGTCTACTGACGATAATGTTTGTTCTGCTGTTAATGATATATTTGTGCCATTTGTTAAATTAGATATTGATGTACCTTTAAATAAAACTTTTTTAGTACTAGGTGTAATACCAATAATCTCTGCTTGGCTATCTTCCCTCAATTGAGATTCAAAACTTACATAAGTATCGCTACCTAGTCTAGCATAAGATGTTGCTGTAATATTTGCTTCTGTAATATAGAATGTACCAGCACCGTTATCATCTTCATCTGGTCCTGCTACTTCATTAACATTGTATGCTTTACCTACTGTAATGTTGGCCGCTGTTGCTCCAGCACCAAAAAATCTTACAATGTCAGGAGCATTGTTGTCTGAACGTCTTTGACTTTCTAGTCCTTCAATATTGTCTACAACAACTTGAACACTATTACTAACATTCGCTAATCTTCTATCTTTTGATATTCCAGCATTTCTAAAGTATTCAACATTAGAAAGCGGAACCATTAATTTAGCAAATATTTTTCTTTCAAATTCAACTTCTGTATTTGGTAAAGCGGCTATAATGTTGCCAGAGGCCCCAGGCGCAATACTCATTAATTTTCTGTTAATAGGTTTGAGAGGAACATACTCACCTGTATAAATTGTTCTAGGCGTAGCAATTAGTTTTTCGTTGCTCCATTTTAAAACTATGTTTGCCAATTCGGCATTTTTAACAATAATGTGATTGTCAAAATAACTTGTATTTTGAGGATCATCTATATTATTGCTGTCAGTATATACTGATAACGGAGTATTTGTAAATAGATTTGTTTGACCGTCTGTGGTGTCAACAAAGTTTTGTGCTGGTACAATATCACCATTAATATTTTGAGTACCATGTAAGTTTAATCTATATACATTCCAGTCTTCATTTTCTGCTTTGGCTAGGTGAACATAATGCCCCATTTGTGGGTTAGTTGCTTTACCTGAACCTATTCTATTAGCAAAGTTTTGAATATCGTATGCTTCCCACTCAACGTTTGCTCTGTTCACATAACCAGCATTAGGAATACTAAATTGTGTATTACTACTTGTTGGCCATATACCTTTATCAACTGTGTTGGTAGGTCGTTTAAGCATCTCTGACGTGTTATCAATATCAATTGTAATTCTGTTATCTGTTGGGTCATCTTTAACAACTTTGTAAGTTCTCTTGCTTGTTGTGTTTGCTATAAGTGTATCATTGGCGACAGATTTGATTACAAGTTTTGAACCCGGTGTATCTGTAGTTAATGTATTAGCAAATTGTACTGTACCCATTTCAGCGATTGTAACATTTGAGCCAATGCTGACAGCATTTGCGTACTGTGAAACATTAGAGAATGTAACTCTAGTTGTATTAGGTACAGAGTTAGATACTGTTATCGCTCTGTAACTTGGTGTGTTTTTAATTTCTTGTCCATCTATATAAAATTCTATATACGGATATTGTCCGTCTCTTTCGACTATATTATCATTAAGCATTTCGCTTGTACCAGTCAAGTCAATTGTAAATTGGTCTGCTGTTAATTTTTGATTTATCTGACCCGAGTCGAGTAAATTAGTTGTTCTTGCTCCAACATCAAATGTAAAGAATGTACTTGTAACATTTGTTCCGCCAATAGTAACAATAATATCACTTGTCGATGTATTGTTTGCCGTTTGTATTGGGAAACGTTGCTGAGGCTGATATCTACCAGGAACCATGTTTAATGATGTTAATGATGTGCTTGGGTTACCGCCAGGTAATGTGCTTTCTGCTAATTGGAAATCACTACCTCTAATATAAAGTCTCTTATCGCCGCCGGTTCTATAAACTGATAGGCTACCGGTAACATCTGTATTAACACCAGTATGCACTACTGGCTGTCTAACAGCATTATCGTAGTATAATTCAAATTGTGTTGTACTATGTGATTCAGGCGCAGTAGGTTTGTAAGCAACAAAATAGTCTCCGTCGTTTACTCCTGATACTCCTGATATTTTTACATAATCAACATTTGCTCTTTGGTACGCCTCACCGCCTGTTGCTGAACCTGAGTATGCCATTGTATTAGCACCAGTGCTCATAGAAGCATTTGTGAATAATTCGTATTGTCTATCAACACCTGTTCCTTTAACATAGAACGTTGTATTGTTTAATGCGTTAAATCCTGTACCGCCAACAACATTTTGTAGGAATATGGTATCTCCTGTACTCCAAGTATTTGGTCCAATACCCGCACTATCTAATGTTATAACAGCATTAGCGGCTCGTGTTATTGACTGAATAGAAGCATTTGCTCTACTTGTACTTGGTGGATTAAATCCGTGAACACTTCCTGATGTTATTATAGTAGCATTGCTACCATTTGCTGTTACATTAGTAATATTTAATTTTTCTACATCTGTATCTAAATCACTAAATGCTACAACGTCTGATATATTTGCTAGTGATAATTGTTTGTTAATCTGTATTACAACATTTTCCAATGTGTATGAATTTGCTAAATCTATATCTACTGTAGTATTTGTTGTTGTAGTGTAGTCAGTAATACTAATATTAGATACTGCTGAAGTACCTGTTAATGGAACGTCAACGTCTGATGTACTATATGCTAAACCAGATTGTAATACTTCGTCAATTCTAGCAACAACAATATTACCTGTAATAACTGCTACATTTGGCTTACTGGCATATCCGTCACCACCATTGGTAATTGTAACACTTTCTAATTGAGCATTGGCATAAAGTTTTGCTGTTGCTGTAGCGGCGTTACCAATAGAAGGACCGTCAATTTCAATTGTCGGTACTTTGAAATATGTTGTATTTCTTTCGTAAACAAAAATGTTACTAACTGTTCCTGTAATATTTTCAGGATACAGTATTTCAATTTGTTGGTTATCTGTTAGGAAATCACTGTGACGTATATTTAAGTCCATACTCTGATGGTTAAATACATCGCCAAACTCGCCTCGCTTGATTGCCCATTCTTCATTTATTTCTATATCTTTATTTGTATTAACAATATCAGATCTTAATATACTTGAAATACTATTAGCAGTACCTTTGTTTCTAATAATGCCTTTATAGAATTCAAACTGTGCCGGATCTGACAACATTATATTTGACAAACTTGAGTCTGTATCAAACCCTACTAATGCTCTAGCAAGTTCTGTTTTAGTTGGATCTACTGTTACATATGACGGATCATGATATGCTCTTATACTGTCAACTAGTAATTCAAAGTTTGGTAATACACTACCTGAACTTGTAATAATTAATCCTTCTGCTGTATATCTGCCATCCCAATTTTTACTTCTTTGTACATTTATATCTAGTCTATCTTGTCTAATACCTAAAACGTTGTCGTATATTAGGTCATTAAATGATGTCTTGTTATTAAAGACTACAGCATGTTCTACTAACTCCGTGTGTACTAAGCAACCATAAATTGCTTTTCCTGTTGGAGGTGTAATTTTAATTGTATTATCTTCTCTTAAGATACCACAATCTTTAACGTTAATTCTTTTTCCGTCTGCGTCTGTTAATGAATATTGTTCGTTTATGTTATTTTGTAATTCTGCTATCTTACCAGTACCACTATTAAATATAACTTGATTTCCTTGTGGACTTAATGTTATTGATTCATTAATTGAATGATCTTCTGTACTCCAGAATAAAAATCTTTTTCCAAATAGTAGCCAATCATTGACATCATTTATAGATGTGTCGTATTCGCCAAAATCATAACCTGATGCTTTTTGATGTCTTCCGATACTTACTAATAAATCGAAAACTTCTGCTACACTTTCAAAATGCATATTGTACGGTACCTTTTCTGTCTTTGGTAATCCGTTTTGATAATAAGTTGCTGACGCACCGCCTTCGGTTGGTAATGCTGGTAATCTTGACCAACGTGATTGATCGAATGTTTCTGCTGGTATATTTTCTCTTGCTTGATAATAGATACTGCCTAACTTAACAAATTCATTCTCAGAGTATGACCTTGTAGAATCATATGTGCTAAATGATACTGGGTTTCCGCCTTCGCTAACATCTTCTGCTGGCCCTTGCTTGTCGCTTGGTACAATATCAAACATTTGTGATACAGTATCATAACCTGTTACAGAATAACCAGTCGCTGTTTTTATAATTTTTACACCAGTGTAAAAGTTTCTAGAATTGTAATTACTTGTATGTAATGTCGTAATAACATCTTCTGTCGGTACTCTCTGGCTTGCTGAGAAACCGTCTATACTTAAACCATCACTGAATACTTTTAAATTTTTGTCATTTATAAATCCACCAAATTTGTGACCTAGTCTAGTATTAATTGTTCTAATAGGATTACCTAATTCAGTGTTTGTACTTAGTGATTGAAATTTTAGGAAACTATCTACTAATGTAGATGTTCCAAATCTAATTGTTGCTTCTCTATTTTCGCTTACATAACCATGAGGTGTATAATTTTCAAAGCCAATTCTTTTTCTTGTTGTTTTACTTACAACCTGATTTAATTGTCCTGAGAATCTAACTCTATCTTTCTTATCATAGAAAGTTGATATAAACAATGCTGGTCTGGCCAAATACATTGCTTCTGCTATAGCAAATGGGTAGTAAGAACTTTTCTTCCAGGCATATTCAGCCGGAGAACCATCACCAAACTTCCAGTTGTTATTAATTTCTATATTGTTAGAAGTCGTTGTAATGTATATAATATCTTGTGGTGAACGTAAATTACCGCTGGAATCTACCGGTATAACTAATCCAGGTCTTGCCCAACGTTTATGATAACCTTTTCTACTACCATCTGGTATGTAACCATTTTGCACATTTGTCCAAAACGCCGTATACGAACTTGTTATTGCTGATGGATACTTAGTGTCCCACCAACTTGGCTTTTTGACAAAACCAAACATTTCCCATGGTGTGGTATGAGGAGTTTGTGTATCATAATAATAATCGTATATGCCTCTCCAATAACCTGGTGACTTATAATCTGAATTATAATTCCATGTAAACTCATTATTGCTATCGACTGTTGAATTATTTCTCCAGTCTACACCAGTTGCTTTTGCCCATTTGTTAAAATTGTTCTCTAACAGATCATTTATTTCAAACCATCCATAATCAGAACTTTGATAAAAAGATGGCTTAATTGTTTCTGTAAAACAATACTCAGCATTTCTATCCGCTGTTCTGTACTCGGTAGTAATGTTATTATATATTAATGTTTCTAGTGTTAATATAATATCGTCAATCTTATCATTTTGTCTAGGTATGTAACTACCGTCATGGCATTGAATAACATCTAAATCAGTTTGATATGATGTATCTGTTTTAAACTGTGGTTCGTATGCCGGGTATATGCCTAACTTAGATAAACTAGCAGGTATTAACGCAGGCTCTGAATCTTCGTACACTCTTAAAGTAAGTACATCATTTTTTGCTAATGTAATACTAGAATCTAGTTTTATATCTAACGGCAGATGTGATTCAATTATAAAATCTTTTTCTGCTACTAACACATTATTGCCATGTGTCAGTGTGTATAAATTAGTATCTAAGGCAACGTTTGCTGTATTACTAAAGGTGTAATCAACTATAGACGCATCACTAACTGTAATACTACTTGCTGTATAGTTTGTTCCGATAGGAGCCATATATGTTAATTTGTGTGCTCCTTTTGAAACTTTAGAATTCTTTATTGTTTTTAAAATTGTGTCAACAATTTCTAAATTAGTTTGTCCAAGATAATCAGTGTTATTTAAATAAGTTTCTGCTGAACCTATAAATTTGTTTTTAAATTTAACATATTCGTTATTACCAAATCTTAATGCGTTGAGAAATTCCCTCGATGAAGATTTTGTCATATACATTGCTGATAAAATTTCATCCGACGTCTGCGATATAGATGATTGTGTTACACTTAAATCTTTTGCTGTATCTTTGTAATTATTAACACCACTTAATGAACCAGTAAATCCATTTTGATTTTCCATCATTATATGGAAATGCGTTAGCATATCTCCGAATGCTACATTTGTAATTTCTGTATTTGTTGGATTATATTTTAGTACACCTGGTACTTCAAAAAATCCATAAGCATCTAATGTTGTTAGCCTGTCTTTTACTGTATAGGTTTTTACATTAAGTATATCACCTTTAGCAAGACTAACTGTATCTGTTAATTTAATTCCCTGATTATCAGTTATAAGTGTAAAGTCTGTGCCTAATTTTAACTTAGTTGAATTATGAAAAACTATAACTTCGTTATTAATTGGTATAGCACTTGTAACAAAAGTGTTACTGTCAACTGTTAAATCTGTTATTTGAATTATATCTTCTACATACTGCTTAGATGTTACAGGAAAACTATTTTCGTAATAGTCAAAATTACTAATATTAAATTCACCAGCAGTTATATTGCTATTTGCTGTAAAATAATTATTTTCGTGTTTTACAACTTCGCCGGCAAAGTAAGTTGCTGTATTACTAAAGTTTCTAAAATTAGTTGGCAAGTTTACTGGATGCCAGTTATTTCTTAATAACGTATTGTCCTTGTCTTGATAATCCTGGTTTAAATCTTTGTAGTACAGATATCCTGGAATAGTTTGTGATTCTGCTGTTGGCGTAGCCTTCCATGTAACTGTATGATGTGCTATATGGTTATGGAATGTAGGCTCACTGCTAAACTTACCGCTCTGGTAAACAACATTTGCTTTTAATATGCTATCGTATGTTCCTGTACTATCATTAGTATTGTAAGTGAATACTGGACATCCTATAAAATCACTGTTTGGATATTTTGCTATATCATCAACTTTAACACCTTCGTCATCATATAATGTAAACTTGGGTGCTTGTTGAAGTGCCATTTTTTGTTGTGCTGGTTGCCACCTGTTGCCGTTCCAATAGTAATCCTTACCAGCATTTGTTCCGCCAGTACTAAAAACATGTCCGCCTGTTACAACGTTAGCAGATAAACTTGTTACTTCATTAAATTGAATTAAGCCGTTACTGTCTGCGATTCTATAAATCTTTTTAGCAACATCTGATTCGTTGTTAGGGAAAATAATAGTTGAGCCTTCACTACCACTACTACTATTAATAGGAAAGCCTATTTGTAATCCTTCGATTTCTTCTTTTGGTTTATCAGCAACAATGTCAACTGTGGAAATAAAACTATTCCCCCAGCCATATAATTCTAAGTCTCTTTGAAACTCTAATATTGGTCTTGTGGCTCTAATTGCCCCAGGTGGTATACTAAAGTTATCAACATTATCTTTAAGCGGTTCTCTCAAAGCATCAACATGGTACCAGTAGTTTAATCTGCTCCATGGATTTTTATTTTTAGAACCACGTTGTATTACTAAGTAGTCAGCAACATTTTGTATAGGTGTATTATCCCAACTGCCTGTGTCCCAAGCATAACTTAATAGAGCACCTGTTTGACTGATATCAGCATACAATGTCTCAATGTTAGCAGTATCAAAATTTGCTAAAGCAGTTGAGGCCGCTTGTACTGTGCCGTTAGCATTTAAAAATTGTGTATATGCCGGGTGGTTAAACTTACCAAATCTTGGTTGTGTAAAGTTACCTGCTGATTGTGTTCCGCCATATGCTGTATCTCCTGTAGAGATATAAAAAGTTTTTGTTGTTGGTGTTCCTATTACACTTGTTAATGAGCCTTGTGCCAATGAACCTAAGGTCTTATCAAAGAATACCTGTGCGCCTGCTTGTACGACTGTATCTGAATATACTTGTACATTTGCTTTTGTGGAATCACCATAGTTAATAAATGTTGCGTTAGAATCACGCAATACATTTACAGCACCGCCAACATTAATATCAAAAGTTGTTGACGTTTTATTAAAAATTTCGTATATATTGTTTTCTATATTTGTAGAACTAATTGCTGTTGTGCTTGCCGCTAAACCAGAACTATTAGGTGAACCTACAAAAGGATTATTCCTAGCATCGCTTGTTACGTTTGTAATTGTTACAGCATTACCGTTTAATTCGATTAGTTCAATTGAACTTGATGTAGCAACAACATTTAAGTTGGCTATGCCTACATCATTAATTGTATTCATTAAATCTAACGGAGACACTATCACAGCCGCATCTGAAACGCCAGTATATGTGTTTAGGTCTACTGCCTTTAATTCTGCGCCTGTTGAACTGTATTGGTCCAAGGTAATTGTTTTAGTGCCGGAACCAGTGTTAATACTAAACTTTGGCATTTGACTACCAAACGTAATTGTATCAGTTGAATTTTTCTGTAATAAAATTGTATGACTCAATACCACGTTAGTAGAATTAACTGTAGTTACTGTTGCTTGTCCGCAATCTGGATGGTATACTTTAACACCTGGATAGATATCTGTTACTGAAGTTAAGTATAATGTGTTAGTTAATACTTCTGTATCAGTTGAATAGTTGCCGCCAGCATTGGTAAATGTATCGTTCTTACTAATAGTTGAAGAAGGATTTGTACCGTTTGCGGCTGTTAAGTATGCTCCTACAAAACCATAAGCGGTAGTTGAAGCATCACTTTTAACTTTGTTAGTGTTATCGAACACATTTATTCTTACATGGTTAGTATTGTTTACATTGTCGCCATAGTCACCAATAAATGTTGCTCTTATATTTCCGTCAGTCTTAGTTGTTAAATCAACTGGTCTAGCAATATCAAAATCAAATGTTGCTGTATTAATATTTGTGTTTGCTAATGTTAAAATGTTAGCAAGTACACTTGAACCAATTGGATCTGTATTACTATAGGAACCAGTACTAATTGCGTTAGGTACAGCATTACCGTCGTATGGCTGAGTTTTAAATTCACTGTAAGCACTAACTGAAAGTTCTGCTGTCGGAACATCTACAAAAAATATGTTTTGTCCTACACCTTCTATGATATATGATTTACCTACTTTGTAATTTGTACCGCTAGTAAATTCACCAAACTGTACAACCATGCCTGTTTTAAATTCTATATTGTTAGGCGATGTATATGTTTTTTGTCCTATGATATCATCAATAACTATATTAACAGAAGCATTACCTAAAACCTGTATTGGTTCTGGTCCACTGGAATACCAGTAGTAGTTCTGATAGTTTATAAATTTGTCTAAGTCAATTGGTGGAGCAAAGTTATACTGCTCTGCTTTAAAAATTCTGTCGTGGTTGCCTATTAGACCACCTTTACTTCTGTGATTAAAAATGTAGTCTTCGTAAAAAACAAAGTTGTCCGGCCTACCAGTGTTTTTATTAATTGTTGTTACTGTTGGCTCTAAATTATAATATTCTCTGTTTGGTGCTGGTTGTTCTACAAATACTGTATTTGTATTATTGTCGACACCTGGAATTTTTCTTCCAATAAAGCCTTTAACTTCTTCTAAGTTTGCTTTAGCAAATAATTGCTCAACAGTACTTTCGAAAAAGTTCTTATTAACACTCGTCTGGTGTTGAATCGGTAATAAATCAAAATATTTATTGCTCATTAATAACTGCTTCCACTACTAGAACTGCTTGAACTACTTGAACTGCTACTGCTACTGCTACTACTTGAAGTAGTAGAAGATGTTGTGCTAGTTCCTGTTGTTGGAGCAGTTGATTGTTTTAAATTTGTACTAGTCAAACTCTTGACAACTTCTATGTTATCAACTGTTGCTGTACTCATGAATAATTCGTCTGGTTCACATCTTACTTGATATAAATCACCAAAGTTAGATTGTGCTTTACTTGGAACAATAACTACGGTAGCAACTGTGCCTCCTAGTTCTTGATGGATAAACGCACTTAACTCTGAAAAGTAAAATGTTTCTCCAAAGTCCCAATTATTAATATCGAAGTACTGATCAATTAATGACAGCACCGCACTCCTGATTTCAGTATCGCTTGTTGTTGAGTTAGGTAATTTTACAACCTTAATCTGTGCTTGTACTTCTGTGTCAGCATCAGTACCAAATAGCAATTTGAATTTACCGCTACTGTATACAATCTGATCACTTAAACTTTTAAAATTATCAAGTACCTGTAGTTCTTGATTTAACTCATCTGATGTAGGTGGTTCTGGTAAAACTGTAACCACTTTATTTTTATATTCTAGCATGTTAGAGTAGAATGTTTTAGTAACAACAAACATTTCAACAATGTTGCTAATACTAGGATCTATTCTTACTTCTGATGGAGCATAATGTTGCCATTTAAAACTACAGTTTCTAGGATTAATATCTAATGTATTTTGTGCAAATGATCTTCCTGGCTTTACATTGTATGCGTTGTTCTGTGATAAAACAACTAATTTTGGTGTTGTTAAATCATTTATTAATTCATAAACTTTTGGCAGTTCGTCTCTTGGAAATACTAATTTATGTATTAGTTTACCAACTGAGTTCTTTAAGTATTTTGTTGCTACATCTAAACTTTTAACATATATTAAATCAAAGTCTGAGAACTTAGTAGTGTTGTCTGGATTTGACCCAGGTGCTATAGTTTCTAAACCAAAGTTTACACTTAGTACATCTTCTGATTGTAAATCTAGTATTTTGAATTTAGCAGGCTTCTCGTAACTGTACCCATCTAAATCTACTTTAGTTTCAAAAAACACAAAGTCGTCACTGCTGACAAAGTCGTCAAACAGCGATGGATTATCTGGGAAGCCATCGTAGTCACTATCTAATGGTGACACAACAACTTTAGACGGGTCAGCAAACCCATCGTTGTATTTGTAAGGATCGACAACTTCAAACTCTAATGGTGTATCTAATACTTCTCTGACATTTTTATAAATTACTTCTAACTTATCTTGATGTCTGAATCCTTGCCATCTATTTGTAATGGTATCAAAGTCTGAAACTTTAATACTGTTATTTGATAGTATATCAATATGTCCTTCATTGCTGTAAGCACCTACTTCAAAACTTGTTGTGGTAGCATTACCTTGATATGTTTTGTAACTTGAACTACCTACGTCCCATTTAACATAGGCTATATTACCGTTGGCACCGCCTGTAACAGTTTCTGATATCTGTGATATCGGTATTTGTATTTCACTTGGGAACGTTGTTAATTTGCCGCTGTTAGTTCTAACTACAGCCTTTCCTGTAGAAGCACTAAGTGGATCAACTTGTATTGCTAATTCAACTGGACTAATAAAATCGCCCTGAGCATAAGAGGCACTTCCACTTACAGTAGTTTCACCGTTTTGTAAAATACCAAAGTTACTAATAAATCTTAGTTCCATGTCTTTTGCTTTTGAACTTCTGCTTCTTAAAACTATGTTTTGGCTTGCGCCTGACGGTGTATATGTAGCATCTGAATCTGCTAATTTCCATACATCTGAAATACCGTCTTCATCTGAATCAAACCATGTATATGTTTCTTTGATAAGTGGCTTATAGTTTTCTGTTGTGAGTTCAATAATATCTTTTTTAACTTGACCGCTTGTGCTGTCATATGCTTTCTCATCATTACTAAAATAGAATTTAACGTCATTTAAACTTTCAAACACATATCTAGTTCCTCTAGATGTAAAAGTGTATTTAGATATAGATGTTGATGATTCGCTTTGATTGTATTCTGCTTTTATTAACCAACTAGCACCTGATGATCTGTCTGCGTCAAACTTTGCTGTTTTTTGTAATTGACTGTTTTCAATAATATACCAATGACTGTTTGCTACATCTATAGGATTATAATCGTACCCAATACCGAAGTCTTCTTTAGCATCAATTTTTTGTTTGAATAAAGCACCTATGTCTTGTTCTAATAATGACGCATTTAATGACGGTAGTATTTCATATGCTAACCAACCGTTAGGAATATCCTTACTAAGTTGAACAACACCTGTTGTTGTAGCAAGTTCGTTTAATGGTACACCACTATTTGATATAGCAGTAATACTTGCTAATAATTGCTCTGTTTGATCTTTTGGATTTCTAAAACGCAAATAAGAACCGGGTTGAATAATTCTGTTATCCATTTTACTGTTGTTCAGTATCTCTCTTGTACCAGCACTTAATGTTGTAAAGTAACCTGTTTGATTTTTAGGCGCACTAGGTTGTGTTTTCCATAATATGTCTTTATTAATAAGATCAAAGGCACCTGGTGTTTTGTTATTATGTTGCTTTCTATAATCATCATATACATAATTTTGTAATGTATAATGTCGTGTCATATTAGCAATATCGTCTGTTAAAATTTGGTTAATAGTTTTGTTTAATCCAAATGTCAATTGTCTTTGATACGGCTCGTCATCTTTGTATAATGCTCCGTCATCGGCGTATGAAGTAACTTTACTAAATCTACCTGTAGGATCTTCGATATCAATGTATCTACTATGCCCAGCATGTGTTCTATTTGTTGCTTTTAACTTAAGAATGTTTACACTCTTACTTAAAGGATAAACATTATAGTCTTGAGCACTTACCATTCTATCTTGTGTATAGTAAGTTTGTGGTGCGTTTACTTTAATACTTTGTAAACTTTCTGCTGGTGCTGAATTTACCACAGAGTTTTGTAATTCTAAATTTACGGTTAATGTGTATAATTCACTTCTTGAATTAAAGTAAGGTATGGTAATACTTACTGTGCCAAAGTTTTCTGGTCTTATGTTTAATGTTGTGCCAGCACTTTTTCTATAATATAATCTAAATATTCCTGACGGAATGTTACCAAAGTTTCCATCCGCAAATTTAATTCTCACGCCGTCGTTAATAGTATTTTCAACTTGGTATACATTCCTGTCACCTAATGACAATGAATTATATGCTAATGTTTGACCTGTTAAGTTAGGTACTCTTTTCCAAGTAACTTGTCTAACAGCATTTTCATCTAGTTGTTGAAAAAATATATCTGTTTCATTTATGTTGACGTCGTCGACTTCAATAGTCCTATTTGCTAATGCTCTATCGAATATGTAATCAGTGTATGATAGTTCGCCTTGTTTGAACATAAAGAAGAATCCAGTATGTTGACTTTCTAATCCTCTTTTATCATTTCGATATATAAAACGCATTGGCTGATACACATCTGGTTGTGCTTCAGCAAAAACTTTATTCTCATTAATGTTACTGCTTACTATTTCAAACGGAAACTGCTCTCCGTTAATGTCAGCACCAAAATTAAATGTTAAGTTTTGCCCTCTTTGATTGTTTAGGGCATAAATTTCTGTAGGAATACTACCAACCCTTTCTTCGATCAGCGGCTTAGTAAAAGGATTGTTGCTTGACATAGCACTATTAAGTATTGCTACGAATTGATCAAAACTGTCTGGATTATCGTCGTCATTCCAAAAAATTTCTTGATCCTGTATACTAATACCTGTACCATCTACTAAAGGTTCTGTAGTTGAGACCGATGTAACTTTCAACAAACCACTTGCTGGTATATTTCTTTTTGGAGCATATCCAAGCATATTTGCTAGTCTTAAAATACTATCTCTGCTTTCTGCTGTTGATAAAAAGTTTTCTCTTGTGTTTAAGTCTACTCTAAATGCCAAACTCTGTGAAAGATATGCTATTAATTCTATAATTGCTACAAATTCTGAACTTTCAATATAGTCATTAAAGTTTTCAGGATAATTTTCTCTGATGTATGTAAGCATCGATGATCTCATAGTACTGAAATCGTATGCTTTAAAACTTACGTTTGTATAGGCTGAGTAAGCCACTTCCCAATTTTCTGCGGCAAATAAATTACTATTTCTTTTACTAACTGCCATTATAGTTCTTCCCCATTAAATTCTACATCAAATTCTGCTATTAACACATCCTCTGTTAAGTCCGCTTTATATTGAAGATACATTTCTACTCGTAATGTATGTTCAAGCGAATTTACATTTATACTAATTAAATCGACTCTAGGATCACCATTTACAATTCTTATACAATCGTCTTCAATGTCTTGTATAATTAAACCGTCGAGTGGTTCCATAAGCGACTCCATAATGATTGACCCGTAGTTTGGTCTCATTACTCTTTCGCCTTTAGATGTTTTGAGTTGGTTAAGTATGTCTTGTTTGACCAAGTCTAAATCTACCAAGTTAAATGGTGGTTTTACCTTACCTGCTGTACTGAATCCTATGAATGTAGCCATACAAGTATTTATCAGGTTTATTAACGGATACTTTAATGATGGGTGTTTTTAAGCAGTTTTAGGTTGGCCGCCAGTGAGGTGCTGAATAATTGCTTGTTTCTGACTATCTGCTAGTTTGTCAACTGCGGCAATTGCCTGTGCTTCTGGTGAGCCTGGAGTAGATCCGCCACCTGCTCCGCCACCTGCTCCGCCACCTGCGCCACCGCCGATATCGGGTTTGCCGTCACCATTTAAGTCTGCGGCCTTAGTTGGTACGCCGTCTACCATGGCTTGCTGAGCAAATTTTAATAAGAACTTGTCAAAGATGCCGCCTTTGCCGCCCATTAATTTAAATGACATAGGTTTTCCTTGACCTTTACTAATAAGAGTGTCGTAATCCTTCATAGCCTTAGTTACTACTGCTGGCTTATAACCCTTCTCTTTGAAATATGTTTGTAGGAGGTCTTTAAATTGTTGAGATTGGATATCGTCGGCACCTGTTTGTCCTACAAGTTTTTGTATATCGACGTTCATACCGTTTGCCAAATTTGCTACATCTCTTTTGCCTTGGCCTTTGGCTCTACTACCAGCAGTACCTATCTTGCTCTGGGCAAAATTCATGGCTCTTTGAGCATATCCTACCGGTGCTTCATTAACATCTTTGTTTACAATTACTTCATCAATTCTCATATAATATCTCCTGCCAGTTATTTATCTCTTTTAGATATCAATAGGTGTAAATATAAACTCAACTAACTTAAAAGGATTAATTAATGAATTATGTTTTAGCAGTTGCTCTCGAAGACGAACTCGAAGGCATAAAAGGTAATTACAACACTTTGTTTACCGGAGTTGGCAAAATTAATGCCACAATGGCACTCACTAGATATCTAACGGAAAACCCTGATACTGAATTAGTAGTTAATTACGGAACTGCCGGAGGTGTAGATCCACATATGAAAGGCTTGTTACATGTAGGAAATTTTGTACAGGCAGACATGGATTGTACTGAATTTGGGTTTGATAAATTTCAAACGCCATTTGAAAGCCTCACAGATAAAATTGTGGTTGACCAAAAAGGATTTACATGTTATACTCAAGATAAGTTTGCTACAGTTGTACCAGAAGGATATTGTAATTGTGTTGACATGGAGGCATACGCACTTGCTAAGGTATGTATGGTATTCGGAGTAAAATTTAAGTGTATGAAATTTATAAGCGACATTATAGGCCAGGGTGATCAGACAAGCGATTGGGAATCCAATAAGGCCCTAGGTGTAGAAATGTTTGAATCAGGTTTTAAAGACCTAATAGGAGAAAAATAAAATGGAAAAATTCCTCTACGATCATATCGTAAAAATAGCAATAGTAATAACATTGCCGCTATGGACAGCATTTGCGTTAGCAGAAGACATTGAAGAAGTAATTGTTATTGCTCAACAAGTCGAAGCCACAGAGGCTGATCCTTTAACCACTACTACAGTAGTAGAAACTATAGTACCTGAATTTACCTGGACAGCAGGAGGCACTGGTGCCTTTCAAGGTTACAACGAACGTGGTGCTCAGACAGTACATACTACAGTTTATAAAAACGGCATACCACAAAATACACCAGGATCTGCTTGGTATGACTTTGGGCACGACATAGTAAGTGGTCAGGACGTACAAGTGATATCAGGTTCTAATGGAGTCATGTACGGCTCTGGCAGTATGGCAGGTACTGTACTAATAGAGGATACTATTAAAAGAAGCATAACAGCAAAAATGGGTAGCGATCATGAAAGATATATTAGTTTTGCTCCTACTAACTGGATTCAATTAACTGATTATACAACTAAGCAACAAGCGAGAAACGACAACACCGAAGACGACAGGTATAAAAATCAAAGTGCTAAAATTATTGCTGATGCTGGCGACTTTGAATTATTTGTAAGTGCTACTGACTTTGCGTATGATTATGATAATTGTTATACTGCTGATTTTTCACAATCAAATGATTGCTTACAGGACGGTGAAAGATATACTGTTAGCATTAGAAACGAATACTTTACTATTGGTAGAACAGAAGAAAAATCAGAATACTTTACACAAGAGGTAAACACATACCAAAACGAAAGCAGTAGAGACTATTTTAGAGTTGGTGATACAAGAAAACTTAGCAACCTACTAGAAGTTACTTATGGTGCTGATGGTAGCAAAGACCAATACAACGAATATAGTCAAGATAACTATGGCGTATATTTTAGTGTTAATGCCGAATTTGCTTTAAAGTATAACTTTGGTATTAGATACGGGAATGCCGATCAGAATGCTCTAAGACTGGGTATTGAGAAAGGTCCATTCTTTTTCAATGCTGGAACAAGTTTTAGACGTCCTAATTTATACGAAGTACATGGCGACTCCTGGGTAAGTGCTAACGAAGATTTACTACCAGAAGAAGGTGTAGGGTTTGAAGTAGGTTTTGGCGCATTGAGTTTATTTAAATACGACTTTGAACAAGCGATAGAGTATGCTAGTGGATATTACACAACTGTGATTATAACTCCAGCAACATATGACGAAGACGGAAATATTTTGACTGAAGAAGTTACAAGAGAGGATTACACACCTGCTTCATATTATAACTCAGGTAGTTATACAACACAGGGCATTAGATTTGCTAACACATGGGGTCCTATAAGTATTATGCTAAAGATTAACGACACAGAACAAGTTAGAATACCAGAGTATGTTGCTGTGATAACTTGGCAACAAACATATAAAGGTGTAGACTACAGGGTCAGATACGCAGGCCAATTCGATAGAGCACCTGGACCGTTTGATATCTTACCAGAAGGACAAGAGAGCCTAGACGACCTTAAAAAACTTAATGTTTATATTGGTAAGCAATTTGCTACTGGTTTAAACTTAAACTTTACAATAGACAATGTTACCGACGAAGAAGTTGAAGTACTTCCTTTCTATAATAGCCAAGGAAGAGAATATCAGATTACTCTTCAGTACAACTGGTAATAAAATAAATAATTATACTATTAACAACATTGTAGGACCACAATGACAACAGATAAAATTATTAAAAAAATTATTGGGACTTTTAAAGACCTTCAGCAACGTGCTACTGAGATCAACTCGGCACATCAACAAACTGTACTTGCTACTTGCGTTCAAAAGGACAAAAGAGGCAAGTATGATAGTTTAGGTTTTTATAATGTAAAAACAAAAAAATATGCATTAGTCTTTATTAGAGATTATATTGCTAGAAATGTTAATCATATTCCTGAATTGGACGAAATGAAAAATTTGGTAAACAATTCAATCAAAAGTTAATGACCGACCCACTAACTGAAAAATTTACTAATAACACATTAGAAGAAGAACTACGAATTATGCTCGTTGAAAAAAACAACGAATGTAATAGTCTTAAGGCCGAAATAGATGCTCTTAAAAAAATTGTTGCTGAAGAGCAGGAAGGAAAATACAGAGCCTATATTAAATTTGCCGATATACAGCAAGAATTAAAAGTATTAAAGGACAGTACTAAATAACTCTGCTTCGTTTAAACGTCTATTATAAACTTCTTGATTTAGTATAGTTTTGCCGTTGGGTAACTGAGTTTCAGAAAAATCCATAAAGTAAGAAGGTACTTTATTATAATGCCCAGCATTTAATACTTTAAGTAATTGACTATTATATAAACGTTTACCTTTAACTTCATAGACTAAAGATATTAACGCAATTAATTGACGTCTATTTACTGGTACAGAAACTTGTCGCTGAACAATATTAATTGCCTGAGCAATATCTACTTTGTACATTTCATTTACAATACTAGTTAGCACACCATTTTTAAAACTAACCACAGTAATACCAGTACTTTTATCATGCACTCTCAGTGGCATATAAGGCTCTTTGATATTTCTTTGTAAATTATTAAAATTATCTCTAATAACTTTTTGTACACTGGCATCATCGAGTGGTACAAATTCATAATCCCTATAAGCAATCATAAGATTGTTTGCTTCTATTTTTGTTAGTACATGTCCTACACCTACTATTATGTTGTTATCTTGTACTGTAGGATATATTGTTACTGGTTGTTGTGTGTAAACAAATTCTCTTAACTCTTCTCTAAATGTTGTGTCTAACGGAAACATATTAGGTTCGTGAAATCGTTCTGCTTGTCCAGACACTTTTTCGTACATTGGTTCCATGTTTGTATAACCAGTGCCTCTGAATTGGCCGTTAGGAGAAGAATAACTTACAGGCACTCTATCTTTTACTGATAATTGTCCTGGTAATAAATCTATATCGACATTAATCATTTTTATCCTTTAAGCGGCTTATCTTTTTTAGACTGGCTAGGCTCTGGCTGTGGCATTCTACTAACTATTGTTTTAACACCGCCTCCGGCCATCATGCCTTCGTGCATAGGAATTGGTGGCGACATAGGGTCTGTACTTTTTCCTAAACTTGTTGGTAATTTTCCTTGTATCTGTTTATCTGGTTGGCCTGGTAAAGGAACTGGTAATGGCGCAACATTATAACCAAATAGTGTTAATTTCTTTAACTTTTGTTTAATAAAATCACTTGGTCTAAGCACTGGTAATGTTATTGGCGGTGTTACACTACTAGCAATATCTACATTGGTTCCTTCTAATGCTAACATACTTGTAGCATTCAATGTTGTTACTGTGCCTCTCATATGTAACGGCCCTGTTGATTGAGCATAAATTAATCCTGGTACTGGGCCTGCTGGTGTAATTGCTCTGCCTACAGCATTGATAGATAATTTTGATACCTGTAGATCTGTTTGCCCCATACTAACTATTTTAATTTTACCGTCTGTACCTGAAGCCATACCTAACGCACTTGGCGTCGCCGTTATACCAATATTTTTACCTATTATTTCTACTTGCTTTTGGCCTTCTATTTTTACTGTGCCTTTGTTATTAGTCGCTTTAAAGTCTGGGCCAAACTGTGGATTTAAATGTGCCATTTCTATATCGTCGACAATACCGCCTAATCCTCTGCTTTCATCATATGGGTGCGGTGCGTTGTTAGCCGCTTTAATATTAACATCTTGGCCTGCTTCAATATTGACATTTTGGTCTGCTCTTAAATTCAAGTCTCCCATGGTCCTAACGTTGAAACTGCCTTTACCAAATAAGTCTATATTACCCTCGCCATCTATTTCTACATAGCCTGTTCCAGTTTTGTTAATAATATAAATGATATTATGTGTATCATTTAAAAGAAATTGCATACCTTGTCCAGTACGCAGTCTAATTAAATTATTTCCGTTATTATCATCCATAACAAATTGATGGCCTGGATTTCTTTTAGTTGGGTTGCCTTCTTTTCTACTACCCGGAGTAAGTATTCCAAATACTTCTGAATTGTCTTCTCTTCTTGCTCCGCTTGTGGTTTGTCCTCTTACAAAGTCGTCGCTTAATCCTTGAAAGAATAGATTATCAGATAATTTATTTTTTGGTCTCTCTGCTGATTGGACATCAACACTATCGCCTTTGGTTGTGTATGCTACATTATGGCTTTTAACATCATTGTTGACGTTGATTTCTGTCGAGGGGTTAGGGCCTTCTGGAGTAGCACTTGCTGGCATACCTGGTACCATAAAGTTTCTGTAGTTTTGGAATAAACAGGATAAAATTACAGCCTCTGTAATACCGTTCATTTGTATTAATCCTACTACTACCTGTGTGCCAGGGTCCGGTGGTCTCATCCACATTCCGTAACTGGTTTGTGTTGCTCCTTCGTTTTCAGAAGGATTAGAGGAATATGCTGTTGCGCCAGCAAATGGTGAAGTCCACGCACAATCAAATAATGCTGAATCGCTTGTATCGTTACCCGTGATATCTGCTATATGGACTTTCATTCTGCCCATACGCGAATTATCTATGCATGATTTGATTTCACCAAACCATAACTGCTTAGTTTCTAGTACATCTAAAAATTTTTGTTCGGTGGTTGCTTGATTCGGCATAGTGTTATTTAACCTCCGCCGCCATAGTCTAATCTAGGTTTTGAAATATCAATCTCCCATTCAGTACTAACACCGTTATCCATAGGAATTGGGTCAACGCCGCCAGTATAATCTGCTGAAGTAGTAAAAGTATCTGTATAATTAGTTGGTGGAGGATCACCTGGTAAATAACCTTTATCTTTTATATAGTCTATTCTGCCCTCATCTGTGTCGCCGCGGTAAATGTCTTCGTTAGCAAACACTTCTTTTTGTTCTTCTGAGATTCCTGTATTAGGATTGTTGCTACCTACATCAGAACCATCTCCGCTACTATTTGCGTTGTTTTTACCTATACCTGCGGATTCAGTCTCGTTCTCTGCGGCATCTTCTTGATCTTGTAATTCTGAGCCATCAGCAAAAATTACTTTATTTGGATAGGTGGTCATTTTTACAGCATCCATTTCTTGCTTAAACTGACCTTGTACAAATGAGTGTGTGACTTTAACTACCATATAATAACCAGAATAAGATAGGTCCATTCCACCAAATGTCATTATGCCCGTGTGGTCTGCTGGATCGTCATGATAGTGAGCATACTCTTTTGGAAATAAGTATCTAAAAGCAAAGAATAGTGACCCGGCATCATATGGTGCTGTTGAACGATCTGCTCTATCAACAGAGAACTCTGGTTTCCATCTTTTCTGTGAACCATCTGGATTCATTAATGTTATAGGGTCTGTGCTACTCATGTTTTTTACATGGTTTTCGCTACCAATCCAATATGGGTCTCCTTTTATCTCCATATTTAATCTAGCAAGATAAGGAATACCTGTGTCGCTGTATGACAGTAATGTAGACATATAATGCTGTGCCGGAATAATGTCTTCGCTGTCTTCGGATTGTGGTTTTGCTTCACCCTTTGTTTCAGAACTTACATCAGTCTCTTGTGTGTCCTCTTCAGCAAAAGACTCCTTAAAATCTAATTCTTCTAAATAAGTGTTCTCATTATCTTCAGTATGTTGACTAAGTAATTCAAATGATCCGCCACCTATTGTGCCTGGTTCAAACTTGTCCGGTAATTGTGATGTTAAATCTTCAAGTTTGCCTACAACATTTCTAACTTCGTCCATTCCAGGAATTAAACCGGCGTCAAAACCTAGGCCTTCAGCAAATCCATCTAACCCTGTACTAAATTCTTGTAGTTTTCCATTAAGACCGGTCTTAAACGTGCTTACAAATTCAAATGGTTGAACTGAGTCTGTTACAAGTTTTGCTAATTCAGGTAATAGATTTTGACTGAAACTTTCTACTGACTCTGTTATTTTCGTTTGAAAGTCTACAATATCTGTATACAAGCCATCAAAAAAATCAGTGGTTGCTTGTATGGCTTTTACTTTATGAAATACTGAAGCAGGTGAACTAGGCAATCTACCGTTGAGATTTTTTATTGCGCCGGCAGGATTTTTAGCAAGTTCAGTTTGAGCCTTTATGCCCAGTAAAAAATCTTTTCCGTCTTCTGTTATCTGACTAATTGCGCCTTTAAGTTCTGTTTGTAATTGTTTAAAATGCTCTAGTATGATATCGGCATCTGTGGTAAGATTCAATCTTTCTGATTGTTTTTCTTGAGACTGCTCGGCACTTGTTTTATTTGCAATTTTTGATGCGGCATCTCTATATGTAGGTGTAATACCGCCATGCTCAGGAAATAAAAATATCTGTCCTGGATTAAAACTTAAATCTACATCCATAACTTGATCATTTAAACCAGAGAACATATAATCGTATTTTTTAATAATTCCCCATTTTTTTATAATCTTTTTCTGTGTTTCTATAGTTTCTTCTTTAGGAGTTTCACTAATTGCTCCTGCTTGTAGTTTGAGATCCACAGTATATGTAATTAAAAATGCTGGGCCGCCAGTGGAAGAAGTTACACCTTTTTTGGCTACTGTAGTTTTGTGATGATTTATTGAATACATTGAGTCTACTTTAGGATCTTTTGCCTCTTTGAATTCGTAGTCATTTGTTTTAAATTTAAAATCAGTTGTTAAAGTACAGAAATTAGAATTTAATCTGCAGATTTTTTCAATCGCTGATTTTATTGTTTGCCCTTTCTTGAAGGAAAGTTTTGCCTTTTGAATAGTTACTTCTTCTGCTCCGTCGGTGTCCGCACCTGCCTCTTCTGATGGAGATTTTTTTTCTGTTACAGGATGGACTCT
>Ga0181420_1000090_pt1 | contig 31124 bp, 18 predicted proteins | sample 43SPOviralmetaG_FD_130145 | JGI IMG/M metagenome (GOLD analysis project Ga0181420, IMG submission 130145) | Marine viral communities from the oligotrophic San Pedro Time Series (SPOT) site, San Pedro Channel, CA, USA - 43 SPOT_SRF_2013-05-22 | ecosystem: Environmental > Aquatic > Marine > Strait... | reverse complement strand
TTCCGATCTCTGTGGTCCCATACCAGAAAGAAGCGTGGAGCCAGTAGGGCCGCCTGCTGATTCTTCTGCTCGTTCAAAGAACGTTGGTGTTTTTTGGGGATCTAAATATACTCTTTGTCCTAAGCCGTGTGTCGATGCGTCATGGTTCCATGCCATAAGAATAGAAGGCATATCCAACATGGACTCTAGTGCCATTCGTCTACGTTCTTCTAAAGATGGCATTCTGTTTAAAAGCATAGCATTGCTTGTATTGGGTACTAGCTCAGGAACAGGAGTCCCGCCTTCTGATAAAACTTCATCAGGACTTTCTGTTCGATTAGTGTAGCCTTTAAGAATAGCAAGTGCTTCTTCATTACTTTTAATATCATACCCTAAGATATGCTTGATTCTTTCTCTTCGCCTAAAGTCATTAAACGCCCTATCAACCTCTGCTAGAGATCTAGGCAAAGCTTGATTCACATCTTGGTGGTAAGGGGTTCTAAAGAACATAGATCTATTGTGCTTCTCTTGTTCATTCTTTGCTGTCTTAGCAAACTTGTATCCCTCTTCTCTCATCTGTGCATCGTGTGGTCGAGGAATAAAACCTTCTCTTTGATTAAAAATCAATTGACCAATACCAATACCAACACTAAAAGCGGGGGCATAGTCTACCTTACCATTCCCTAAGTCAAATAGATTAATATTTTCGTTAGGTGTATATGTATTGTAAACGTGTTCCATCATAGCAATAGCATAATCAGCTTGTTGTTCATCGTTGTTTCTATTTCTAAAGTTTATTTTTTTAGCAGCTGAGTCTAAACTTTGATTAGTAAACTTAAGATACTCTAATAGACCAAGTACAGTTGTGTCAATGTACTGTTGTTTATAATCAGTTTCTGTTCCTTCAGCTGAGTCACTAGCAAAAGAAATCTGACCTTCTGCTTCAAATCGTAAAGGATAGTGTCTGTTATTCTCTTGATCTGTTTTAATGTTTTCTGCTACGATATCTGTTAGTGCATTTTGGTGTCGCTCAAGTCGCTCAATCTCCTCAGCTAATAGTTTTTGCTGTGGTGTAGCAGCTTCTTGTGCCATCTTGACTAGCTCAGTAGCAAATAATCTAGTCTCTGGGTCAGCATGTTTAGCTCTAGCCATTAGGTTGAGAAGAGTTTGTGTTGCTCCATCAATATCAACCATTTGATTAGCTTCCCAATCAGTACCAAATTGCTCAGTAGCGTTTCCAAGTGTTTCATTTACAGAAGGAACTAACAAAAATGTTTCCATTCCTTTGTTTAAAGCATACCTACTAGTAGAAGATCCTGTGATATTCCAAGTAGGGGCATATGGTTTAATATCAAAATTAACTTTTTGATTAGATGCATTTATTACAGGCTGAGGGAATTCAGTAGTGCCTTCATCTCCATACTGCCGAAGCCCTGCAACACTAGATCCGTCTTCCTGTCGTTGACCATAAATGATATTAAGGTTAAGAGCAGCATCTTGTTCTGCATACTCTTTAATTTTTTTCTTTGCCTCTACAGAAGATAAAGCATTAATATCTTTAAGCACTTCTTCCATATCATAGCCTGCTCTATCTAATCCTCTCTTTTGGAAATCTTCTTTTGTAACTGTATAGTTTTCATCAGAAGCTCTAAGTGCCCAAAGAGAAGTAAGAAGACCTCCGCCCTTATCTGTTTTCCCTTTCATGCCCATAGCTTTAGCAATGTTATCTAGCTTAGGTGCAAAGGTAGTAACAGAACTTCCTTCATGTGCGTCCATGTGAGCAAAATTCTGCATTAAGTCAATACTTCTTAAAGCAATTCTAGCTGCCTGATTAGGATTCTTAGCTACATTACCAAGCTTAACTAAGTCAAACCCGTTGCCATTATAAGTAACAACTTTAATCCCGTCGTTCTGAGAGTCTTCTAATAATTGTAGTACTTCAGCAGCAGATTCCTGAGTAATTCCATCTTTGTTTAGCTCGTACTTAACTCTCTTACCGTTAGTTCCAACTACAGATACTACAAGAATTGTATTGTTATCGTCCTCCAAAGAAGTTTCAATATCAATAGATACTGCTTTATCATCTTGTAGCCATTCAGAATAGTTCTGTAACTCCGGCATTGTTTCAATTTGTTCAGGAGTATAGCCTAGCATTTCCATACTTTTTCTAAGCAATGATACTCTGTTATCAGCATCAAGCTCTGGTGCTTGTCTGTTCATGCTAACGATATCATCACTAAATAAAATTAATGGGTTAACATCATCAATGCCAGTAATATCCGCAAAGATTTTTTGGATGCGTGCGCTAGAAACATGTTTGCCATATCCCGGCATAGACCTAAGCGTAGCAAGTTTTCTCAATACCTGTGCTAGTTTGTTGTATGTTTCTTGTGGGGTAATCCCTCTATTCTCTTCTGGGATTGTACCGGGATTAGATCTTTCAATAACCTCTCGCATTGTTAAGATAGGAATAATAAGAGTGTCATTGTTTGTTTGATCAATGTTGCTTTCACTGGTTGCCTGTGCTGCATCAGCCATAGCTTGCAAAGTTTCAGAAGTTGCAAACTCAATGTCAGCTAATAGAATACCTTGTGTGCCTGCATACTGAAAGTTAATACCTTTCCACTCTTTAAAGATCTTGTCTACTTCTTCTTCTGTAAGAAAGTCTTTACCTTCAGCTCTTTGTTCTACAAAAGTTTGACCAAGAGTTTGCTGGATTGTGACAGTGCTTACTTCTTCTTTTTCTTCAAAGTATGTCTTGTAAAGTTTTTCTCTTGCATCAGCATCAGCCTTAGCAAGTTTCATATCCTCTGTCATGCCTCGAAGGGTAGCACTAGTATCGGTATCAAGAATGTGCTGGATAAATCCTTCATGCACAAAACCAGCGGATGTCATTTCATAATCAATCTTCTTAATTTCTTTACCAATAGCTTTCCTAATATCAACAAGGTTTCTTGTAGTTGGATTTTTTTCCTCTGACTTTTTTAATTCTTGCCAGATTTTATTTAATAACCCATCTTCTTTTAGAAGTTGTATATTAAGTTTGTCTGCTTTGTCTTTAAGCTTAGCAATCTTTGCTAATGTCTCATTAATCTTTTCTGTTGCACTAGGAGAGTTTTGACCGCCTTCAATTAAAGATTCTAATTTAGCTTGAAGCTTGTCAATTCTTTTTGATAAGTCAGTTAGCTCTTTATTTGCCTGAGTTTTTCTGCCCATGATTTCTTTTTTATCAGCAACATAAGATTTATACTTAGGGTTTTGAAGGTTGATTTGTTGGTTGGTAAATAACCAAAGTTCTTTTAGCTTTTCTTTATCACGAAATAAATCATTTACTTTTTTAAAAGAGTTGTTTAGATTACTGTTTACTTGTCCTGTTCGGACCATATCATCTACTGCTTTTTTAATTCTCTTTGCTTTGTTTGGTCTAGTTTGTTCATACTTTGCAATCTGTGCTTCAAGGGCTTCTTTATATCCCAAGGTTTTTTTCCTTGGCTTCATAGTAATGCCTCTTGTTTTTGTTTCAGCCGCTTGTTTTTTTAATTGCAAGAATTTAAATCGAGAGTAATCATCACTGTCTAAAGCTTCAACCATGTTTTTTCTATTTTTATTATCACCAAGCTTTGCCCAAATTTTTAGATTAAGGTTGTCTAATTCTGATTGTTCACCTTCGCTAAATGTTTCGACCTCCACCGCAGAACTAACGGCTTTAGCAAATGCTCCTCGTTCTACCGTTCCTTTTGCCATTATATCAAGAGCGATTTTAATATCATTTTTAGCAAATCCTGCTTCTTCCATAGCTTTCTTTTGATTTGCTAACCAATTAGGATCACAACCTTTAGACATATAATCTCCTTATCAACATAGATTTTTATCTATAGCATCTCGTGTGAACTGCACTAGCTCTGGTGGCAGTGCTTTCATTTGTTCTGTCATGCTGTCTACTGTTTCATTTGATTCGACAGCATCGGTAGCTGCCACAGAATCTGCCTCTGATTTACCACTAATAGGTACATCAGGGGAATTCACTTCAATAGGCCCGGTTATTTGTAACTTACTAGATCCAATTACTGGATCGAAGCCTAGCTCTCCTTCTTCCATAGTTTCTAATCTTTCTATGTTTGTATCTAATAAAGCGTCACTGACACCTCTTCTTTTAAGTTCTGCCCCAACAGCTAGTTTCGTACCTTCAGCCGCTTCTGGATTATTATAGATATCTATTAAATCTTGATCTTCTCTCCCGCTCCAGAATTCTGTTGCTGCTTCTTTTTGTTGTACAGTCATTGGTGGTCTGGCTATTTCGTCTAGCTGATGAGGAGGAAGCTCTGCGTCTTCTATATCTATTTCAATATTAAGTTCTCTAGCTAAGTGCTGAAGGTTGCTTATTGTGTCTGGAGAAAGACCAGCTACTTGGATATTAGCTTCTGGCTTAAGTTTCATAGAAGTAGTATCTAGTCCTAATTTTTGTGCAACAGACTTAAAAGCAGCCACACCAATTTCCATCATCTCATCCATTTCTTTTTCATCCAAAGCACCTATTGCTTCAATAGCTTTCAATCTATCTTCAGCTTTGTTTGGATCACCACCAGTATCAGCAATAAGAGTATCTACCATGTTACCAGCAATAACATTTCTAAACATAGCATTTTCTTGATCAGCTGTTAATGATCTTCCGTTTTGATCTAGCTGTGTAAGAATACCATGAGTCACAGCAATGGCTGCTTCTCTAGGATTAAGAACTACTTTCTCTCCTGTTTCCTCATCAACAGGAAGTCTTTCTTGGGTAGCTGCAATAATATGATGGATGTTTAGTTTCTTATCATCAGGCAAATGGTTTTGAATTTGAGTTACCATTCCCTGAAGAGTAGCAGGAACACCATCTGTTCCTCCAGTTATGCTATTCCAATTCTCATGAGTAAGAGCCATCATAATCTTACCAGTCATAATAGCAGACTGCTGGTCTTGGGTCATAAAACTAAACCCTTCTTCTGCTGGTGCAAATACTTCATTAATCATTACTCGAACTTCAGGAGAGATATCTAATTTATCATAGACAGTGGCTAATCCTCCTGTACGCATTTTAACAACAGGCATGGCTAGACCTGTACCAAACACGGTTCTAAAAGCAGGACCGGCTACAGTCTGTCCTACGCCTTCACTGATGACTTCTTCCCAGAACCTACCGTTATCCCATGTTCTTTCTGAGAGCATGTTCTGTGCCCCGTACAGTCCTCCTTCAACAGTACCAACAGCAAAGTCTAATCCTCTTTTTTGCCACCACATTTTGCTGGTTGGGATAAGTACTTCTCTCCAAGTCTGTCCTGTAATTTGAGAACCAAAAGCTTTTTTAAATCCTCCTGATACAATAGTATGAGGAAGGTTACTTGGTGTCCACCCAGTAATATATGAAGCCCTGTCTTGAAACCGTTTCATAGTCTTATTAAAATCTACAATAGCTTCAAGCCGGTCTTGAAAATTATCAGCAGTCCTATAAGCTTGGTATAATTTTCTACCTCTTAAGCCTATACTAGCAGCTGCTGATGTACCCCAAGTTGCTACAGCTAGTGCTGATTCCCCTACCATATCAACAGACTTAAATGTATTAATAGCAAAAGAACCTACAAATCGAGCGGAGTTTCCTGCTGATGTTCCTTCTCTTTGGATTCTGCTTAAAGTAGTGCCAATTCTTTGCATTGTTAGAGCTTCATTAATTTGAAACCTAAAGTCCCATTTGTTTTTTGTTTCTAAAAGTTCTTCACTACTTAAACCAATTCGATCTAAGTGTCCTAAGATTCCGGGGTGTTCTTCTGCAAACACTTTGAGAACGTTTTCAGCATCCCAGTTTTCATCTTTTCTTGAAAAGAAAAAGTTTTTAGCAGTCATTCTTTTATAATCAAAACTAAATCCTAATCCTTCTGTTGAAAGTGCAGCAGGAATATTATTAAAAACTGCGTTATCACCTAAAGTTGGAATAGCATTGACAATAACATTATCAGATAATGACCACCTATCAGGATCTAGCGGATTAAACCTAGCGTAGCTGCTGTGATCTTGAGTGTAGAATGCAATTGCTTCTGCTTCATTAGCAGTTATAGCAAAAGCATTATTTGTTTTTTCTGATAACGGACCCCAAAAATTATTACCGCCAGTAATTAATCTTGTTGTCCAATAACGAGCTTCGGTTTCAATACCAATTAAACCTAGTTCATTCTCTGGTCCATAAGCTCCTCGTGCCGAGGCATCCCAATAAGTTAGAGTGTTATCAAGAACCATGTCACCAGTTTCCCATGAAATCATAGGACCACTATATCCGTTTTGGCTTTGGTTAGCTATTTCTTCTGGCGTAATCCCTGCAAACCCTCTGATCTCTGCAAGATCTTCACTCCATTGTTTGTTTTGGATTTGTTCTGCTCGCCTAAAATGAGAGATACCTTTTGCCCTCATTGCTGCTTGATTATTCATAGGTTTATTATAGATATTATAAGCTTTGACATCATCCCAAAACTTTCCTAACTCAGGAAGAGATTCCATTTCTCTTTTGTTTCTTCTAAGATCCAATTGTTCTTTAAGTTTTTTTTGGTTCTCTAAAGCATATGCATTTTGTTCAGCAACCACTGGATCCCAGTTATCTAAATATCCCATTACTTGCTCCTCATTTTATTGTGGTTGTTTGAATATTCAATGTATTGGTCCATCCACGCAGAAGAATCTTTTGTAACTGGTTCTCCATAGTTACGACTCATTGAATACTTCCAACTATATGTAGGTGTCATTCTGGCTTTTGTTCCGGGTGGAAGAGGATCTAAAGTATATGAATAAGTAGGATATCTTTGGTCCCTAGACCATTGTTGTTTCTCTCCCATCATACCCTGCCAACCCAGATTAATATTAATTTTTTCTGATTCATTTGGAAACAAGGATGGAGGAATATGTAAAGCATCATAGAGTTTATAGTCACCGCCCATAACTTGAAGACTTACATGTCCATCATCGTTGTAACCGTCAATAGAAATCCTAGGAACAAATGACTTGTTATTTTCTCTTTGTTCTTTAGTTGCTCCTAATGTTAGTGTAGGCATGTTTCCTGAGCTAACTGCATTAATGAATGTAGGTAGTCCTGTTTCAACTCCTACCCTATCAGAAATTAAATCGAAGAATGCACCTGTTGTTATATTTAATTGAGCTAGTTCAGCTAAAGCTGTATCTTGTTCAGCAGTAAGTGTGTTTTGTATAGCTTGTTTAGCCATCTCATATCTAGCTATTTGACCAGCTTCGTTTGTTGGTGTATGAAGTAACACTTGCACAGCTAATGATTCATTAGGATCTCTAAGTAGCCGTTGCTGAGGATCATCTAGTCCACCTAGCGTATAACCTGACATAGGTCTTAATAAGTCTCCATATCTTGGATCTAAATTTTCTCTCATTACCAATGCTCCTTTTTCATTTGGAGCCATAACACCACTTGCAGAGCCAATAGAGTTTAACCCTAAGCCAGTACTTTGATCAGAAAGAAGACTTGCCATTGCTATTCTACTTGTTGGTGACCTGCCTCCTATGCCGCCAGAATCTGTATTATCTTTAAGGTTTGTTCTTCTTCGCATTTCGTAAAAACCTGCCTGAGCCATATTAGTAGTAGTGCCTGCTCCTCCACCTTGCATTGGGAATGCATTAACAGCTCCTTGAAAAGTATTTTCATAAGCTACAATAGCATCAATCCACATTTCTCTAAAGTGCGAATACTTAGCAAGCTCACCGTAGGTGTCATCATATCCAGTTATGATCGCGTATTCGCTTTCTCCTCCTCCTAACAACATTCCTTCATATGTAGTCCAACCAAGGTTTTGTCCTTTTGCTACAGCAGTTGCTGAGCTGTCTCCCCATTGGCTGTTATTATCTTCAAAAGGATATCCCTCAAACTCATCACCAACGTTGTGAATTTTACGAGCTTCTAAGAGATCTGTAAACACTGGTGAAGATAGAATTGCTCCAGCTGTAGACATCTCTCCTGTAGCCGGGTCTCTAATAGGGTATGAAGCAGGGATAGCAGAGAGGAAACCTTGTGCGCTGTTTTCTGGTGATACGCCCCCAATTGGGATTCCTTCTGAATGAGCTTGTGCATAATAAAGATCCAATGCATCACCTAATTCAGGGTTGTCAGAATTCGATAGCTTACCCGCACTTTGGTTTCTTTGAAACATGGCAGTTGAAACACTCATCGTTGGGTTATTGCGCAGGTAGCCGGGATCATCGTTAACAAGACCTAGAGAATAATCTATTTCCCCAGTAGATGTACCTATGTGGGCAGCTTCTTGAACCGCAGCAAACAATACAGCTACGTTTTCCTTCCACTCTGCAATAATATTTTCTGGGGGCTGTGCCCAGATGGCATCAGAAAGATTATATAAAGCTTGAAGAGAATATTTTGAAAAAGTATCGTCTGCATTAGATGCGTGACCAATAAGGTTATCAAGGATTCCACCTGTTCGTGCAGTAAAGTGAATTAATTGGCTCTGCGGTTTTCCTGTTTCGTCATGCCAGTGTAGTGTATCAGATTCTCCTGAAGGAGTATACCCAAACTGCCTCATTTCATTAAGCATATATGTTAATCCAGCTGCGGCAGCTTTTCCTTTAGGGGAATCTACTCCAGAATTACCTATTTCTACTTGTAATTGTTTTATTGCAGCAACAACTGGCTGAACTAGATTCGCATCCCAACCGCTCATTAAGCCTACGCCACTATACTCTACATACAAAGGTAACAAAGCATGGTCTACAGCTGTTTCAAACTCAGGATTAATTACACCCTCATCACTAACAATACTTGTAATCCCACGGCCTCCAGCTCTGTTGGTTAAGAAAGATGATAAGCGTTCTTCTGGTGGTCTATCTAAAGAAAGCCCACGTTTTCCTTGGGTAGCTAACATCATTGTTCTTTCTAATCTTGAATAAGCTGATTGTCTTTTTAAGACTTCTTGGAATTGAGTATCAAGTGTAGCTATGCTTTCTACAGCCTTCTTTTTATCTGTGTCGCTGTATCCGGGGCTATTAACTATGGTCTGAAGTTTTTCTCTATTGCTAGAATATCCAGAGTATCTATCGTACCACCCGCTAAACGATGTATCTTCTCCATCTTCTTGAGTGCTTGTAGCTAAGGCATCTTTTTCCATAGCCATTGCTAGGCCATAAGAATATGCTTGCCATCGGGAGTTAATTTCTCTTGCAGCAGCAGCATTTGCTGTTCCGCTTTCTTGGTCTGGGTCTTCTACAGATCCTAATAACAAACCACTAACATGACCCGCAACATTACTTGTTTTTAGTTGCCCATCAGATCTTGGAAGACCCGCAGCATCAGCAATCCTATTTGTATCAATGTTATTAATAAGATTATGCGTCTTATTCATTGCTTTTTCTAATCTTCTTTGTGTATCATCTTTAAGTCTTCTAGTAAAGGCAGCTTCAGAGGGCCATTTAGGAGGAATAACATTACCCTTTTCATCTCTTTCTGTTCTTGCTCCCATTATCTTTAGTACATTTTCTCGTGATGTATCCATATCACCTGTCATGCCTCTATAAAAATTAACAAGATCAGTCTCAATTAGCGAAGGGTTGCCTACAATGCTACCGGGTGGGTAGGATGCTATAGCGTTATCAAATGCAACTGAGATCCTTGTTTGGTTTGCATCAGAAGCAAACTGCAATCGCCTTTCTGCGTTGTACTCAGAAGATAACCACCTAGCACCGTCTTCATTAATCTTTCCTGTAGCTGCATCGTACCCAGAAGCGTCTCCCATCCCCCCATACAGAACAGCTTTGCCCGCTTCGGTAAGAGTCCTGCCTTTAACACCTTTAGGGTTTCTAAATCTTGTATCTTTGTCTGTTGTTAAGTTAGAAAAACGCATACCGATTGCAAGATCAATTGGGTTATCATCTCTAATAGACTTACTTATCTCTTGCCAATTAGCTGATAAAGATCCAACTTGATCTGTAATTATCATTGACTGTTCGTCTGAAATAAATCTTCTTTGTCCTGCTGCATTGGATTGATTAAAAAATGCTTGTGGTGGGTGTGTTGCAGCAGCAATTTCGTCTTCTAAACTACCATCTGAATCTGCTACTTGTTGTTTTAAGATCATAGTCTGAGATCGTCTTCTTGCTTCTGCTTCTCTAATTTTATCTCGACGAATATTCTCAGCTTCTTTTAAACTAACGCCATTTAAAAACTTATTGATTACCTTGTCTTTTGTTTTTTTAGCAATAGAGTTTGAATCTTCAGTTACGATAGTGCTTAAGTAACTATCTAAAACACCCCTTACAAAATCAGTTCTAGCTCCAGCATTTCCTTGGATATTAGCCATAGTTTCTGCGGTAATTTGAGCAGTCAAAGCATTACCTTCGGGAGTGTTAAAAAGTATACTAAAATCTTTATCACCTGTTAAAAACTCCATCATTGCCACTGCTTGTTGATCTGGTGTAAGGCCCATTGCTGGATCAAGAATCCTAGAAAACTCATCGTGAAGAATTCTTCCGTTCTCAGCCATTGCAGTTTCTAAGGCATCAACAAAAGCTTCTTGGTTATATGCATTAGCTTGTAAAGACCAGTTGCTTTCCTGTTGTTGGAGGTTAAGAGCAATGTCTTCCATTTGTTCAGGGCTATTTTCAATTCTTTTCTTTAATTGTTTTTGTAACTCTTGAACTTCTGGATCGTTTTGCATATCCTGTCTGGTTTGAGAAGGATCCCCTTGGTTTTCTAGCATATATTTTGATCTAATCTGATCAATTCTTTGAAGATCCTCAACAGCCTCTGCTCTTGTAGCTTTGTTATTAGCATTCCAATAAGCTTGTGTTTGATCTGCTACACGTTTTTTAATAGTGGGATCTTTAAATGTATGAGGCTCGATTAGCCCTGTCCATTTTCTTTCTAACCATTTCATTTTTTGTTCTGAATCAGCCAGATTATACTCATCAGTAACAGGAGCAGAAGACTTTGGAGATACTTCAAATCCTTGTTCGTTTTTAAACGTTGGTCCAGCAGGCCCAGTGATATATTCTATGCCTTCATTCTTTGCAGTGGCTTCTGCCATAGAAGCTTCAATCTCTTTTAATCTATCTGCTTCTTCTGCCCTCAAGAGATTTTCTCTTACTTGTTCTCCTTGTTCTTGAGGAATACCCTCAGCAAGAAGACCAGCATTCATTGTAATGTCTCCGGCGTTTTTAGAAATTTTAGCTAATTCTGCAAACATTACTGCATCGGCATCAACGGCAGCAGCTTGGAATTGCCTACCTAATCGGATTTGTCCTCCAGAAACCTGTCCGGGTTGGCCTTTAGCTGAAAAGGATTCCGGTGCAACTTGGGTATTGGGATTAACTGGTTCTGGATTCATCCATCCGGGGTTGATTGGCATTTAGTATCTCCTTAATTACGCTGGGCCTAGGCCCGCACTTACGCCTGAAGTATATCCGCCCAGCCCTTGAGCTGCGCCACTAACGATACCACCAATAAGCGGCATTACAGTATCTTCCATCTCAGGTTTAGCAGCCGAACCCATTTGATTTGGAATAAACACATTGTTAGTCATACGTGACATCATGGAAGATGTCTGTCGGTTAATATTTCTAATAGACTGTTGTTCGTTTTCTTCAATCTGCATTGTATTATCTAAAGCATTAAGAGTTGATGCCATAAGCATTGCTCTTTGTGTGCCTCCGCCTGCCATGTTAGCTGTGATGGCACCTTTTGCTTGCATAGTAGATCTATTAAGAGCGTTGTTTTGAAATCTTGTTTGCTTTTGTAATGCTACAAGTGATTCATCTTGGAACATATAGGCTGATCTCATAATAGCACGATTGCGTTCAGCTTGCTTCATCTCTTGGTGTACAGCTTGGAACATTTGTCTTCCGTTCTCTACGCCCTTTTGTAATTCGCCCTCCACCCAAGCCTGTGTGTTAGCTCTGTTACGAGCGGCTGCTGCATTAGATGCAGAGATACCACCCATTACTCCAGCAGCTACACCAGCAACAGCTAATCCTGCTAATACGCCCATTAGTTCTCTCCTTTTATAAAATTAAATATCTCATCTAATCTTTCTGTTAGTTCTTCTGTGTATACAATTTTAATTGCAGAAGATGGTTTTGATTTAAGCCAGTTAAAAATATTTATAGTATGCGCTTGTAGTACAGAGTCAGCAGTTAAGTTTGTTTTAACACCAAGTTGTTCTTCTTCTAATGTTAATGTACGAAGAATGCTTTCTCTTTGAGCAGCTTTGTTTTTTCTTTCGATAAACAAAACTCTTTTGACTAAGTGTGATGGGGTTTGTAATAATACATGACTCCATAACTTTAATAATCTACCTTTGTATTTGTCCGTATGGATACCGTTGTTTACTTCTAATGGATCTACTTCCCAATAGCCATCAGGATTTTGTTGTTCTACATGTACCCACGGAATAAATTTATTGTCAGCTGCAATAGGGATATTTTGTTTAATGGCTTCTTGAAGAATATAAGAAGTACCTACCCTAGGTCCAATGCCTGTTATACCAATCATTACCACCCCCACTGATTACGTTTAGATTTTTTCTTAGGGGTTTCTTTTATTGCACCACTGTGTGCTACATAATTACCTGCCCTAAAATCATTAGCCCACTCCTTAACTTCTTCTTCCCAGTTACTTTGCTTCCGCATCTCAACCGCCTTGTCAGTACTTAGTACCATAAGATCTTTATAGAACTCTACTGCTGAAGCTAATGCATCAACTCTATCGTCATGCTTAAGGCATCCTCTTTCGTCTGTAAGGCGTGTCAATTGCATTTGGTTCTTCTCATCCTTAGCTACACGACGGTCCCAACAGAGGCGATGCTGAGCCATCACAGGCTCTAGCGTAGAAAGCATTCTAGTTTCTTTGCGGCCTGATACCCTGAACTCTTCAATACCTACTCTACCACAGGTTTCTAGTAATACAGGTGTAATAACTTTAGAGAAGAGACCATCACCAAAGTTAGATTCAATACGTACAAGATTGATGTTATACTCAACGCACATTTTAGCAATCTTATTAAGCGTTACGTCACTGTAACCACCGTCCCACCCTGTCAATTCGTGGATATAGATCATACCACCTGCTGAAGAGGCCACACATACAGCTGTTTCGTCTGCACCACGGCCTGATGGGTCAATAACCATATGCCTATGTTGGTAATCTAAGTATTCTTGAGAAACAAACATAGGTTCCATGATCATATCACCTGATAATCCCCAGCTAGGCATCTTTTTATTAGAGTTTTGTCCTTGCCATACAATTTTTTCAGGTGCTGAGCTAACATCTACGTCTATTACAACAAGATCAGACAGCTTTAATGGATATTTATCTGCATCAGACAGGGTAGTGTCTAGCATATACTGCAAAGCAAACGCTTTTGGTCCAATCTTAGCTTTTCTTTCTAGCAACATCTCTTTATCAAACCGTTCAGGCTGTGTAGAATCACCTGCTTCGTAGTTTAGTTCCCAAATCCAGTCAGCAATGTCTTCAGACTCACCCGGAAGTGAGATATCTGGCATCATAGCTGGATATTTTACAATTGGGTAAGATGATTTTAATGTTGTGTAGATAGATTCAGCAGAGTGAGGCGTACCTAGGAACAAAACCCTAGATCCTTTGTTTCTTACGGACTCTAGTTCTGTCAGCTTATGCAAAAGATTCTCTCTTGCTTCAACAGTTTGTGTATTGGTAGAAATTTCTACATCGTCACAGATAACTAGGTCAGAGTGCAGTCCTGTAATCTGTGAAGTAGAACCACGAGCTGTACAAGACATGTCCTGAGTAAAGGTTGTCCGTACATTGTGGTTAAAGCCAAGAGCTGAGTCTTTAGTATGCTCATTAGGGATCATGTGGTTGCAATAAGGTACAACACTAAGGATCTTTCTAGTCTGAGATACGAACTCAATAGCTTTCTGTTGAGTTGCTGATAGAACAAGCACGGTTTTGTCTGGGTGAACCAGCATAAACCAAGAGGCAAACATAGCCGTGAGGGTAGACTTACCCGTACCACGGCCAGCTGCCAAGATAAAATCATTTGGTCCCTCTTGAAGTTGTCTTGCAATCTCATATTGCATTGGGGTTGGTTCACCTAGCCCCAGATACTTCATACAAAAATATACATGATTACGAAAATCATTTAAGACCTCTTCAGTTGGAATCATATGTCACCTACTAGTAAGTTGCTTCTTTGATTTTAAATGGTGCGGACTGAGCCATAGCTTCCTTCACTTTTTGCAGTGCTTCACTAGGAATGCTATCAGCTTCTTCTCTATTGTCATTAACAATACCCCGTACCACTGTGTATAGACCGGGAGTACACTTGTCGGGATCCATGAGATCCCGAGCAAGCGCATCCAGTAACATTTCATTTAGTTGTTTTACTTTACTCACTTGGAAATCATTTCCTTAATCTTGGAGATTGGAATAATACAACCGCCAATGTAACCTGCTAGTGCCATTAGGCCAGCAAACCAAAGACTTCCTAGGAAACCACTAATACTTGCTAAAATCATTTAGACTCCTTTGTTTGTTTTTTGTATGCAGCATTGAAATCCTTATCGGTTGCCCTCATGACTGCCACCGCTTCTCGATAAGTAGTCTCTTTGTTTGGATCTTGTGCTTGCAATAGTAACTTTGCCGACTCCTTTTTAGGAGTTGGAATAAACGAACTGAATGTTCTCATTAATGCTTTGATCGGATAACCTAATCCTAAATACCAAAGAATAACAAAAACTCCAATAACAGATGTGCTAATAAAACCCCATTTAATTAAGCCAGCCCACCAAGGGACACTATCTTCAACATTGGGAATTTCTTGGATCACCTCCTCGGCTAGACTTACGATGTAGGCTTGTTCCTTGGATCCCTCACTGGCTTCAACTTGGATTTTATTCACATCAACATACCCGGTTACTCGGGCTTCTTCATTAATACTATCAAAACGGCCCTGACTGCTGTGTGCGGTGCGTGCAATCTCCATAGTATTGTTACTAATTTTTTCTACGCTTGAGCAGCTAACGCCTAGACTCAAGACTGTCAAGCCTAATACGTAAGCCTTCAATTCTTTCCTCCAGTCTTGCATCAGTAGCTGCGAACTCTAATTGAGAACCAACTAAATCTCTAGCAATTTCTTTAAGTTCAGTTAACTCAGAATGATTATATTCAATTTTTGCTTGGCTTTCTCCTAGCCTAATAAAAACTCCTGCCAATCCTATTGCTAGGACAAGGATCTGTAGTACCTGTAACACAGGATTTAAACTATCTTTTTTCATCACCTTCTCCTTTATCTTAACCACTCGGTGGCACTATTAAAGACACCTCCTGCTACTGTTGTACAATCACACGGAGAAGCGGCATACAATGCTTTTGCTCTGGTTTCACACGTCCCACCATTGTCTGCATAGCCTTCGTAATACGCTTCAGAGAACGCTGCACAAATACATTCACAATTCCATCCGGGGTGTCCTTCGCCCCATTGTTCTGGAGGTGTATAACACCAATCAAACTGATCCCAGAATGATTCTATAGCACATCCAATAGCAATACCACCACCATTACAACCATCGCCAACTTCTGCATCAGGGGTATGGAAAGCTCCGGGGTGATACTCCCACCAATTACCACAGAACGGTGAAGTTTCAGCACAAGCTTGACATTGATAGCCTTGATCGTTAGAGCAATTGCTCCAAATGATATTAGCTGCGGAGTTACTGTAAGTTGCCCAATCAGATTCAGACCAATCTTGGTTTGCTTCTGTCATTCTAATCATATACACACTAGTAGGCTGGGCCGTAGGTGTACAACACATGTTAGAATTATTAGCATAGAGAAGAGTGGTTCCGCCTGTAGTTCGCCAATCGTCATTACCACTCTCACCGCAAGGACAAGGGTTACTAGCATGACCATAATGATTTGTGTTAGTCCAACCGGGATCATCAGGATCGCTGCTGTCAAATCCGCTACTAGTATCATAAGCTGGTGATATTGTACAAGGGCACCAAGGACCGGGAGATAAAATATCACCGCCCCATGCATGACCTACCCCATAAGGGAACCCATCCATTGAAGACCAGTCTTTATTAAATTGAAGTAATTTAAATTCATAAGATGCATCAGGTGCTAAGTATTGATTTGCAGTTGGGTTAGGATCAAATCCACTTTCCCATGAATAGACACCAGCACCAATTAAATCTTGTCTGCCTGTAGTACCAGACCATCCTTCGCTTCCTATTGAAGTACCCCAACACCATTTGTTAGTTGGCATACCAGAAGAAGAGATAGAATCAAAACCAACTAATGCGGTTCCACCCGGAGGGAAATTAGGATCACATTTATCTAGTGGTACATTCCAAAAGAAATATTTTGGTAGATTAAATGCAGCTTTTTCTGGTGTAAGTCTTCCATATCCACTACAAACATCTGAATAAGTAGTTGGGATAGTATCAAGAACCATACCAATAAACTTATCTTGAGTAGCATCATTACTATCTGAAGCATTCCATTCTAATCCTGTACCATTTACATACTTCCATGCTTTAGGTTGAATCCAAAATTCTTTTATTGCTGGTTCTGGGGTTTGCCAATTAGAAACTTCATTAAGAAATGGGTTTCCACTGTGGTGATATTTACCAAAACAAGATGTTCTGTATCTTACAAATAAAAATACTTGACCATCACCATCCCATGTGTGCCATCTATCAGAAGCAACTGATCCATTAGATTCAGCAAAGAAGTTAGCGTCGTCCGCATCTCCATTATAGTTTGCAGCAAAATCGTAAGCCGATCCAGTACCGTTTGTCTTGTTAGCTACTAAGGCTACAATAATTTCTTTGTGTGTTGAATATTCGTCAGCAACGTCCTTGTCTTTGTTACATGGAAAGTTTCTAAGCCAAATAGAAGCATTAGAGTTTTGACCACAATATGCTCTATTGTTAGTAGTACCATATTCTACACTAGTATTCCAATTAGTATTAGTAATAACGACCCACTTAGCCGTTCTATCTGCTGGAGAACCAGAGTTATCTAGTTTAACATGAGGCACAGTATCTATATTGTTTACAGAAGTGTACGATCCTCGATTGAAATCTACATCACTCCTAAATTGAATAGGTTTAATAAGATCTGAAAAACCATCTGTTCCTCTCATATTAAAATAACCTAAGATATCTCCTGTTTGCTGACAAGAGTTTGGTAGATTAAAAGAAAGTAATTGGTTCTCTACTCCCTTGTTTCCTTGGGACTCAAACTCAAAATACTCTAAGGTATTTGATAGCCTATTAATATTGAGTGCCCTATCTATGTCAATAGATTGGACATCTTCTATTTCTTCTACTTCTTGATCCCACACTATAGCATTTGTAGCAGAATCCCACCCACCTGATTTGTCTATAGAATTTATAGTAGCTGGACGAACCCAAATTCTTTCAATAAAATTACTAGCAGACTCAGTTAGACTGTTAATGTTAGGTACTCTTCTAATAATTGTACCCCATGAACCCCACTCTAATTTATTAAGGGGGTATTCTCCACCATCGTTTGTTGCACTTGCTCCGGGTTGAAGCCATTTATATCTTGTATATTCTGTTGCAAAACTTTGTGGGTCTTGTCCATAATTTGTAAAGAACCACAATGCTTTGTTCAGTCCTTCTCCCTTTTCAATTAACTCAGGCAAAGCAACAGAAGATCCTCCTGTATACCACTGAGGATAATCAGAAGTGCCGGGATTATTAAACTGACACCATTCACAATAGTGATCTTGTCTCCAGATAGCTCCGTCTTGGGGGTTATCAGCACCGGGAAGATGAGGGTAAACTTGAACTGGCGTACCAGTAAGATCTCTAATCCAAATTTCACCAATTTCATGAGCAGTTCCGCTAAAATCTCTAGCCCACACGCCATCGACCTCTACAGGATTGCCGCTGTTGTCTCTAATCCATAGTCTGTTTTCATCTTCTGTACCCATTACGTCCTCTTTCTAAAAATAATTTGATTAGGAGGACCGGACTCGTCTGTAGGATTTGCAGTGGCTTCAATCACTTTAAAATATGGTACAGACTGTGCGCTTGTTTCTCCGGGGTATCTATAGTTATCATTAGATCCGTTGCTTCCATTATAAGTTAAAGCTAACTGTCCCTTTACTACAGGTTTTTCTCTATCAACAGCACCTACCATGTAAGGATGAATAGCATCAGACTCATTACCACTAGCAGGAGATGTACCATCAATCTTAGTAGTGGCGTGGTTGGGTTCTGCGTGGTCTAACATGTTAGCTGTTGTAGTTGCAGACACCCCAGTAATAAACCCACCAGAAACTACAACGCTAGCCATTTGAAATGTACCGTCTGTATCTAAATCAACATCTACTTTTCTAACTGCGTGTTTGTTTGAAGTTGGTGCATCGTTTACAATAAGTTTTTGAAAGTTAGACGCAGTTTCGCTTGAGCTAATTACTGTTCCTGATGTAGTAACATTACCATTGGAAGCAATGCCCCAGTTTGTAGCCGATACAACATTACTTTCCATAGCTAATGTACCATCACAATTAATACCACCATTAAACTCTGCCTCTTGTGTAAACGTAGCTGTACCTGTAACAGTAACAGCATCACCTGATGCATTACCTAGAGTAGTATCTCCATTGACTACAAGGTTCCCTGATAAAGTTAAGTTAGCTACAGTAAACGTACCTTCTACGTCTAAGTCCCTAGCCCAAACTTTTCTCCATCGTTTACCACTAGCACCTAGATATAATCCATCACTTCCATCTGTTGAGTCTGCACTAGGTTCTAGGTTTCCTGATACAGTCAAGGCTGCTGTGGTTGCAGCACCAGAGATAGTAAGTGTTTCAGCACTAACGTTAACAGGAGTAATGGTTGTAGAAGAGCCATCATTACTTTTTACATAAATAATAGCGTCTGCATCAGTAGCTCCTTGAACTGTAAGCGTTCCTACATCTGTAGAAGATAACGTACCTAAGGTAAATGTTGCAGTGTCTCCACTATAAGCCCAAGTAGATTTTCCACCAGTAGAACTTAAGGAAGTAATGAATGTACCTTCAGTCTTAGCAATAAAGTCTCCAGCAAAATCACCAGCTGAACAACCACAGCCACCACTGGCTGCTGAAACAATTTCAATTAAGTCAATATTCTGTGCCATTAGTTTTCTCCTTAGGTGGGTTCCTTGTGTGGTCTAGCGGGTAAGACATATACAGTAGTAGCTGATACTGCAAGACCAACAGGGTCTACAAGTGCGCCAGCTGACGTAGGTCTGGTCTGTGTAATGCCGCCAGTTCCACTAAGCCAACAATAGTTTCCTACTTCTAAGCTTGAGAAACCACCAACAGATCCAGAGAAAATGACATTAAATGATTGACTGCCATCGCTTCCAGTCTTATCATCAATCATACCAATAGATAATTTAGAGGGATCAGATGCTACAGATTTGGTCCACAACCCTGAGCTATTATCTAAATAAACAACATCACGATCACTAAGAGTTGTGTTAGATCCTGTGATAGCAAGGGACAATCTGTTTGTTGCTGGGATACTTCCTGTTTCTTTAGAGATAACTCCGTTAGCATCCGCTGAAAGATATGTAGCATTAGCTAACGTTGCGTCTTTAAACTCACCACCAGTTACAGTACCAGTAATAGTTGCATCACCTGCACTAGTAAAATTACCTGTAGTTTCAAACACAGTAAATCTAGAAGTAAAAGCATTGTTAGTACAATTATCAACTGTTCCAACATTTACACCTCTAAGAATTCTAATAGGACTATCAATAGGACCACCGCCACCAAAACTAAGGAACGTACCATAACAATCTTTAGAACTAGTAGAACCAAAGACAATATTAGGTGAACTAATTTCTGTTACTGTTCCTGTTGTTTTAAAGTCTCCCCAAACCTTTGTTAAATTAGTCCCTAAATTACCAACAGTAAATATATTATTGGCAGTGTTTGAGTTATCAGTAGTACCACTGTCTTGTACTAACAGAGCATGCGAGTTGCTTTTTTGTTTTATACCAATTGTTGGACGAGCAGTAAGTCCTTGTGTTACTCCGTTGTAATGAAAAAGAGTAGAGGAAAGACCATCATGACCCAAATAAGAAGTATTATCTACATATAAATTAGCACGGTCTAGATAAAGCTTACCTATGTTTGCGCTTTCTAAACTCATTGTAATTAGATCAGTAGTCTGGTTGCTGTTTGTAAGTTTAAACATACTAACCGATTGAGAAGCGTGTGGTGTAAGAACTAAAGCAGGTGCATTAGCGTTTTGTGGTATGATTGTATTCCAATTAAGTTCTGTTGCATCTAAACCTGGAATTTTTCTGATGTATTGTAGGTTATCTAACGAAGAATCTGGTGCAACGTTAGTCCAAATATTACTACCACTTGTTGGTTGATTAGCTGTTTCACTTGTGTGATCTACTCCGCAATACCAAATTAAGAGAGTAGTTTCTGTTGTATTAGGATCATCATGAAGAACAGTATCACCAACTACATAAGGATAATCTGCCTGCCAGTTAGGTAACGTTAAAGAACTAAAGAAATTATTAATCTCTGTTTTAGTATAGTAGTTTGCTAGCTGAGCAGCAATGTAAGTATAGATGTTATCATCATCAACGACTACTGTATTATCTAGTTCCTGAATAAGATGGATAGCTTGTAGATTTACTACGTTAAGATCGTCTGCGTCAAGCTTAGCTCCATTTTTAAAACTAACAAACAAACTTTCTGATGTATCTCTTACTAGTTTAATATCATGCGTAGTTGCATTTATTGTAGCTGGGATTTCAGAACCACTTGAGGTAACAGTTGCGTTTGTTAAATCAATTGTGTTAGCAGAAGAGTTATATGTATTACTCCACGATGCCTTTGTTACAAATGCCCATTCAGTAGTTCCCGTAGTCCTGTAATAAACTTGGAGTTGGGAGATACCCATTTCTGGAATCAAAGTTAAATAAGGATCCCAAGTTACTGCGTCTACTTCATAAGTAGTAGCTGTAAAAATCTTTTCAATTACAGTTGATGCTGTTCTATGTGACATTTATAACTCCTTATGTTGAGAAGACACGTTTTTGTGGGGTATCAGTAACTGAGAACTCAACTCTAACGCTAGATGGGATACCCAACCTAACGAATTGAATTGCTGTCTCAACGCTCACAGCTGCAATACTGTCTGTCTTAAGAGCCTGCAACTGGGCAGGGTCATTAGCAGTATCACTAGTGCCGTCAGGCTGTCTGACTGTAGCTGCACCATCAAAGTCAGTTGCAACATAATCAGCTAGCCAACTAAGTGCTTGATGCCTGTAGTCAAAGTCAGGACCATCAAATTCATCAGCATATAAATCAATCACACCAATTCGTTTAAGCCTAGGGACTCTAAGCACTAGATCAAAACCATCTCCGGTCTTAGATCTAATTTCAATATCCAAATCCTCATAGGGATATGATTCCCATACCTTAACTACATTGGCATCAAAGTCTTCAGGATAAATATGGTGTCCGTTGTTTTCACTTGCCGCACTACCAACCTTAGTAGACCTAGTATCACCTGAGCTTGCTGAACCGTCAATGAATTTTTCAATAACAGCTCTAACTTGATAGCAACTTGCGTCAGGACAGTCAAGTGTTGAGACCTTAGGAGTTCTAAAGCGTACACTAAAGACATACTCATCCTTTAGATCAGGAAGAACATTAGCTAGATTACTAAATACTTGGTTAGCCGGAACCAAATACGAATAGGCAGAATCTCTTGAAGCTTCTTTAGTAGCAGAGAAACCAGAAGCATCTTCACCATCAGCAGGAAGTAGCGAATATTTATTGTCACTATCTAATGCAAGGTGAGCTTTATTAAATGGATTAAAGTGTGACAGTTCATCGTACTTTGTAGAATCATTGGCACTACCACTAGTGTCAGTATCTTTACCAAGAATCAACCACTTCCAATAGAACCAATTGTTTCCTGTTGCCCCAAGGAATGTTTCTTGTGTCTTAGTAGCATAGGTTACGCCACCATGAGTAGAAGAATTGTATGGGTTAGTATTATCTGTCATTGCATCCATATCACCAAGTGCATCAATGTTACCATCCCATTGTAATAGACTTGGTTCTGCTGCACCTACGCCATTGCCCCATAGGTGAGACAAGTAGTAAGTCACAACAAGAGGAACGTTTTTAGTTGACTTCCATACCCAACCATTTGTTGTTTCTGATGTACTACCAGAAGCTTCTTTGTCGGTTTGCTTAAGAGTATTATAAGTATACATAGGATAGATAAGCTCATTAGTAAAGTCTAAGTATGATTTTACAGGAGGAGTTGAGCCACTATTAGTAGCGTTTGGATAATCCTTAAGTGGGTGTGAGCTTGCATAACCATAGTTAAGAGCAGTATCCCAATCAGTTTTATTAATCACTCTTCTAATAGAATTTAAATACCTATCTTCTGAAGGTTTATTCTGAGGAGTTCCTGTTAAGATATTACCATCACAGTTTGTATCAATACAGTGAGGACCAAAGCCAGAGCATCTAGATTTTTCTGGGTCAAACACAAAGCTCTTGATGTTATTAATAAACAATTTGTTCTTGTGTGTATTATTAGAATCGCCAGTAATGCCTCCCCAGTTTCTATAATAAGCTGTATTAGTTGTAGTTGAGTTAGGAGTATTATCTCCATCTAGTTCTCCAGCAGAGGACGTACCTTCTGCATGATCTAGATAATCAAAGTCTCTAATATCAAAGTAAGATAGTGGGTAGGCAGTTAATCCAGTTCCGCTTCTACCTTCTGCTCTACTTAATTCCCATCGCAAGGAAGCATGAATAGCACCACCACTAGTAACACTGTTTACTTGTTCAGTAATTTTAGTTACTAGGTCACTGGTTGCATCAATTGTTTGTGCTTTAATCTGTGCAGCAGCTGCATAATAACCAATACCAAACGAAGTAATAGCATTAGGTACTAGCTTTTTATCAAGATTAGTAATACAAGTACCAGCATTAGTCCATTCGGTTTGGATAAGACCATCGCAATCAGAAAGATAGTAGTTATCTAGCGTAGAGTCTGAGCCTAAGCTGTAACTGACCCAATTAGTAAAGTCAAAGACATTAGTAATAGCTTTAACTTCGGTCTCTAGGTTCCTGTCAGTCCAGTTAGTACCATCAAACAATAAGAAGTCACCTGTTGATACAGTACCTAGACTAATGTCTGAGTGATTGCCTACAGGAACTTGCTGTACAATTTGCGTAGGCGAAGCACCAATAAACCCACCAGTACCATCCCATGATAGAACACTGTTTACTTGTACGGCACTTAAATCAAAGTTAACAGGCAATGATGTTGGAGGATCAAAGGTAATGATAGGATCTGAAGCGTCATTGTCCTGCCCACCAGTAAAGTTCCATGCTGTATTAGCTTGACCAGCACCATTAGCGTTCATCCTAGCGTTAAGTTCTGCACTATGTGTTAGGTTTTGTAGGTTACCAGCCACTCCTGCTACACTTTGTTTAACAACAAGCCTATTGTATGTAACATCAGAGTTACCATAAGGATCAAATGTTGCTCGCTGTGTAGTAAGCTTAGTACCATGCCCATTGGAATGAGCAATAGCAGCTTCAATAGCAGTAGAGAGTTCAGCCATAGATGCAAGGTTATGGAGTTGAATACGAACTTGACCAGAGCCATCAAGTGTGCCTGTTGCTCCGTCATTATCATCATCAAATACATATGTCTTTGTTGTAACTCCAGAAGTCTCATACGCTGAGAGTTGGAAAGTAAAGGCATCAAACTCTGTGGAAGTAAAGTCTTTACCTCCAGTAAACGCTGTGACTGCGACAAGCTCATCTCCTGTAGTACCATCTGCTTCAGCCAAAGCACTAGTAATATTACCAATAGTACCAGCCCTATCCATCTCTAGATTAATTTGAGTAGTACTAGAAGCACTTGCAGTAACTCCTTGAATACCATCAGTTCCGTTGCCTGAGGTAGCATCTTTAATAACCCCATCAAGGGTTCCGTTAATTGCTTTAACAAGAAGATCTCTTACAGCAGTGTCGGTAAGACCACCCCCACTAAAGTTAGCACAGTTAATTGTACTAGCTAAGTCTTCTGTTACAGTTTTGTTGCCATCAAGGCCAGCAGTAGCTTGAGTAAGAGCAACGCTTAGGCCACCGCCACCTGTTGAAGGAACAGCAGCTACAGTAATCTTACCATTGTGTCCGTTAGCATGTTCAATAGCTACCTTAAATTGTGTTAGTACATCGTGTTGAGTAGCACTACTTAAGTTTAAGCCAACAGCAATACCACCATCTTCAGCAGCACCCGCAGTTCCTGTACCTGTATCAGTGTTACCACTGTCACTAAGCACAGTACTTGTAGCTACGCCACCATTAGCAGTATCTGTAATAACATACCTTTTAGCTGTACCATCTGTAGATGTTAGAGTAAGGTGTTGCTTTTCAGTAAGCCCATGAGCCGCTGTACCAGCAGCACAAGTCAAGGCTGTAGCTGAGGCTGCTCCAATTGTACCAATAACAATTGTGTTAGCTGCTCCACTAGCATTAGTACCCTTGTCTTTGTCAAGAGTAATAGTGGTAGTACCCTGACCACCTTGGGCAGCAGGTATAGCAAAGCTAATAGACTCATCAAGGCCAGCAGCATAGACACCATCAGTGTTCAATGCATTAAGAGCAGTTGATTTAATTTTTGTAGAGTCTAAGAAGAAATCAATAGACGCTTTAGTAGTAGCTGCATTTAATACCTGAGTATATGCATTAGCTGCAAATTCTTTTTCTTGAATTAAGAACAATAGCTGGTGCATAGAAGCATTAACATCATCAGCACTTAACTTAGCTCCGTCTTTAAAGGTAACAAACATTTTAGAATCGTCTGTACATCTCTTAAGTAATAGCTTTGTAAAGCCAGAAGTATTTACTGAGCTATTTAAGATTACTTTTTCGTTTGCTAAAGTGTAGTCTGTTTCAAATGTTAATTTAGTTTCTGCACCACCGGAAGTTTTTAAAAAAACGCACAACTGTAATTGGTCAGGGACTTCACACAGTGTAGCTACGTTTCCGTAAGAGTATCCAGAGCCGCCTGTGACGGGGTTCTCATACTCAATAATAACTGTAGCACCTAAGTTAGATGCATTATAATAAATTGGGTCGTTTGTGTTATATTCGTAGCACACAATAGGATCTCCTGTTTGATTACAATCTGGGTCATAGGGATTAGCACACGGATCTACTTCTTCACAATCAAACCAGATTGGAATTCTTTTGTCGCCGCAAGCATAACAGTTAGAAGAGAAATCATCACACTCTGGTGGAATACAATAGTCTTCTATATTACAATCATACCACGTATCATTAATATCACATAGACAACAACCATGTGGTGTATCTGGGGTTGGATCTGATGAACACTGAGGTTGTGTTGGATCATTGTTACAATGCTCACAACTACGACAGTAAGAAGCTGGAGCTGGGTAACCATAAGGACTACAGCTTCCGCAGTCTTCTACAGTAGGATCACAGCACATACCACAGGGTGCCCAGTAATCACCACAAGGACAGCATTCATATTCTCCGGGTACGCAACATGTAGGTGGACAGTTGTCACCCATTGAAAGGAAACAACCTTCCGGCCCACATGGACAAGCAGTAATGCCTTCACAACCACCATTACATGGATTACATACTGCTTCAGGGTTTGGTGTTTTAACTATGACCCCCGGAACTGAATCATCAATAAGCACACAAGGAACTAAATTACCATCTCGACCCACACAATATTGGCATTCATCTAATGGAGGAGACGAACATGTATAATTACACAAAGCAATTTGACAATCTTCAGGAGGTAGGGTTGGACACTCCATGTCACAAGGTAATTCAAAATCAGGACTATTACACCCACTTGAATACCAATCAGCTGGGTAACCGCTTCCAAAATTATCGCACTCCCAGTTAAAACATTCAGCCCAACACCCCGTTGGGTTTCCATTGTTATCAACACATGTTTCATTTTTACATTGTTGGTCTGCCATTCTACAAACAATATCTTCTAAGACAGGAGTCCAACCACATCGTCCAACAAAATCACAAATAGTGCAGCTGCTAGATACAGAGCCTCTTTTATAGTTAGGGTTTGAAGAATCTCTAAGTCCTGCTGTGTTAAAGCGTGTGCCATAAGCACCATAGTATGTGTTCCATTGAGTAGAGTTATTTTTTGCACTTTCAAAAGCATACGCTACCCATCTAGAATTCATAAACCATTTATTATCAGGAGATCTAATCCAGTCAGCCATCAGTCACCTCTTATTTCTGAATAGATGTATTGCCCGGTCTGTAGTTAGCAATAACTTCTAAGCCAGTAATATTACAAGGTGTGGGGAAGTCACTCTTGATAGTAATAGTAGTTGAATCTGCGTTACCCATAACCTTGGAAAGTAATTCTCCCTCAGATTCAATTCTAATTGAGCCAAGTAAATCTGTTGTATCATTAAAAGAAAATGCTTCGCTTCTTACTGTCGATGCTGTTCTATTATATCTTTTAATTTCAACTTCGTACTGAGCTGTGTCTTTGTGATGAGTAGTAACTCTCTTTAATGTAAGAACTCCGGGCTGTGCATTGTTGTTATTATCTCTATAATGAATAGGTGACAACTCAAGAGACATGGTGTAGGGTCGCCCAGCCCATACACTCCTGTTTACAAAACTATTGCTTACTCTTTGGCTTGCTAAGTTTCCGGGGAAAGTTAACTTAGTTTTAAAGTGACTACCAAAATCTATTGATGTCACGGCTGATGCTTTGTGTCTTGTGTAAGCTTTTGTTCCCCAGTCATCTCCGAGTACTACCTCTGTTGCATTAGGATCATAGTAAGGTAACTGTACTTCAGTTAGATTAGTATCACTGTTATAGGTGATGTTACTAGAGCCTAGTTTAACTAGCCTATCTAACAAAGGAGTAGCTAGGGTTACTGGTTCTAACGAAGCATAGTAAGGATAGATTGCATTCTGTGATCCATTAGATCTTTTTACAATCGTATACATAGCTCCCTCAAACCCATGAATCTTCTGTACTAAATCTTGTGGGTCTAATACCCAACGATAGAATGCACTTTGTACTAGTTCTTGTCCGTTTGTTTTTGCTGTATAGAAATAAATATTATTCTTAGCATCTCTGTCTACCATAGCTAGTGTATTCATAGAAGGAATAGCTGTAGTTACTTGGTAGTTGAAAGGCAGATAGCCATGAGCATGTTGAGACAATTCAAAAGCTGTGCCATATTCATTACCAAATGAATCAGTACCACTATAGATAAACAAACGTTCTGTATCAAAGAAGAAAATATTATTCCCCATCTTTACAGGGTTAGCGGTAGACGCAGTAGAATAAAAACTAGTGCTTCTTAGTTCTACAGTAGTAGGGGAGATAGCTCCACCGTTTGTAGCTGATCCTCGTACTTCAAACTGATTGCCACTTTGTGTTGTAATAAACAAAAAGTTTTGGAAAGATGTTAAGCTTTGTACTAAGTTAAACTGACCTGTGTTTACCGTAATATCAATAGGATCTGTGTCAGTAATGTTTTGGATATCATCAATAAAGAAATTAAAATAGTCATTTACACTAGACGAAAAGATTGTAGTCTCAGTTGCAATCCACAGTCTGTTTTTCCAAAACTCAATAGCCTTAATTTTTTCTTCACTGTTAATAGCAGTAGGTCCGGGGTTATTAATAGCTGAACCATTTTGTTTAGGTAACAAGGGACAGTATCTAATACGCCATACACCATCTGATTCTTTTCTAATAATAACAGGGAAAGTTCTATGATCAATTACAGAATTTTTATCCTCTGCTCTTACTGGTTGATAGTAAGGTTGTCCTGTGTTTACATTACCTACAGTTCTGTAGAAACCACTAGGGAATGTAAAGTAAGAATCTCTAGCGTACCAGATTTCACCTTTGCCATTTGAGTTAGCACCATCATACTGGTAAACAGAATCAGTTCTTGTAATAGAAGAGAAGGGGCTACTAAGATAGCCATAGTCAGGGGCATCAGTACCACCAGTAAAGCCAGCAACTGTTACATCTGGAATAGTAGCAGCAACGTCTTGTGCATTCCTAGTTGTAATAGGTTCGTTACCAAATGTACCTAGTTCATTCATAGTTAAAGCAACAACTTTAGCTAATACATTTGTACTTGTGTCTACGGTAGGTGTAATAAATGTAGTGATTGGTTGCAAGTAGGTCAACACTTCTTTAATTCGTTGAGCAACCGCAGCACCTGTAACATTCACCTGACCGCTAGTAATACCATTTAAGCCAATGATATAATTACCATCAAGATCTCTTTCTGGTGGCTGGTGTACATGGTCTTCACTTGTTTTAAATTTAAAATTAAATAACTGTACATTAGTGTCAGTGTTTTTTAAAACAAAAGATGTACCATCAGCAGGTAAGTTATCTGTAAGAGTAATCGTTCCAGTAGCTGCTGCTGATCCTGCTTCAACAGTATTAGGAATACCTGATTCTCTTCTATGATAGAGATGTTTCATTGCTGCTTGGGCTTTCCATCCAGCGTGCGAATCTACATCATCAGTGGGAGGCGGGATAGGAATCTTAGAAAAGTTTTCTAATGAGTGTCCTACTTCAAAGCTAACTAACGTAGCTGAGTTAACTCTTGTTTCAATATCCTCGTCAACATTTTTATAACCGCCACCTGATGTGCTAGCTACAGTTGAGATCCATTTGGAATATAATAGGTCATCATCTTTAGATGGTTGATAAGGAACAATACCTTCGTCCTCTTCAATAGCATTAGGGAAACGAACTGTTGCACCATTGGCTTGATTGCCCTGAGCATCTACAAAAAACATATCTGCTGTTTTATATTTAAACTTATCACCCGAGTGAATGTAACCGGGGTGTGGTTCTTGAAACCCTGAGATACTACCAAGTACTTTCACTTGGCTGCTGTTGTCAGGTAAAAACTTTAGTTCTTTTTGTTTGTTATAAAACACAGCACCTGCACCAAACGTAACACTACCCATGATTTCATCAATGCTTAGGTTAGGGGTGGAGTCTGTCTTTAGATTAAAGTGTTGGATATATTCTTTTAATCCTCTGTCAAATGATTGATACTCAAAATTTTCTTTTACCCATTGAGTAGGTTCAATTCGATAGACAGTTACAATTTCTTTTGTGTTCTCTACCGCTCTATTTATAATGATACAATAACGATTAGCCCCATCAACATCAATAAAGTGATAGTATAAATTATCCGTATTATAATAGAGTGCCGGATCAGAGATTCCACTAGCAGTGGGTGGTGGTCCCCCTGAAACATAAGGAATATCAAGGTAGTCTCCTTCAGTACCTGTATCAATGTGAGAGATAGGTGGTCGTTTTTCAGCTGATCTTTCTACACTAAGTAAAACATTGTCAGCTTCTTGTGTTTCTTGTGGTAACCTTTTAAGACTAGATCGTCTAGAGATACCACCATTTAAACTTTGAATAGGTACTTTGACTGATGGCATGGATTACCCCCTCCTTCTAACATTTCTAGTGTAGTTCCTACGTGCAGACAGTTCTGCTGAGGCATCACCACCAGAGAAGAAAGACTTTCTCTTTTGATTAATGTCAGCTGCCTTGCCCTTAGCCCCATACACAGCTTCTTTCTGTGCTAAGAACTGATCAACAGACGAATCACCTTGGGAGATAACTTGATAATCTCTAGCAGCAGCAGCCATGATGGCTCTTTGCATTGGTGATTCAATGTCTTCCCAGTCTAGATTAGTAATGATTCTAATATGTACACCATCAATCCCACCCTTGTCAGCCCAGTTAGCTGTATCATCTGTAACATTAAACAAATAAGGAGGGATTCCTTTGTAAGAAGCGATGATCATTTGTTGTTGGTCTGCACTATAAATAGCTTCAATAATCTCTGCATGTGCTGTGTTAGAAGGAAGGTAGATATATCCATTTGTATCAGGGAGATACTTCTTTCTATAGGTATTGTTAACTAAGCCACGCATGACATAGCTTTTGGTTGACTCAGCAAGTACATGCTCAGCAACGCTTGTATCCACACCGGAATCATCCTCCAAATGATTTACTAAATGCTCGCCTGACATCAATAACATATGGTTAATGGCTTCCAGTTTGGTATACATACCCATAGATCAGTCCTCCTTGTTATAAGAAGCCTTTTTATTCAAAGCTTCTTTGCGTTTCTTACAACCACAATCCTTTTTCTTTTCTTTATTCTTTCCTAGGAAACCACCTGTACTGGTCAATCGACCTAGGGTAGCAATGTAAGCTACCTTTTCTACAGTATCTCCTAAACCCTCAGATTTTTTCTTTAGTGGATTATCCATTAAGTTCCTTTCTTCTTGGGTGTTTTCTTTTTAGGTTTGTCTAAAATCTTCATAGCGTCTTTGCCTGTTAGTTTAACAGACTTACCACCACAAGATGATATATAATTTTTCTTAGCCATTACTTCTTTCCCTTCTTCCACGAAATACGCTTTGGTCCTTTTTTAGTTTTGGCTTTAGAGTTACACTGAGATTTAGTAGGACGGCAAGCAGGGTATGGTCTCTTGCTACCACCCTTAGCAGACTTACGTCCGCACGGTTTGCCAGTCTTGCAATCAACCCAGCCTTTACCTTTGTTCTGTCCAAACCATTTCTTAAGTCCAGATGATTTCTTTTTAGCCATTACTTTTTCTTACCCTTACTCTTGTTACCCCAGTTTTTAGCTCCTACCTTACGGCATTTAACTAAAGCACCTGAAGCATAAGCAGAGGGCCATTTAGTATATCGTGATTTAACTTTCTTAGTACAAGCGTCACTTGCTTTTTTCTTTTTCTTAGCCATTAACACTTCCACTTTCTACGTGCTTTACGCAATCTACTGTTAGGATCTTTAGCAGCCTTGGGAAACTTTTTCATTTGCCCAGCTGATCTAGCACAATAGCTTTTCTTACGGGATCCTCCTCCGGGTTGAGGTGGTTTTAATTTAGAGCCTGTTTTTTTATTGATCATTCGTCTGCCTTTGGCAGTTAGACCACCCGATTTGCTCTTACAACCATTACCAATATTGCAGCCTTTC
>Ga0181420_1000089_pt1 | contig 31130 bp, 47 predicted proteins | sample 43SPOviralmetaG_FD_130145 | JGI IMG/M metagenome (GOLD analysis project Ga0181420, IMG submission 130145) | Marine viral communities from the oligotrophic San Pedro Time Series (SPOT) site, San Pedro Channel, CA, USA - 43 SPOT_SRF_2013-05-22 | ecosystem: Environmental > Aquatic > Marine > Strait... | reverse complement strand
TGAATCCATGTGAAGAACTGAAGGGCATATTACGCCATGTTCAAGTTCCATCATTAGATCACTCATAAAAGGTATCTCATCTACATCACTTAAAAATATTAAATCATCAAAGTCTAATTGACCCTCTTCATTTAAATAATGAACGGTATCACTTATTGCAACCCTTTGATAGATCTCTCCTGCTAAATCTCCCGGCCCTTTATACTTAGGCATATCTTCAATTTTTATATGTAGTATCTTATCAGCAAACTCAGAATAACGTTCTTTGTTTAGCTCATAATAGTAAGGCTTTGATTGACCAGAAAAGGTAGTATTAGCTTCTACTAATATAAACAGGTCAACGTAGGGATTGAGTTCCTGTAATCGAATGTCAAGTAAATCTAATTCGTTACAGAAAAGGAAAGTATCAATTATTCTTCTGTTGGGTAACTCTTTCATATAGCTGTTTAGTTAATTCAATATCATATAAAGCATCGTGTAATTCATCCTCGTTTACTTCAATATCAAAGTACTTGCAAACCTGGAACAATTTAAAATTAATCATGTTAGGCCTTTCTTCCATGATTTTATATGCAACCAGGTTCATTACATCAACTGGCGGGAACCAAAAGAAGCTCCCAAAGTATGAAAAGTTTTGTTTATCAAACCAAGCTCGAAAGAAGTCATAGTCAAACTTGGCGTTGTATCCTAAGAATATAAACTTATCTTTCTTATCATAAGGATCGATATACTTATTAAACATGTCTATAAGATCTTGCTTAACAGTTGTGGGATCAGGATAAGTTTTTAATTGAGCAACAGAAGTTCTACAAACCTCTAAAGCTTTATTTGAAACTGCAGTTCCTTTTAAAGGACGTACTTGAAAACAAAAGGTTTCCTTCTCAACTCCATCTATTTCAATTATTCCCGCTATTTGAATAATTGAATGGCGTGAAGGATTTAACCCAGTTGTTTCTAAGTCCAACCAGAATTTTTTCATGTGTTCCTCGGTATGTGTTCATCTATTAATCGCTGCCCAATCTACATGCCCTAATGGTTTACCATCTTGGTGATAGACTGCTACGGCAAGTGCATCCCATAAGTGATTACTAATCCCCTCCAAGGGTTGCCCTTTCTTTGATTCGCCAAACCTTAGCTTGAGCGATTGAATAACTTGTGTTTTCTTTTTGCCCCTTATACCACCCGTAATGTGGCTAAGTATAGTGGGCCTAGTGTACAAATAAATATTAGCATCATCTCCAAAGGCTTTCTCAAACCTGCCAACTGCTCTAACAGTTAAAAAGGTTGTTTGCCCTACAGCCATTCCATAAGACTGTACAAATTCTATGGATAGTGTATCTTTAGGATTAAATGATTCTAAAGCCTGTTCAATTTCAAGGTTCCCGGCGTACTTTATATAAACCACCTTGTAGTCCTCATCAATGCCTACTAATGCCGATTGTGTTGTTCCCGGATCTATTCCGTAGGTTATGCGTCTAGCCAAAAAGTACTTTGGGGTTGTGAATTATCTACTGAATGTTCTACTCTATAATGAACAGTGTTACCACTAGAACCAAAAGCTAGATTACCCGCTTGAAACCAATGCCCTGGTACAGTAGCATGTTTAGCAAAATGACTTTCGCCTGTATCACTTAAGGTCAAACCATAAGACCCATTACTTGCCGATCCCGTGTTAAAACCGCCACCTGAAGAACTATCCTTTTTTATTTTAGGGGCTTCAGTAGCATGATAGAAAGTAGTAGTAAAAGAAGCAATTCCAACCGTTGCAACATTGATTCCCGCAATTTTGCCTGGCCAATTCTTTTGATTACCAGTAGCAGTATTAGTATATACAATATTAGGTATTCTAAGAAAATGGTTATTAATAGTATTAGCCGTGTAATCTCTATTATCACCTGAATCTATGTAAATTGCCATCTATTTATCCTACGTTAAAAGTTTTGATTCCGATAAAAGAAGTTTACTTAAGCGCCAACCAAAGTTTAACTTTTTCATTTAATCTGCCATTCTCTTTCGTTAGAATCTACAAGTTAGTCTGCAGATCCCCTTTTAAATCCATTATCGGAATCTTTTTAATTTAAGAGAAAATATCCTTATTTCTTACTGAGTTTATCTGCTTCAGCCATTGCTTTTTTCATAAGACTGGTTGCAACTATAAAAGCTTCATCCGCTTTTTCATGATAAACTTTAACCGTTGGTTTTACAACCCCTTTTGAATCTACAGTATACTCTACATGAGATGATGCCCTTGGGTATATCTCAACTTCTTTCTCAAGCAATTCCCCTTTTGGGTTTACTCTTTCAGTTACCTTCATTGCGGGATTACCGTTGAATGCTTCCATCTGATTTATTACTTCTTCAGACGGCTTTTGTGGATTGTGATTTTCATTAGCCATTATTGAACTCCTGTTGTTTTTTGACGGCTTCTTTATAAAGCCCATCTATTTGATTTTTAGTATAGCCTCGTTTTTCAAAGGCTAGTGCCCTTTTCATATAAGTCATTGGTACATCGGATAGATTATAATCCCTACCAAATTCATCTACAAAAACTTGCGTGTTTAACCACCTGTCTTTACTCATGCTTCTCCCAACTGTGTAGTGTTATTAATTATCATTGACAAATTAGCCTCTTCGTCAGGTATACTAACGCTTTGGTTTTGTGCAATGATTACCAGTTCAGCATATACTTCCATGTGTGAAATAAGCATTGGAATACATGCTGATGCTAAATCTGGGTGTTCAGACATCAAGTCAGCTGCTTGAAGTCCTGCTGCTAAGATCTTTAGTCTTAGTGGCCCTAAAGTATCACTCTCCGATCCAAACTCTGGATCTTCAAGTAATTTTTCTAATTGTTCTAACATTTTTTGAAATCCGCTCAATTAACTCCCCTGCTTTTCATTTCTTGTTGGTTTAATACTGTTTTTTGCAATATCTCAGTAACTACCAATTCAAGTTCGGGATCCGATTGATTTAAAACTTTATAGCTTTTATTCTTGTAAGTAATTTCTCCATCAACCATTTCTTGCCATTTGACTGGTGTAATTATTTCACCATCTGAGTCAACCATTGTTGTTTGTTCTTGTAACACAAAAGTACCATCAAAAGTAATACCTTCAACTTTTTGCATTCCAAATACAATAATCTTTTCTGAAACAACATCAAGATTATCAGGCAATACCTCACCCGACTGTTTTATTGTAATACTATCAATAACCATGTAAACTCCTTTTGTTTGTATTGTTTATAATTAATTGATTAAATATAAAAACTTATTAACTTTATTGAACCGTTGTCTAGTTGCCGTCCCAAATATCAAACCAAGCCTCCTTTTGTTGGATTGAAGTGCCGGGTAACCCGTTTTGCATTTGCCATTCTCCAATTTCTCCAACCATCAAAGTAGGAGGGCTGCATGAGACAACTGTTGAGGCCGCATAATTACTACCTAAATATACCCTAGTAAATCTGATAGGTTTGGGACCGTGGTTCTTAACTTTACCCCAAGCTTCTTGGACATGACCATCACCGACCCTTATATAAACTACAGAGACTGTAACCTCGTTTACTTCTTCCTCTTCAACGTAGGTTATATAAATCTCTTCTGTTGTGCACCCCGAAAAGAGAAGCAAAAAAGTACTATATAATAATATTGTATAAGATTTCATGTTTAAATCCTTTTTAATTGATTTAAATAAATATAGATAGCACTTGAACTATTTGTAAAAGATCTCAAAACTTTTTTTAATAAAACGCTATATTATAATATTATGAAAGATAAACGCTATAAAGTAGATCAATTCATTGTTAATGAAATGAGACTTTGCCGTGAAACGGGAATGAGCTATCAAGCTATTGCTGATGACTTTGAAGTTTCTTATTCAACCGCATTGTATTGGTGTGATGAAAATCAAAGAGAAAAACAAAGGGCAAAGAATGCAAAAAGACGGAAGACAGGTGATGAATTAAAAAAGTCTATAGAGGTTGATACCGCCCGCCGTAAAGATTTACTACAAACTAATAAGACTGCTAAATTGAAACATGCTATTGAATCAGCAAATGCTGAAACCCGAAGTAAAAGGCGTACAGTATTAGGAATAGATTTAAAAGATGCAAATGAATTATTAGCAAGTGGGAAACTACAAAGGCCAAATGCAAAAGTTAAGTGACTATGAAACCGAGCTATGGACGGGGGAAATAGAATACCACACCTATAAAGCAAGTAATTGGTACCAAGTAGGTGGCTTTAAACATCCATTAGTTCAAATCCTATGCGAAAGGATACAAAGAGATCCTTTAATAGCCCAAGTATCTTATGATTATGAGGTATATGTTATTGGCGGAGTACTTGAGGATTGGATAACGGGTGATATTGATTTTGCAGTTATAGGTAAATATAGGGCTTTAGCTATTAAAATAATATTAGAAAGGATTGTAGAATTAGGCTTTCGATATCATATTTATGCTGATGTTCATTATCAAGAAAAATTATGGCGAGTTGATGAGTGGAGTAAAGGAGAGATTGAAGGTGAAACAATTCAATGCTACAGTCTTTCGAACTATTTCGTAAAAAATGGGGCTCGCTTAGATTGTAACCATTACAAAGAGGTGGATGGATTGTTTACTTATCCATTAAATTACCCTTTTAGAAAACATATTGTAAAAAGAGATGAGGGCTATATATACAATGCCCCGATTAGGATATTATGAAAGTACATGAAAATATAATTAGGAAATCAAGGGAGTTAAATAAAACTGAAATAATAGTCTATTTAACAATCCGAAGATATATGTCGGCTCGTCAAGATATACCGATTGACCACGTACAAAAGAACATTTTAAAGCTCTCTGATCTCGAGATGGGCAGAGCTTTAGTCAAATTGTTGGAACTGGGGTTCTTTGAACTACAACTAGACAGTTTAAATGACGTTTTAATGAAGGAAACAGCCCTTTTAACGGTTCGAGATTTAGACTCAGTGAGTGGGGGCGACGAGCATTATATATATTACTTAATAAATAGTTATAAGAATAGTAAAGATATTACTCCTAATAGTCTAGCGAAAACTAAAGTGACTGTTAAGTTTAAAAGAGTATTAGAAAAACTTTCTGGGCTGCATGCGAAGAAAGGTCAAATGGATCTCGTAAATCATTTGGCTGATAAGCTTGTAGATAAACATGGAATTGGACGGACAGCTGATTGGAGACGACAACAATGGGCTATTGCGGGAAGACTACTTAGAGAAAACAAATTACCTTTAAAAGATTGGATTGCGGCTATTGATTATTTTCTAGCGCAGGAATTTTGGGATGATAAACTCAACTCATTAAAACAGGTTGAACAAAACATTCATCAGTTTGTAATGAATCGTAAGAAAGCAACCCCTACGTCAAACGTTAAAGTTGATATTATAAAGTGAGGAAATAATGAAATACGATTTTGATATACCTTATGATGATAAAGTTGATTACACCAATTATTATTATTTTGAGAAGGCTTTTAATCAAGAAGAGATTAGGCGCATCCACGGTTTAGCCGATCAGGTTGATTTTATACAAGCTACTACTGAAAACGATGACGGTAGTGAGGAGTTAGAAACGGTTAGGAAAAGTTCAATCAAATGGCTCCCGAAGAATGAAGACAGTTTTTGGCTATATAATAAGGTAGGCGAAATGGCTATGGAAGCAAACGACAATATGTATAAATTTGATTTAACAAACTTTAGAGAGGAATTTCAATACACCATCTATCCAAAGGATGCTGGGCATTATGACTGGCACATGGATATTGGAGGTAGCGGTTTACTTACTCAACGTAAGTTAAGTTGTACTATTGAGTTAAGTGAACATGGCGCAGACTACGAAGGTGGGAAACTACAGGCAAATTTAGGTAGAGGTATTACAGAAATGCCACAAGGGGCGGGTACTGCAGTTTTCTTTCCTTCATTTTTTGTTCACAGAGTTACCCCTGTTACTAAAGGGGTTAGAAAATCATTAGTGCTTTGGATGGGAGGACATCATTATAAATAAGAATTATTTAAAAATATGGGGATTTAAGGAGAGAGACTATGAACAAACGTTCGAACAACTCAAAATTAGCCGTGGTGTTATACAACATCTTAATAAGTATGTATCAAGTTTTCCTAATGACGGCGGCCTTTGTTTTATGGGGAATCCAAAGGTTATTACCCGAACAATGGCTAGAACTTGTAAAGAAATATTTGACCAAGGCAGTTTCAAAAATAGAGTATGCATTATTGACGTGCCTAGCTATCTTATCGGAATTAGTTCGATGGATTTTGGAGACCGCTCAAGGGAAGAGGCGAAAATAAACGAGGATCTAATGAACTCCGATTTAGTAATATTTCAAGAATTAGGATTTACCAAATGGAATGAAGCGCAAAGAACAAGACTCTATACGCTCATATATAAAAGGTACTCCAATAAATTACCAATGTTTATTACGGTGAATGGTACACCAGAACTACTAGAACAAAATATTGGCAGCTCTAACTTCTTTCGGGTAGCAGATGCTTGTCAATTTATACAAATATAAAGGAAAGCAAGGATGCAAGAACCAGAAGGATCACTTACCGGAACTACCACATTAAAGACACTTATTGACCATTATGAATGGATGGTTAGTGCGGGCAAGATTAAAGTGGGGGGTGCTGGATGGAAAAGGTTACTTCAATTAAAAGAACGACGAAAAGCAGAATGGAACGCTATGAGAAGGAAATATGGAAAATCATATCAAGGTAAGTTATAGTGGCGGATAAGCTACCACAGAATATAGAAGCTGAAAATGTTGTATTAGGTTTAATGATGCTTAGTAGAAGCTGTTTATCAAAAGGTATGTCCTCTTGTTCTACAGATCACTTCTACAAGAAGGATAATAGCTTGATATTTGCCGGTATGGAGGCTCTATTTACGAAAGGTAAGGATGTTAGCCTAGTTTCTCTTACCGAGCAGCTTAAGAGCACGAATACACTCTCAGCTATCGGAGGTGGTTTAAGATTGGCTGAATTAGCTGAAAGTTCAATATCTGATACTGAATTTGAAACTTATGCTTCAATACTTGAAGACAAGAAAATTAAAAGGAATCTAATTGTTGTAGCCAATGAAATTCAAAAGAAGGGTTACGATGATGTAATGGACCAAGACTCTTTCTTAAAATATTCAATGGATGCTTTATGGCAAGCTACCCCTTATTATTCTAGTTCTATTCAAGTTGTTAGCTCGGGGGATATGTCTGATGTAAGACGGGATGACTTTATTAAAAGAAAGAATAGACGGGTTGTTAACTTTGGTTGGGATAACCTTGATGAATTAATTGTTAATGGTTTAAGTCCAGGTGATCTTAGTATTATGGCTGCAAGACCAGGTTTAGGTAAATCATCTGTTAAAACTAATATGATGTATAACTTACTTGAACGAGGGCTAGGGGTTGTTAACTTTGGGATTGAGCAAGGCTTTACGACAGAACAAGATAGGCTTGAATCTATTATGACTAAGATTCCATTGTCAGAAATTATTCAATCGTGGGGTTGGAAAGATGGAGACTATAGACTTGATCTCATAAAGAAAGCTAACAAGAAAATTGATGAAGAATATAACTACCATATTGTACCTAGTAGATCAGTATCAGTTGCTGATGTAAGGAGTGTACTTTATCAAATTACTCAACGTAGTAAGGTTGATGTGGTCTTCTTTGACTTGTTTGATAAACTTATTGATGTAAATGTTTCGGCTAACAAAGCTCAAACAGTTGGAGTAAAGCTAGGGGAAATTTCCCGAATGGCTGAAGAGTTTGATTGTCATATATGCTGTCTAGTACAAATTAACAGGCAGGTAGAAGGTAGATCAGATAAACGACCAAAGATTTCAGATTTAAAAGATTCGGGTAACTATGAAGAAGCAGCCCGATTAGTAATGCTTCTATATAGAGAAAAATATTATTTCCAAGATTCAATGAATGATGAAATGGAAATCATTGTAGCAAAACAATCAAACGGACCCACTGGTACAGCTACAATGATATTTAATGAAAGTACCCTTGAGATTGAACCAAGTGAAGGTGGATTGGAGAACTTTTAATGATTACAACTATAGAAAGTAGCAACTTTAATAGAATATACTTAGACTTAGTCAAAACGGTAAGAGATAAAGGGGAACTGGTTGCAAAGACTAGAGACCTTATGGGCGTTCAATTAATATTGACTGATCCTACTCAAAGCCTTTTATATTATAAGAAAAATTGGAAATGGTGCTTTCAAGAATTATTTGATAGGATGTCAGGAGTATTTGGAATGGCACATGAATATCAAAATCCAGGTTTGGCTTATCAATACAGGCCAGCATGGAAAAGAAAACTTGCTAAAGAGAATGGAGAATTCCATTATGCTTATGGTGAATGCTATGCAAAACAGGTACCTGCTACTATTAAATTGCTAAAGAAAGAAAAAACAACGCGGGAAGCCATTATCAATATGTGGCACGATCATTACTTACTAAAGGTACCAGATTATAATAGACGTCCTTGCACTTTGACTTTACATTTTATTAGGCGGGATGACAAATTACATTTATATGTAAATATGAGGACTAATGATATAATCAACCTTTTACCTTATGATGTTTGGCATCATACTTTTCTACAGCGCTACATTGCGAGTGTATTGGGGCTTGAGGTAGGAAGCTATAATCATTTTGCCACTCACATGTATTACCCTAAAAGAAGAGAATTACCTGAACGTAATTATTTGGAAAAATTTGTAAATGAATTGGAAAATGTTAACGAGATGCAATATGAAATTACTAAAACCTCTCAAGGTCGGGATCTTCATGGGTCGATGGAAAAACAATACGCCATGTATAATGAAGCTTTACCTAACTTGGATGATATAGAATCTCCATTAGTCCAAGAAATGATGAAGTTTATTATGAATATGCCTACTCAAAATCAAGAGTTTAACTTATTAAAGTAAGCTAGATCAAAATATTTGTTGTATTTACGTGAATTTTATTTGTATATTTGAATACTATATTATACACAATTACAACAATGGAGGTTAAATGACAAATGAAGAAGCTATTACATTAGTTGATGAATTTAAAAAAACAAATTCTTCTTTCGTCTTTGAGGAACTCTGGGCTTCAACAGTTATGATGGTAAATCCGTACAAATACTTTGATCCATCCGGTGCAAGGGATGAGGAAGATTTTGAACAGGTTACTAGAATTGGGCTTTATCAAGCTATCAATTCTTATAAGCCCGATCATGGTTCTACAATATTGACATGGATAAGAATGAGAATGCACCAAATGCTTGTAAAAGAGGTTAGAAAAATGGTTAGGGAAAGTAGACTAGGGCATAAGATAAGTCTTGATACTGCATATCAAGAATCTGAAAATTCAAGCCCCGTTGAACAACTGATTTATAACCAAATGAAGGAATCTGAAAATTATTCCCCTGAATTTAGGGAGGAATTATATTGGCAAATATTTGCGGATGTTGAAGATAAGGTAAGCCGTAATAGGCAATTAGCAAAAGTCTTTTATTTTAAAATGGCTTTTCCTAAAGCTACTCGTAGTACCATATCAAAAATGTTTGGAATTAGTAGACCGTGCATTAGTACTTACTTTGATACTATTCGCACTTGTGTTACTATAGCAACGGATAAATATGCAATTTAGTTTAGGCAACAGTTATACACTAGTTACTAATGAATCAACTGAACAAGCTGAAATGCTCCATAAATGGTGCAATAAAGAGTTTGAGTATTATGGATTAGACTTTAGTCAACGCCCTCCTCGTAGGACTAAAATGACTACTGCTTTACCATATTACAAATATAATAAATTCCCGTCAGGGTGGACCGGTAAGTTCCTAAGTAAATTAAAAGATATGGGGATTAAAGTATCTTTTAAAGACATTAGGACCAAGCCCAAGGACACACCACAACTCATGTCTTTGTTGTCCACAACTACAATTCCACCCTTACGGGACTATCAAGATAGGGCTGTAACCAAGTCTTTACAATCTTCACGCGGGATAATACATCATGCAACAGGAGCGGGTAAAACGGTTGTAACAGCTGCAATACTAAGAGACTTAGGTTTACCCTCATTAATTATTGTACCCACACTTAATCTATTATTACAAACTGCTGATGACATGAGGGGTTTTCTAGGGGAGGAATATGTAGGAGAGATTGGAGAGGGGGTATTTGACCCCAAACTATTTACTGTTGCTACTGTTCAATCCTTATGGTCAAAGATTAAAAGGAATGATCCACAACTATCAGATTTATTTAAAAAGATTGATGTACTTTGTATTGATGAGGCTCACCACATTAACGTAGCAGGAAAGAATAAGATTCAAAATACCTATTTTAAAATAGCTACAATGTTAGATTGCTATTACAAATTTGGATTAACTGCTACTCCAGGTGACTCAGGTTCATTAGAAAGGGAATTACTTGAAGGGGCTACGGGGCGGATAATTGACCACGTTACTAGTAGTGAATTAATCAAGCGAGGATTATTAACTAGACCTTCAATTCAAATGTATAAGGTAACCCCACCACAAAGATATTCTGATTGGCAAGTAGCTTATAAGGAGAATATTTTAAAGAATGCAAGACGCAATGCTAAGATAGTTCAATTAGCTGAAAACTTTGCAAAGGATAATAAGTCAGTATTGATTACGGTTACTCGGGTTGCTGAACATGGAGGCTTATTAAATGATCTGATTGAAGATGCGGTATTTATGTCAGGTCAAACACCGGCTGAAGAAAGAAAACAAATACTTGAAGACTTTGGCAATAAGAAGATAAAGATTTTAATTAGTACAGTTGTTAATGAAGGAGTTAACATTCCGTCAATGGATGTAATTATTATGGCAGGCGGAGGTAAGTCTAATAAACAAACAGTACAAAGAGTAGGTAGGGCTTTACGTAAATCGGAGGGTAAATCAGAAGCAGTTATTATTGATTTTATGGATGCAGATGGTGGAATGCTACAAAGACATTCTAAAGCAAGACTAAAGACTTATAGAAAAGAAAGTGAATTTGAGATAAAGGAAATGATAGATGTCTTCTAATTTCAAACCTAACCTTACTCCTCAACAAATATTTTCCTATGGTAGTTTTGGCGGGTCATACTGGCGTCCTATTGACGGCTATGTTGATGAACACTTAGAATTACCAAATGAATGGTGGACCCATATTAATAGTAACTTATTAACTTCAACCGTTGATGATAAAAACGTCAATAAGTATAAAGTAAGGGCGGGATCATCTTTGGAAAACTGGAGGGAAAAAGGCTGGATTAAAGAAAACATCGATCCTTATGGTTGGGTACAATGGTATTGTCATTATTGTGCTGGTAGAAGAACTATTGATGATAGCCGTCAAATACAAAGATGGTTAAACTTTGCAGGCCCTAATGGTAGATGGAGAAGAAGACTTATTAGTTCAATAAAGAAAAAGGCGGGACAATATGATGATTACTCAATCAGCCCCGTTATTCGACAAAGCCTACAACATTGGGCTTATGAGTTAACACAGGAGGATTTTGAATGGCAGTAAGAAGAAATATACAGACAGGCGCTTATGAATTAGATATTGAATATAAACAGAAAGACTGGGGTGCAGAATTTGTTATACCTTCAGCAAATGCTCAAAACTCAAGTCTTACTTTTGATAAAGCTCAATCCTTTGGATTTAAAATTTCTTTACCCTACAGTATTATACTAGATGGTAAGTCTAGACCCTTTTCAGGCTCAGGAGGCCCAGCCCCTAAAGAACAAGAATCTTTTGAATACGAGAATGGATATGCGATTGATTTAGGACTGGAACTTCAATTACCTCCTCGTACATGCTTTTTAATTATGGGGCTAGATCCACATATTGAAGATTACGTTATTGACAATGCGGAACCAAATAGATTTGATAAGCTCTACTTATATTCTAAAAAAGATACTAATGGAAAGGCAACAGAGATAACAAAAGGTCAGCCAATCTTATGGGTTTTACCTATACCAGATATGGCTTACAGTTATCAATACAGGCGAAAGGCTATGGGCAAAATTGGGAAGAAACAAAACTAAATGGGGCGGATATAAGTTAGCCGCTAAAAAGAAAGCTAAAAGTTCTAGAAAACGAAAAAAGAGTAAAAACAACAATGGCAAAAAAAGATAATTTATATAAACAACTTTCGATTTATGTACCAAAGTTTCAAAGAAATTTTATAAAGATATGTGAACAATATGCTAAAGCTAAATATCCAGATTCTAGCTTTTCAAATTTTGTAATCCAGGCTGTATCAGATCATATCAATAAACTTTCAAGAGAAGATAAAAAACTTTTTGAAGAGCAGGCATATAAACTTGCTCAAAAAGAAAAACCAACTACAACAGAGTTTGTAGATAAATTCATTAAAAACATGTAGGGAGGTCAACATGGGAATGGAAATGCTAACTAAAGATGATATAAATAATATCATTGATTCACCAAATCTAACCTCAACTGAAATAGTTGATGTTATCAAAAGTGAATTGAATATTGATATAGATCCGGGCTTGTCAAGAGAAGAAATGGTTGATGAAGTCTATGATGCATATCAATTAGCTTTACAAGAGATTGAAAACCGTAAACAAGAAGCTGCAGTAGAATCAGGCAAGAAAACCAATAAGGTTACTAAGTCGGGCTTTAAAAGAAGTAATAAACAATTTATCATAGATCTTATTATGGAAAATAAACATACTAAGAAAGATCTTATTGATATTACTAATAGTGAAAGAGGTTATTCAGCAAGAGGGGCTACTTGTAAGACAAGGGTTTCAAGAGTTATTAGGGAATTAACCAGAAATGAACAATTAGAAATGGCTGCAGATGGAGTCTATAAGTATATCAAATGAAAGAAGATAGAACAGATTTGATCTTTGGGTTTCTAATTGCTATAGCAATTATAATATTTCATGCTGTAGCTTTATGGCTGGTGTCAGGAGGATAAATGATTATTATAATCGAAGGAGTTGATTGTGGTGGTAAAGGTTGGATGGCTGAAAGGCTACTCAAAAAAATACCAAACTGCTATTACATAAAACATGGTAATAGACCACTTAATTCTAATGAAGATGAGCTTGCAAAATTACAGGCAAGCTATAAGACAATGTTAAAAACTTATTATCAAGCTATACAGCCTGTTGGCGGTACATTGATAATGGATAGGTTTTATCAATCAGAATTAGTCTATGGTTCAATATTACGCGGGTATAACCCTTATAAAGATCCTTTCTATAAAGAATTGGAAGCAAGGGTTAAACATGAACCACATCTATATTTAGAAATATTTGCTGAGGAAGCTGATATACTCAAGAGAATGGAAATTAGAGGTGAAGACTTCTTAAAACAAGAAATGGTACCCAAAATCATGAAAGGCTATTTGGAATATAAAACTGAACATTGTACTTTGAATAGTTTAAGAATCCGTTCAAGTGATTCAAATGTTAATGGAATTATAGAAAAATATGCCAGTACCATTTAAAAAACACATAATACCAAAGGAGAACAAAATGGCAAGAACAGCGAAGTCAAAGCAGGTCCTTAAAAAGGATGTCAAAAGTGAACAAGGTTACAAACTTGTTTATAATAAAGCTTACCGTGCTGGAAAGAAAACGGGCTGGAAACAAGGTTTCAAAGCAGGCGTGGTTGAAGGGCGTACCCAACGGCGCGGAAAGATGGAAGAGATCGGGTTTCTAGATAGAGTAGTAAATGGAATGAAAAACTTTTTAAGTGGGCCTAACTAATGTTATTAAAATTTAAGAAATTATACGATCATGCAATAATACCACAGCGGGCTAATGAAGGCGATGCGGGTATGGATGTATTTACAGTTGATGAAGTTGTTATACCAGCCCGAGGGGATGCTATGACTGGACTTGGATTGGCTTGTGAATTTCCTATCGGTTACGCTTTAATGGTTTGCAATAAATCCGGTAGAGCTACAAAGCTTAAACTAGATAAAGGGGCTGAAGTAATTGATTCAGGTTATAGAGGGGAAATACATGTCCACTTATTTAACCATTCAGACGAGGATGTTGTAATACCTGCGGGTGAAAAGATTGCTCAATTAATTTTGATGAAAATTTGGACAGGTCAAGCTGCTGAAGTTGATGAACTTGAAAAGAGTCAACGAGGTGATGGTGGGTTTGGCAGTAGTGGATTGAAACAAAAATAGATGTTTGTCCAAGTTACAGGCAAGAATATGTCTGAACTCTGGTTCAACCTTTTAGTACATACTGCTACCGGTAATCAACATTCTTATTATTATCCAACTATGTACTCCAGACGGGTGTATGGATTTACGGAAGGTATCCATTTTGATGATACCATTTTAGAGAAGGACTTTTATAAATATTCGGGTTATAATAAAGATATAAAAATAAAGCGGCTTCGAGAAAGTTACTTTGGACCTAAAGTGAAGAAACAATATGACCTCCTCGTTTCTAGCATTAGACAACTTCAGCCAAGACAAGCCAGAGGATTAATTTCTTTTTCGGAGCCAGCTTTTAATCGTACTGATAGACTAAAATGTTTAGATAGTTTATATATACAAAAGTCTACAATGACTGAATATGAAGCTTTGATTGTATTTAGGAATACAGAAATATGGCCAAAGACTTATATGGATTTTGAATTCTTATATGAAATGTTAGCGGGGTTTACTCCGTATAAAGTAAGATGTACTTTGTTTTCTTGCTTTTTAACCTCATCTTTTATCAATATGCACCAAGCCCCAACCGCTGCAATGATGATGAGGAAGTATGGTATTACTAGTTGGAATCCCTCATTCAAGGAGATGCTAGTTAGATTTAAAGATAAATTTGGTGACCCTGCAGTCTATGAAACGGTTAAAATGCAATGGATTAAAAGGGTACTTAAAAGGACCTATGCCCTCATGGAAGAGGACGGGGTTGATATAGACATGTTAATAGGAGACTAATTATGGAATGGCTTACACATTTTTTTCATCACTTTTTTTGTTGCTACTTACCCAAGGTTCAAACCTTGATGCTATCAAGTGCAGGTATACTTGCGGGCTTAGGTATATGGAGACATAAAATTATAGCTTACTTTAAGGAGTGGGTATCTTGAACAAGACTTATGCAATAGCAATGTGGGATTTTTCTTGGTTAGAAAGATCAGAATACGATGATTGGGATAAAGCATTAGATGAACTTCAAGAAAGGGGTTATGATGCTCTTAGGATTGAAGCTTACCCTGGCCTATTCCCTAAAGCTGAAACTCTTGAACCTATTTGGGATGCTAATGACTGGGGTTCACCCGAGCCCGTATTAGTGGAAAGTTTTAAGCTCCACGATTTCTTAGCTAAATGTACAGGCAGAGATATAAAGGTAGGTTTATCAACTTGGTGGAGGGGATCTAGACCTAGCACAATTCAACAGGCTGCAAAGGCTTGGCAAACTGTACTAGATAACGTTAAAGCTTATCACGATACTATACTATATGTAGATGTATCAAATGAGTATCCATTAAATATTTGGACACCTTGGACTGAAGACCAATCAAGTACTCCTATCAATATCCTCTTAGAAAGTATTGATACACACGGGTTACCCGTTACCTATTCAGTTAATCAACAATTTACGGCTTACTCTGCAGGCAATGTTGATATGCTTAGTTTTAATATTTGGTTTGCTGCTCTTTCTACTTTTTATGACAGTGAACACCTCAATTATTCTTTTAATAAGTTTGGTAATGATGGATATGAAAAGCTAAAGAAGGCCGAACATTTTTATAGAAAAGAAGAAAGCCATTGGCTTGGTACTTTGGATGGAATGATTGCTGAAGCAGCTGATAAAGCTTTTGCTACTAAACTACCTATTATTACTAGTGAAGGCTGGGGACCGATTGACTATAAAGATTATGAAGGTTTAGACTGGGGTTGGGTAAAAGAAGCTTGTGCACATGGAGTTGATATGGCAGCCAGGACAGGGGCATGGAAAGCAATATGCACTAGTAATTTTTGCGGACCTCAATTTAAAGGAATGTGGAATGATATACAGTGGCACAAAGATTTAACCAATATAATTAAGGGGAGTAAGTGTACAATCTTATAACTCCTCATAACTCTAGAGTAACCAAGTTTCAACATCAGGGATACGATATTATTAAAAATTTATTAGACCCAAAAGAAGCAAATATGCTCCATCAATTTTATATGGACTATAATGACTGGGATATCTATTTATTTCCCGATGAGTTTCCAGCTCCTGATAAAAACCCCGAATATCCACTGGCTATTGTAAAAAAAGAGGATAAAAACTATGCAGAAAAGAAATTATATGCTCAAAAAACTCATCTTCATAATTTTAGTTATCATTATAGTAGGACTGACTACCTCCACCCTATATTAGTAACTCATTTCCAATCTGATGAGTTTATCAAAGAATTAGAAATAGCTACGGGTAAAACAGATTTAAAATTAGGGGTTAATTTTGTTAATTGTTTAGAATCGGGTGATTGGAATGGTCCTCACCATGATGGTATTCAAGGCCGGGTTGCTTTTATATATCACCTAACCAAAGATTGGAGACCTCAAGATGGTGGATTATTTTTTAGAACAGAAATCAATAATTGGAATAACATATTAAGTGTAACAATGCCTACGTTTAATCAATATGTAGTTATGGACGTAGAGGGGTATGATACAGGTGCTCCCCATTTTGTTTCTCACATAGCACCAGAAGTAACCAATAAACGTATAAGCTATATAGGATGGTATCAATAATGGATTATCAAAAAATAGGAAATGAAATAGGTAAATTAGTTAAAGAAAAGAATGCCGCTTATGGCGACTCTTTTGGTCAGGCAGGAAAAGTACTAGAAATACTTTACCCTAGCGGGGTTGACCCTCGTAGCTATACTGATTTTTTAACCATTATAAGAGTGATAGATAAATTATTTAGGATTGCTAATGAGAAAGGTGCTTTCGGTGAAAGCCCTTGGAGAGATATTGCAGGCTATGCTATTTTAGGGGTTGCTAACGATGAACAAAACGCAATGAGATTTGTATCACCACAGGATCCAGGCGATGAAAATGATCACGTTAATTATGATATAACTGCAAAAGGAGAAGAAAATGAATAAGTATTTTTATGAAGCAAAACTACTTAGAGTTGTTGATGGTGATACCATTGATGCTTTAATTGATGTAGGGTTTGATATATGGGTAAAAAAGAGAATTAGGTATATGGGCATTGATACTTGGGAATCAAGAACTAGGGATAAAGCTGAAAAAGCTAAGGGCTTATACGCAAAGGCCCGTAATAAAGAATTATTGGAATCAAATGAGAGTAAGTTCTTAGTTCAAAGCCACGGACTTGGTAAATACGGTAGACTGTTGGGTGAAGTATTTATTAAGAATTATGAAGGTACTGCCGAAGGCGGACCCTTTAGCCTTAATCAGATAATGATCCAAGAAGGTCATGCTTATATATATGATGGTGGTAAGAAAAAGGCTTTTTCCGGTTAAGCGGCTCCGTTACAAGAAAAACATACTTAACATATTTTGTTAATAATATCAACTTATTATAAGGAAAGCGAATATTAGATGGTACTAACAGTAAATGAAGCTATAGAAAAAGCAGCATTAGATTTATACAAAAATGGTGAAGAGGTTAAACCACTTAAGTGGCAATCCGTTGAAGTTGAACACCCAATGATTGAGGTTACTCAACGGTACTATCAAATGAAAATGCCATTTAATGAAACTATATTACAAAGTCAATGTAATGCCGACCAGCCTTGGGCTGAAGACCATTTTCAAGAACGTGTATCGGGTGAACCTTTGAACCCTGGTAATCAATATTATAATTGGCCTTATTATGACCACGGTAAAGACAATGAACGTTTTCGTGAAGGTGATAAACAATTTAGCCATTCTTATATGGAAAGATATTGGCCCCCTCGAGATCTCAAAGGTATTAGATACAACTACGGAGATTTAAATCATTTAATAGACCGCATGAAAGCTGACCCTTTAACACGCCAGGCTTACTTGTCGGTCTGGTATCCTGAAGACCAAGTTGATATTGGTGAAAGGGTACCTTGTACATTAGGTTATCATTTCTTAATACGTAATGATAAGATTGATTGTACTTACCATATTCGTAGTTGTGATATACGTAGACATTTTAAAAATGATATTTATATGACAATTAGATTAGCTCAATGGGTTAAAGACAAGTTAGATATGGATCTACAGATGGGTAATCTCAATATGTGGATTGGCTCTTTACATGCTTGGTCTTTTGAAAGATTTACATTAAAAAATGGATTACTCGGCCCTGAAGAAAAAGCAATGAAACACAATACACCTAAGAAGTGGCAGAAATGATTGCTTCAGGGGTATTCGGCGGTATTGGCGGTTCTTTATTAGGGGCAAAATGGGCTGGCTATGATATTGGGTTTAACGTTGAGCCCCGATCTTTTTATAATGAGGAAACATTTAAACATAATTTTCCTAATGCTTCTAGTTATACTTATTTAGATATGTATAATGAGTGGAAAGGTAAACCAATCAATTTATTAATGGGCTCCCCCGATTGTAAGCAATTTAGTAATCTTGGAATGAAAAGAAAAGACAGAGGAAGATTACATGAATTAGACCCTTTGGAATTTGATTATGTTAAATTTTTAATTGCAGTAAACGAATTAAAGCCAAGCACCTTTATTCTAGAGAATGTGCCCAATGTCTTAAAAACTTTTTGGTTTGAAGACAATTCATTAATGTTTAAAGGTGCTGGCCTCCCTGTATTAAGCTTACCTTATTACAAGATCCAAACAGTTATACTCAATGCAAAAGAGTTTGGTGTACCCCAGAGTAGGAAAAGGGCTTTTATTATAGGCAGTAGATTATTTGAACCCAAGTTTGATTTTGAAGAATTACTAAGAACAGATTATATACTCCTCCACAATCGTTATAATCGCGGGGACAGATTAAAAGATGTATTAACAGTTAGGGATGGAGTACCCAATCATAAAAGACCAAATCACTCCCTGAAGCGAATACAAGGTTTCGCTAAATTGAAGATAGGAGAGTCATACTATGGAACTCAAAATAACTTGAGGCTAGATCCAGAAAAACATGCTGGTACTGTTGCTTCCCATTGTTCACGGTTTGTCCACCCCTATGAAAGCAGAGTTTTAACCGTAAGAGAGAATGCTAGAATTATGGGTTTTCCTGACCACTTTAAGTTTTATGGTAGGGAAACCGGTCAATTAGATCAAGTAGGTAAGTCTATTGTGCCTCATTGTACTATGGCTATATCTCATTACTTAAAAAGAAATATTGAAGATGCACAGAGAAAGTACAGAACTATTTAGCCACATTCAAATAGAAGAGGTTATAAAAGAGTATTTACCCTTACAACCTATTGGTGAAAACTATAGAGCTAAATGCCCATTCCATCATGATAGTGACCCTTCAATGGTGGTATCACCAAAGATAGGTATTTTTAAATGTTTTGGTGCGGGGTGTGGGGCTACAGGTAATGCTGCTAGTTTTATATCAAAATATGATGACATTCCTTATCCATTAGCTTTAGCTCAATTAGCTGAAAAAATAGGTAAACCCCATTTGGCTCCAAAAGCAAGGGCTAAAGAGTTTAGTAATGTATTTGAGATTAATGAATTTGCTTTAAGTCTTTATTCTAATACTCTATTTCAAAAAGATTCAATTAGCGAGAATGCTAGAATGGCTTTAAGAGACCGTAGAATCACGCAAGAGACGGCAAAATTGTTTCAGTTAGGGTATTCACCAAATAATTGGACTTGGCTTGCTAATCAGCATTTAGACAATGAGTTATTAGAGAAAGCTAATCTAATTATTAAAACAGATGCTGGTCATTATAGGGACTTCTTTAAAAACAGAATTATCTTTCCTATCTTTTTCCAGAAAAAGCTTATTGGTTTTACAGGTCGTACATTAGGTGTATCTGATAAAATTCCTAAATATCTAAATTCAAGAGATACGGACTGGTTTAAAAAATCAAAGCTATTATATGGTTGGGCTCAAAATGTTCAAGAGATAAGAAGGCAAAGAGAGATTGTAATTACTGAGGGGCAATTTGATGTATTACAACTACATCAACGTGGTATCCAAAATGCTGTTGCAGTTTCGGGTAGTTATTTCGGACCTGACCAAGCAAACATGTTTAAGAAATATGTTAAAAAGGCTACCATTATGAGTGATGGTGATAAGGCGGGGATTGACGCTACTATACGGGTAGGGGAATTTTTAATTGAAAGGAATATTGATTCGCATATTATCCATGTTGAGGGTAAAGACCCCGATGATCTAGCTAGATATAAACACCGATTTAATTGGGATAAGTTAAATAATAAATATGGCTATAGCTTTGTTGAATTTTGCCATGAACAAAAAGGTTTAGAGTCTACATTAAAAAGAATATCCGGCCATCGTAATAAGTTAAAACTAAGCCAAGACTTAAGGAGATTAAGTGAATTAAGTGGCTATGATGAAAAGCATTTAGAACATTGGCTTACTCAATATAAGAAAGCCCCTTTTACAGAAGATATAAAAATTGATAATACTCAATTAAAATTAGAAGATGAGCTAATGCTATTATATGCAGTTGATGATTTAGATGTTCCAATAAATGGCTTTTTAAAGAAAAGATTAGGAGCAAACGTACTTGAAGTAATCAATAATAAACCAGACGGATTAGCTCAAGATCTAGCAAGAAATGATCAATTTGCGACTAGATTAACAATACTTGATAGAATTAAAGATAAAGAACAATACGCTAAAGATTTGATTATTAAGATGAATCTTGATTTTATGAAGAAAGAAGTAACTAAAAATAAGAAACTCTACAAAGAAACTGAAGATGTAAAATATCTGGAAGATGTAGAGAAAATGGTAAAAAACATAAATAAAATGAAGTTGAAGGTAAGAAATGGCAAAAGTTATAGCTCTACGCTTTGATACAATTAAAGAAGTATCAACATTAAAAACATTGATTGAAGTTGGATTAAGTGATCCAATGATTAGCCCCCGAGAAAAGAAAGAGGGCGAGGAACTTTTAAAAACCTTAAATGGTTGTGCTGAATTATTTTTGGATAGAGATACCCGAACCGTTGATGATGCAGGAGTTGATGTTGAAACAGGTAAAGTTGCTACACCCTCTCCCGATATAGACTATGAATCAAGTGAAAACAAAAGGTTTGCGGGTAGTATGCAAGATGATACTCAAGCAATGAACGCTTCAGCTTGTAAAACTTGTGATGATTAAGAGACTCAAAAGAGAAAAGTATTTTATGGGAATAGCAGAACTGGCTGCTGCCAGGGGTACTTGCCCCCGTGCTAAAGTTGGTTGCGTAATTGTCGACAAGAACAATCGAATTAAAGCTACGGGTTATAACAGTAGTAACCCTGGCCAGCCACATTGTGAGGATGATAGATGCATTGTGGTTGACCACCATTGTATTAGAACAATTCATGCTGAAGTAGCAGCTGTATTGAATTTGGAAAGAAGATATGATAAACTTACTGCTTATGTAACTCATGAACCTTGTATCCACTGTTACAAAGTTTTAACAGCTGCAGGTGTTACATTAATATTTTATAAGGAAAGGTATGGTAATATGATTGGTGAATATTATGCACTAAGAAAAGAGATTGGCGTACCTTTACATTGTACTGATGATTAATAAATTACATATATACATAGTTAGTCTACATTCAGAAAAAGTTAGAAAGCAACGATTAACTGATTTGTTGGATGACGCGGGCTTACTACCTCATTCTACCTTCATGCCCGCCATCCATAAAGATTATATAACAAAAAACTATTTAGATTCACAAGGCTACAAAGTATTTGATAAATGGGTAGATGCTAAGAATAAAAATAGAATATACCATAACCCCATTAAAACAGGGGAAATTGCTTGTGGTATTGGACATTATATGTGTTGGGAAGCTTTTGCTAAATCGGAATATGAATATGCTTTAATACTAGAAGATGATGTCTATTGGGAAGATGATTTACGTAAAGAAATTATGGAGTTTATGGAATTCAACCAACTTGATAAGTCTAATATCTTTTATTTGGGCAGGATTCCTCTTAGACCTAAAAAATATACAGGTTATGATAATTATGATGAAGTTAAAGATTCAGAAGAATGGGTTACAAAAAAATATACTAGACCCTATTTTTCTTATAACCTTCAATCTTATATACTAGACAAAACAGCAGTAAACACTATATTAGACCGCGAACCACAAAAAAACCTAATGACACCGGACGAAATAATACCCGCATTTTACAGCGACCATCCACATCCCAAAATAAAGAAACTTTTTCCTAAATCTTTAAAAGCCCTAGCTTTAACTAGGGAAAGCGAACCCGATTCCGAGATTTACAATAAATCAGTTGGAGTAACTTGGCAACAGGCTACTGAAGGTATTAGCTATTCTATATTAGATAGTTCGGAGTATTATGATGAATAATCAATTAAAAGACATGTTTGACTTGATTGAAAAATCAAGAGCCGAGCTAGACAATATAGAGCAAGATCTTCAAAGTAATCAAAAGGATTTGCTTAAATTTTATAAAAGGGGTAGCAAAAGGGCTGGCGTAAGAGTAAGAAGGAATTTGAAACTCTTAATGAACAAAGCTCAATCTATCCGAATGGATATACAAAGGTTATATAAAGAAAGAGACTTATTTAAAGGGACAGAATTTGAGAAAGACTACAAAAGAGATAAACCTACCACTTAGTAATTGTGGTGAATGTCAGCTATACAACGAAAAAAGCTATCATCCTCATAATTACTGGGGTAATCTAAACCAACCAGATGTTTTATTTATCGGGGAAGCCCCTGGTAAAACTGAACAAGAAACGGGTTTAGCATTTCAAGGACGGGCTGGAAAGCTTCTACAAAAAACTTTACAAGAAATTGGAATTACTAATTTTGCTATTGCAAATGTAGTTGCTTGTAGACCAGAGGGTATGAATGCTTATGGTAAAGTTATTGATAGAAAACCAACGTCAACTGAAATAAGACATTGTGGTGATAACTTTGATGCTATCGTTCAACATATTAAGCCAAGATTTATTGTAGCTTTAGGGGCTACTGCTTGTACCCGATTAAAAGTAAAGGGTGGTATTACAGCTGTTAGAGGGGTTATGTGTGAAACGGTTTACGGTAAAGTATTACCAATCTTCCACCCTGCTTATATTTTACGCTCTCCCAATTTTAAGGTTGAGTTTAAACAAGATTTGAATTTGCTTAAAAGTTTTATAGAAGGCAATGTTGATATTAAAAAGCCACAAGGGGATTATATAATTATTGAAGATCCAACTGAAATGGAAGCCCTTGAAGATGACATGAATTCAAGAAAAGCTTTTTCTTTTGATATCGAAACAGATGGCTTAAGATTTTTTGATAATGTAATTATGGGTATAGGATTCTGTAATCGAGTTGGTCAAGCGTACTATGTACCTTTGCATAAATCAGTTAGTAAAGAGCCCTACTGGGGTGAACATCAAGAAGACGTAATTGATTCCCTAAGAAGAATCATGACCAATTCGGTTAAAAAAATGGCTCATAATGGTAAGTTTGATGTAAAGTTTATTGAACACCAATGGGAAATAAAAGTTAGAAACTTTGCTGTTGATACAATGTTACTACATTATATACTTGATGAAAACCGTCCACATGGTTTAAAAACATTGGCAGGTTTTTATTTCCCTGAAATGAAGAATTATGACCAATACTTAAGGGAAGCTTTATCAATCAAAGCTTTTGATGAAGAGAGTTTTGGTAATGTACCTGTTGAAGTATTAGGCCCTTATTGTGCTATGGATTGTGAAACCACTTATAGATTAGCTAAAAAACTTGTACCCGATTTAAAAGGTAAACTCAAAAAACTATTCTATAACTTTTACATGCCTCTTTCAAAGGTATATACGGCAGGTGAATTGTTAGGGGTAAAAATTGATGTACCTTATATAGAGAATATCTATGCTGAAAATGAAGTAAAGATTGATGAAATTGAAAAGCAAATCTTTGAGCTAGCGGGTCAAGAGTTTAACATTGGTTCTACAAAACAATTAAATGAAATATTGTTTGAAAAGATGAAATACCCCGTTTTATTAGAAACAGCTACAAAAAAGCCAAGTACTTCAGAACTTGCTTTAAAAATGTTAATTAAAAAGCTCGGTTCAAAGGCTCCTATTATTCCTATGATACTGGAATTTAGGGGTTTGAAGAAAATGAATACTACATACTTAAAACCTATGCTTGCTAAAGTTGATTCTAACGACAGGATACACCCGTCTTTTCTTTTACACGGTACAGTTACGGGTAGGGTATCTTCTAAAGGTCCTAATATACAGAATATTCCAAGAGATCCAAGAATTAAAGGTATGTTTATACCTGAAAAAGGTTACAAGTTTGTTGAGATTGATTATTCTCAAGCTGAATTAAGAGTTATGGCTTTTTATTCAAAAGATAAATTAATGACTGAACAATATGTCAATGAACAAGATATTCACCTTGCTACAGCTTCTTTTATATTTATGAAAGATCCAAAAGAAATAACTAAAGAAGAACGTAAAACAGCAAAGCTTGTAAACTTTGGTTACTTATATGGTGCTACACCACAAAAAGCACATTCAAGTATTAACGAAAGGGTAGCAGCAGAGAAAGAAGTAATTACTCTTATTGAAGCTAAAAAGTTTAGAGAGAAATTCTTTTCTAATTACTTTGGAATCAATCGCTTCATTGCAAACACACGCAGGAATATATTGAAATTTGGTAAAATCAAAAGCTGCTTTGGTAGGGTAAGAAGATTACCGCAAGTAGAAAGCCCCCTTGATGAGAAAAAAGCTGAAGCTCAAAGACAGGGCTTAAATGCTTTAATTCAAGGTACAGCCTCAGATTTAACTCAATTAGCTCTGATAAGAGTACATAAATTTCTCTTACCTTATAAATCAAGATTCTTATTTACAGTGCATGATGCTATTGTATTTGAGATTCATGAAAGTGAAGTACATTTGATTGATGAAATAAAACTAAAGATGGAGGAACAAGTAGAGGGTTTCAAATTCCCACTTGTTGCTGATGTTGACATCTATAACAACCGTTGGGGTAATGATTAATGAAAATAGGAATGAAAGACCAAAAGAAAAAGCTTGTTAGAGACAAGGATGAATTTATAGATCCTTCTTTCTTTCATATTCAATTCTCTATTGGCGGGAAAGTATTTAAGAAAGCAGTTGATGGATTATTATCATTTGAAACGGAAAACCTTGATGATCTAACTGATGAAGATTTGGATAAAGCGCTTGATCATTGCTCATACTATAGATTTACTTTCTTAGCGGCAGCGGCTGAACTTGAAACAGCTATTGCAGTTAAGCAAAGAGAGTTTGATACTTGGAAAGCTGAAGCATCTACACAAGCTCGCCACATGTTAATTGATGAACGCATGGCAATGAAGCTGGACAAGAAAGTTCCAAATAATTGGTTGGGATCCATAACAAAAGAAGAAATCCACGGTAAATTATTAACAAATACAACATTTAATGAACAAATGACACAATACATGACAACACTTGACAACATGACAAAACAGAAAACAATATGCAACGGTTTAAGAGACATACTAAATGAAAGAGGTAGACACCTCCAATCACTCGGAAAACGTAGGCTTGAAAACCGACGCATGAGTTTCGGAGTAAAAGACTATGGGAGCCAATAGGTTTATAAAATACATTATGAAAAGATACAATGAAACCAAGATGGTTGGCAATAGAGTCCACCTATCTACATTAAAGCCCGGAGACCATTTTATATTTCCAAATTTATATAATGGAACGATCGGGGAATTAGTTGCTTGCGATATGAATGCTACAGTTAAATGGTTAAACCACCCTGATAAGATTAAGAATAAGAAAGAGATTATTGCAGCATCAGCAGAAGTATATAAATACGAATTATGATTATGTTTACAATACTATTTATACTCTTCATAGGTATAGTATTTATGATAGAGATGACAGACATTAAAAAAGAAAAAGAAAAACGGTTTGGGAAAAAGTAATGAAAAAGATTACAATTACAATCGCTGAGAATATACGGGTTAAACAATATGAGATTATTAAGCCTGCTATTTCAATGGAATATGAAGTTCCAGAAGGCGTTGATTTAGAAGAATTTTATCAGGAAAAGTATCGCGAAACAAAAAGATTATGGAATATGCACTTATATAATATGGTATATAATGTCGATGTCCGTAGGGATGCTAAAAATTTACATGAATACGTTGATAACATGATACTGGGACGGGAAAGATTTCCAGTATTTAAACTCGATAAAAAAGAGAAGGAGGCCCTATAATGGCTTTTAATGACACAGTATATAACCTTGAACGCACCTTGGAAGCAATTAAAGCTGACCAGGATAAGGTTGAAAAAGGCGTAAAAAGAGCAGCTCGAACAGTTAGAAAACATTTTTCTAGCATGGCTAAGCTTTGTAAGCAAGGCAGAATCGAAGCTCTTGAAATGACAAAAAAAGAACAGTAAACCGCGAAACAACAAAGGAGAAACCGCGATATGGAACTAGGACAACCTAAACACCTAAAGCAACAAACCGATGGAGGTGGATTAATCCGCACCCGTCTTGAAGAGGGCGACAATGTACACAGAGTACTATTTGGCCCTGTTAAAATCAGTCTTCAATATTACCCTACATTAGTTGAAGATGAAATGACTGGAGAAATGGTCCAGAAGATGAAAGTTCTTCGTAGACCAACCTCTGGTACTCCACTTGATACACTTTCTAGCCTTGAAAAAAGGATTAGAAGTCAAAGAGGGGAACAAAATGCAGGATCTTCATTAAATCCTTCTACTAAATGGCTTTATTTAGTAATGGATAAAAATGATCCGGATTACCCAGCAGTTAAAATAGTTGAATACCCTTATACGGTATATAAAAAGCTAATTGAACTGGAAGCGGCACATTCCGTAAAAGATTCATCTAAATTAAGACATGGGTTAATTTTCATGTGGGATGCAATCATTACTAAATCTGTTGACAAATCAAAAGGCATCAGATTCGGTACAAGTTACGATGTAACAGTTGACCCCGAAAATAGCTTCTCTGGTAAAGTACCAGTAAGTTATCTAGGAGCTTCAACTGCTGACTTAGGGGAAAAACTAGATTTAGAAAAGTTTTTCAAATCGGAAGAATACGAAGTTATAAAAGCCAGTGAATTAGATCTAGAAAAAGAGGGTGAACCTCATACTCAGGAAGAAATCAAACAATTACTTGCTGATTTCCCGATCTACTTAGGGGCAACAAACCCTGATGGCTCTTATAGATTCCCGTCTATTGAGAAGTTCCAAGAACAACTCGGTAAAATGGGAATTGACTTCTTATCAGGTGAAGGTGATCAACCTAAACTTGTTGGTTCAACAGAAAAACCAGCGGCTCGTAAGGTAGAAATACCAACAAGCAAAGCTGAACCTGTTGCTGATAAGGTTGAAGTTGAAGAAGCTGAAGCAGAAGTTGTTGAGGAAACTAAAGCTGAAGAACCAGCTAAAGAAGCTCCAACAAAATCTGATGATGATGAGGACTTTCCTGAATGGTAAAGAAGGCAACTTCTAAGCCGGTTGATAATATTACTGCTGCCCTTGATGTCTTGGGCGGCAGTGGTATACTGGCTTCAGAAACACGCAAACTAGACGTCATTCCAACTGAAATTGAAGGATTAAATAAACACGTACTTGGCTGCGGCGGTCTTCCACGAGGAAGAATTGTTGAGATGTATGCTAAGCCTTCGGTTGGTAAATCTACTTTAGCTTACTGGTTTATGGGTCAAGCTCAAAAATCGGGGGGCACAGCTGCTCTATTTGATGCAGAGGGTGCTTACCTACCTACCTATGGTGCTGCTTGTGGTATCGATAATGATAAATTGATTTTACCTGAATTTAATTTGGGTGAAGATGCTTTATATAAATTGAAACTATTAATTGCATCCGATGCTTGTGACATAATTGTTGTTGACTCTATGCCTGCATTACAACCAGGGGGGATGAGTGAACAAACTGAAGCAGTTTCATTGAAGATGAACCAAAGGCTTGAAAGAGCAAAGATGTTTACTATCTTCTTCAATGATTTAATGGGTGGATTTAAAGTCAAGTCACCTATTAAAGGTAAGGGCTTTATTAAAGATCCTACCACAGGAAATGATGTACATAAGATTTATAATAAGAAATGTACATTAATATTCATTAATCATGCTAAAGACAAGATCGGGGTTATGTTCGGGGAAAGAACATATACACCAGGTGGGGATGCAATTAACTTTGCTTCATCCATTAGGCTTGGTATGAGTTATATGAAAAAATCAAAGAAGAAAGATGAAAACGGTCAACCACTATTCAAACAAGTTAGAGTTAAAGCTCCTAAGAATAAGCTTGCTCCACCTCTTTGTGAATACGATTTAAAATTATGGAGAGATGGTAAAGTTGAATCCTTAGAAGAAGAGAAATTTGATGATGAAGAAATGGTTGATATGAATCTTGAAAGCAATGACGAGTAATATCAAAGAACAGTTTATTGCTGAAACCTTTGAAAGGTATAATCTAAACAGCTATCAAAAAGCTTGCATTGTTAAGGTAGTTGATGGCTGTATAGATTTAATTACTTATGAAACAGGTTCTAAAGGATTAAGCAATCCAGATACTAATACGCTGGCAGGATTAATTAAAGGACACATAACAAATATTTTAAACGTATTAGATGTTGAGAGAAACAATGGCAAAGAAAGATTTATTAAAAACTAGAGCAGATAAACCTATTGGGGATTACCCTTGGTGGAAGGGTGCTGATGATGTTAAAGATGATGTTACTCTTCATATCTCTTTACCTAGTTATGATGGTACATTAAGCTTAGACCAAGACGCTGCTTTGAAACAAGCTCTACAGACTACAAGCTTAGGGGATAGATTAAAAGTTGAGTTTAATTTTATTTCTAATGATAGTTTAGTATGCAGGGCTAGAGATAAGTTAGCTGCTACATTCCTATCGGGTGAATCAGAATGGCAATTACAAATTGATAGTGATATTATATTCCCTTACGGTATGGGTCAAAACCTTGCTTCTTATTATGCGAACTGGATGGATGAAGAAACCTTTAATCTATTTTTAAATGAAGGTGTATTTAGACTAGCTTTAACTATGAATGCTATTGATGAGATCTTAAGAAGTGGTATTCAAGACGGGAAAAAGATTGTTGGAGGTTATTACTTCTGGAGAGGTGGCAATAAGAACTTTAATGAATCCGGTTCTTTATTCGATCCGCTCAACGAAGAACGCTGGGAAATTGAATATAAACTTAGACCCGATAATTATATTGAAACTGACAGACTTGCTACGGGTTTTCTATTGACTCACCGTTCTGTATACGAAGCTATGGATAAAAAATACCCTGAGCTTGCTTATACACTACCAGCTATTATACCTGGTAAACCTACAATGGCTTACTATACCCCTAATATTACTGATGAGATTTATCAAGGTAAAGAAATGAGGTTTTATAGATCAGAAGATTATGCTTTTGGTTGGAGGGCTAAGCAATGTGGATTTGAACCCTGTTTAAATATGAATTTATTATTAGGCCACTATGGTAATACAGTTTACTCTTGGTTTGATAGGCCCGCTTTACAGAAACTAATAATTAGTGAATTTGATAATAAACGTCATTTCATTGAACGTCAACCAGAAGAAAATGAAACAACCTAATTTTTCTGAAAGATGGATGCCTGATTATCAAGTAGAAAACATACTAGCATTGTACGACGACAATGAAATTGCGAACCTATCGGGGATGGACATAGAGCTGGGTTGCTGGCAAGGATATAGTACTCATTCTATAGTAAATCATATTTACCCTAGTGAATTACAAGTAGTAGACCATTTTTTGGGTAACATTGATGAAAGCGCTACAGAGATTACAGTCTTATTAGCAGCTCAAAGAAATATTGAAAAAGAATTTAAAGATAATATGAAACTATTGACTAAAGGGAATTATAAGCTACATAATCAAGATTGTATTGCTTGGTTAATGGCAAATAAAGAACCAATTAGGTTTAGTCACATAGATGCTTCTCATGATTACCAATCTGTTTTTGAAACTATAAAGCTTGTAAAAGAACAAACAGTTGAAGATGGAATTATATGCGGAGATGATTTTAGAAAGTTACCTGTTGCTCAAGCAGTGGGTGACTCATTTAAAGATTTTGAAACTGATGGCCATAATCTATGGTGGGTAAAACATGAAGTATAGTTTATTAGTACTCTTAGCTGTACCCTTACTTGGCCAGGAATTAGTTGAAACACTTGATGGAGATCTACTGGAAATATGGGATACAAGGCAAACGCTCTTGATACACCCTGTTGGAGTAGATAAAGAATTAATCGAAATAGAAAAGGACTTATATATAGATGTTAAAAGCAGTGATAACAACGGATATACACCTAAGAACAACGGACAAGTATGGGAAAATCTTACCCTCTGGGAGGAACTCCCGCCTACAGGATTGTTTAGACCACTTAACAAAATCAGTGGATTACGCAATCAAACACAAAGCGACTCATTGGATTTGTCTAGGGGACGTATTCGACAAGATTAACCCCGCTGAAAGTTTAAGGAATGCTTTTGTTGAGGTACTAGCCCCACTTGTTAAAAAGAAGATACCAATTATTGTATTGATTGGTAATCATGATACCGATGCTAAAGTTTACAGTTTGATGACCGAGTCTTCAATATTCAATATGTTGGACTCAAATGCTATTACAGTATTAGACCAACCTTGTGAAATGGAATTAGAAGGTGTTGAAACTTTAATGGTTCCTTGGACTACTGATGATATAGTATCAGAACAACTTATGAAACATAAAAATAAAATTGTATTTGGCCACTGGGGCGTAGACGGGGCGCTTGTATCGGGCACTGAGTTTGTTTTAAGCTTAGGGGTAAGTAGCAAATTAATGGATCAGCATCGTTATACTTA
>Ga0181420_1000088_pt1 | contig 31147 bp, 30 predicted proteins | sample 43SPOviralmetaG_FD_130145 | JGI IMG/M metagenome (GOLD analysis project Ga0181420, IMG submission 130145) | Marine viral communities from the oligotrophic San Pedro Time Series (SPOT) site, San Pedro Channel, CA, USA - 43 SPOT_SRF_2013-05-22 | ecosystem: Environmental > Aquatic > Marine > Strait... | reverse complement strand
TGGCGACAGCTAGGAATAGGATAGAGTGTCCTAATCCTTGCGAGTATTTACGGGAGTTTGAGAAGGGTCGTGACGAATCGGAGACAATACGACAAACTTTTCTACGATATGTGCAACAGTTGTGATAGTGGGCATGGGGGTAAGTCGCGGTGCTTCATATCGTATTGACTAAACATATTTTTGCACCAAAACCAACCCCCATTATCCACAGGAAGGGTTAAAGTTTATACAAAGGCTCGGAAGACTATTTTCCAGTAAGAATTTGTTATGTTGGAGCCTGATACTTCCGTATCTTTCTCGTAAATGCTAAAGGCGGGAGTGCTGCCACTATAGTTCTCCGTATGAAAACTGACATGGGTCGATGTTGCGTAAGAATTACGTATTGATAAATTAATTTCATCTCCTACAGAATAACCATATTCTACCGTTTTGCATCGCAAGCAAGCCGAGTATGATTTTGGAATAGAACCCAATCCATGTGCAGCTGTTACAAACCCACTTGAGCTTGGTATAGTAATTTCAGAGCTTTCAAATTCAGAACTTAAGACTCCAGTCCCAGCTCCATCAACTCCATCAACTCCATCAACTCCATCAACTCCATCAGCTCCTGCTGCTCCTGCTGGTCCTGCTGGTCCTACTGCTCCCGTTGTTCCTACTGGTCCTGCGGGTCCTGTTGCTCCAGTTGGTCCTGTTGCTCCTGTTGGTCCAGCAATTGTACTGTCAGCTCCTGCTGGTCCTGTTGGTCCTGTTGGTCCATCAGCTCCAGTGAGTCCAACGTTTCCTTGTGCGCCTGAAGCTACTACCTGATTAGAAGCATTCTCTACAACCTCTTGAGTTGCAAAGAGACATTGTTGATAAGCTGTATCTAGGTCGTGTTCAGACAACCTAGAACCACTTTGGAAGTCTACTAAATTTGTTGTCGATGTGCTTCTGTAAAGACGAAGAGCTTGATAACTACTTGCATCGGCAATTGTAACCGTTTTGTTATAGGCGTTACGACTAAGCACTGACCACCCTACCCAAGCTGAACCGTCGTAGACCTGCGCTTTCACATCATCAATCGATAGGTAGTTAAAGCCTATCGTAAAGATTGTTGGGGTAGGATAAGTATATTGTTGGTAGCTAACAGCCATGAATATAAGGGGGTTTATTTGTTTATTATTAAAAAAAAGAGGGCTACTCCTAAACCACTTAGAAGTAACCCCGACTTTCACACGTATTTGTTATCACACACATTAGATAACGAACAACACTAAAATTTTATGTAGGTAAGTCCACGCATTCTGGACATCAAGTCAAGCAAGAAAAGTAACGAAAATCTAAAGTTCTTCTTCTTCGTCCTCGTCGTCTTCCCAGACGTATTCAATCTCGGTATCAAAGCTATACTCTTGCTCTAAAAGCCTTTGAGCTTCCGTTGTAAGTCCCTCTACGATGAACGGGGAACTATACCTAAGCTGAACTTCCGCAGGATACTCTGGAAGAACCGCAATTAACGTATAGTGCTCACAATGTTCTCCGATAATTGCTAAGGCATCTTCGATCTTTTCTAACGACATATTTGAATATTGGGCTTGACAGGGGTTTGAGCCCCTTTAAAATAACTTATAAGTTCTTAGCGAGAAAGCTATATAACTCTAAGAAGACTATCTTCTGGCTTTAAGAGTATGGTTCTTTATTACCTTATAAACCACCATATTAACTCTAAGCTTAAATAAAGCTAAGAACTGATACCAGATAAGCTTATCTAAGTATGATCAGTTATTAACCCGTTGTGCTGGCTGCTACGCAGCACGGACGCACCCGTTAAACTTCATTCCAGACCATTGGAGATGGACCGTTAGCACCGTTGGTCTTGTAATAGCTATCCATGAACTTGTTGAGTTCTTCTGTTATCATTCCCTCTTTTCTATCTACCATTGCTCTGTCAGCATCTTGAGCCATCTGTTCAACCCAATAGTTAACAGCCATTGAGAGGGCATCTAAACGGTCATCGTGAGTGATTGCACCTCGTTCTCTGGTGATACGGCTCATCTGGTAGATGAGTTGATACTTGAGGACGGACTCACTGGGGTAGCCCTGAGCACTTTTATAGTCATCTCTAATCACGCTGGGGTCAAAGATGAGCCGATGTTGGTTCATGATCGGTTCAAGAGTATCGACGATACGCTTCTCTTTTTGGACGTGGTGACGAACTTCTTCGACTGTTGTAGGGTGTATGCGTTGTAGGATGGGCTTAAAGAGCTCTGAGAACATTCCGTCTCCGAAGTTAGATTCAACCACGATGTAGTTGACCTTGTGTTTAGCTGCTCGAACAGCCAGAGACTTCAGGACGTCCTCTCCGTACCCTCCTTGCATACCTCCAGCGTCTACAACGTAAAGGAAGCCGTTGAGCATCTTAACGATAGCCCAAGAGGTTTCATCTTTACCTCGTCCAGAAGGGTCAATGGACATAACAGAGCCTGTGTATGGGATGTTATCTCCGATGGTTTTAAAAGGTCTATGAAATCGATCTCCGCTAAATCCTACGTTAGGTAGGGAGGAGTCCCACTCCAGTTGAGGGTCTTGAGCCCATACAATCTTCTCAGGGGCGGTATTATCGTCACAATCCATGACAACAAGCTCGTTAACCTTGAGAGGAAACCTGTCCATGTCAGAGAGACGAGGATCAAGCATGAATTGCATGGTGAAACCAGAGCGCCCGTAGGACACTTCTCGTTCGTCTAAATCAATGTCACTGAAGCGCGTGGATTCTGTAGACTTACCCGCCTTATCCAGATCGACACAGATAGGGCTCACAGCCCCGTCATAGCGTTGCTCGTTACTTTTAGGGGTAACATACCTCCCCGTCCATATACGAGGCTTGTAGCCCCTCTCAGTGAGCTTAGCGTATACCGTATCTTCACACTGTGGAGTGCCAAGGAAGATGACCTTAGAGTCATCAAGAGGTTTTAAAATACTGTCGAACTCTTTTATCTGCTCTGAGAGCTTCTCACGCATGGTCTGCGTAGCGGAGTTCGTAGGGACTTCAACGTCATCCCCAACGATTAAATCAGCACGAGAACCCGTTAATTGAGATGTGATCCCCAACGATTTGACGGAGGGGGCGTGGGAGGCTGGAGCAGGTCCGACATCGAAAGAGATTTTGGAGAATCGCTGCTTGTCGTGGTGGGGTTTGAGGTGTTCGAGGAAGGGAATTTCATGGATGAGACGTAGTGTGAAAGTAGAGAAATCGTCCGCTCGTGTCTTCGAAGCACTGACAACAAGGATATTTTTTGTTGGATCGAGGTAGAGTTGGTGAACAACGAATGCAGAGCAAATCCAAGATTTTCCGACGCCTCGAAAGCCCTCAACAACTGCTCTTTTTGGTCCGTACTGCATGTATTCTGAGATGTCATATTGTATTGGTGTTGGATCAGGGAGGTTTAAATGTTTCCAGACGAGAAACAGGAAATTTCTAAAGTCTTTAAGCTTTTGAGAGTCATTCACAGGTGATTTATAACGGGTTCTACTTATTTCTGCCCCGATTTGCCTTTCGAGACTGAATACGAAGATTGTGTCTAGAGTTGTTCATCGCATTCCTATCGCGGTGATCAACATCCTTTCCAGCAATCGCTGCTGAACCGTAAAGGCTCAGAGCTTTCCTTCTAGCTTTATTTCGGCTTGAGCGTCGCTGCCGTTGCTCAGGCTTCGCGTGGTATCTTTGATACTCTTGTCGGTAGTTTCGGCTCATATTTGTGCTGCGTTAGAGGTTACGGTGTCTTCAAAAGGAAGGAGAGACATCAAATCAGACGCTGGATTAGCATCGGAGACCTGACATTGGACTCCATTATCCTTAAGCATCTGTCTAGCAGCGTTCAAATCACTTGGGGTTGCTTCGCCAGATTTGATGCGTTCTATGAACTCGTCAATAAGAATATCCTGTAATAGGTCAAGTTTTTGGGATTTTTCAGTCATTTATCGTTTCTTTTGTTATGAAAATCAAAAAGGATTTTTACTTTTTCGCCTATGCTCTCGATGCTGTAGTGCATTTTTGACAACACAACCACGAGAGTAATAAGGGCGATTGCTAGTGGAGTAAGACTAGCTAACCAATCAATCGTCATTTCCTTTGAACTCCTTCCATATTTTAATCACTAGCCAAATTAAGGTAGCGATACCTACAAGGATTGCGATTGAGGAGTTAACATGTTCAAGGGTGAGCGTACCTAGAAGCCCAGCTACGCCCACGAAAGAAGTCGTATGATCAGAGGACATTATTCTATTGGTTGAGGTATTGTTTACGTTGAGCATCGTTACTGGCGATAGCCTGACGGAGTTGAGGCATTTCATTATAAAGTTGGTGACGAGCAGATAACCGATAATGACGGATAATTCTAGACATCGCACGGACACGGGGGTTTCTTAAACCTGTCTCATCAGCTATATCATCATCAGGCATCATTTGATATTGAGGGTTTTCAACAAGAGCTGAAAGTTGCTCTCGAAGTGTTTTATCACCAAGCTTAACTGTCCCTGATAATTCAAGGTAGCGGTCATAGGCATCCTGTCCTGATTCAGTACGCATCCTCTTTAAGTCCAAGTTATCAGCACCACCTATCTTACTGTCGGGCATTGAGAAGCCGTGAAGCATTCTAGCTACTTCTGAATTTAGAGGAGTCTCTTTTACTGACGAAGTGTATAGCGGGTTAAATGCATTAAGCATCGTTCCACCTTCGTTGATAATTTGAGCTTCTCCAAGGAAGTTACGACGAGGGGGCAGGGATTTTGCACCTGAAGGAACACGAGCAAGTACGTGGTCAAAGATTGACCGAGTCTCCCGAAGCATTCTGTCTTCTTGAAAGTTCTGAGACCAGTTCAAAGTATTTGGAACGAAACCACCAGCGATGTTACCAAGGAAGCGAGGTCCGTAAGTTACAGGGTCACTAACAACCTTGAACAGATCATCAACACCTTGGACAAACGATTGCTGCGTGATGTTGTTCATGAATGCTACGGAGATCAAGGTGAACAGACCTTCAGCGGTATCAGCATCAACGTCATAGTATTTAGGAATCTCAGCGATGTCGGAAAGAATACCGAGTGTTGTAGAGATAGGGTCAAGACGACGGTAGCTTACCCACTTGTCTCCAATTTTGATGGAGTAGGGTTGCCAGCCTTCGAGCTTGAGTGCTTCTCGCTCATCACGGTTTCTAGGTCCACCACCACTCATAAACGCTCCGTTGGCTGAGATATAAGTCATCAGAGCTGCGCTGGTAGCAGTTGCGGTAGCCATCTTGCCTTTAAGTTGTGCTTGCTCACGCTTTGTACCCTTTGTCATGATTTCCCGATAACCTTCGAGAACTTTGCCGTGGAGCCCTTCACGCATGAAGGAAGCAACACCACCGAGAGCAGTTCGCTCAAAGCCCATCTTTAGAAGATTGGTAGGAGTACGAACGAACGGGAACACCATCTTGGCTGGTGGGAACCAGTGTGCAAGACGCGCTAGAGGCTCTTGAACCTGTGGGATGTCCTTGGTTGCTGTAGCGACTTTAGCGTAATCCAGAGCTGCATCTGTTGTGCGGTAACGAGGGTCAGCATTCTCCATATTAAGACGGGAGTCACGGACTCTGTAAGCTTGTGTTTCAAAGACCTCACGGATTGTTTGGTCAAACTCTTCTGGAGTCATACGAGCTTGCCCCGTTTCAGCGCGTTGATCGTCTTGTTTCTGAACTTGCTTGTACACTTCCATTCCGAGAGCTCGCTCGTTCATTGCTGTACCGCCTTTGGTTACAGCCGCTTCCATAGCTTGTTCTGCCTTTATGATTGCTTTCTCCATAGGCTCTCCCTTACGCAGGGAGTCAGCCATGACTTCAGAACGAACGAAGAAGCGGTAGTTAAGCTGCTTGAAGAACTCATCACCTGCTAGAAGCGCACGTGAAGGAGTACGTACAAGTGTACCAAGCCAGTTTATAGCACCACCGAATGCATCTTCTCGGTCCGAAGAGATAGCGTGGCTACGTTCAGCACTGTCGTCATAAGTACGTGCATCAGGAGCTAATACAGCATCGTCGCTCTTTAGCGCAATTACAGCGTGAGCCCAAGCCTCTTTGATGGATTCCATCTTATAAAGATTGTGAGCGATAGACTTCATCGTCTCAGTATCTCCATTAAGAGCTGCACCCATAACACCCTCTGCTGCTTTCATGTGGTAGATACCAGCAGCGCCAAGTACATTGACCATCTGAGTAATAGGAGAGCTCAATAGCGAGTTCATCCAATACTCCAGAGTCATACGCATCATCTTGGAGCCTTCAGTAGCCTCTGTTGTTTTGTTGAGTATCTTGAATATAGAATCACCGTTAGGAGCAGCTCTGATCTTATCAACCAGTTCGTCGGTAGTCATACTACCAATCTGCTTCTTCTTGTAATGCATGCGATCAGCACCGTTTAATACTTGCTGACCTGAAAGTCCTAAGCGCCTGTTGTAAGGTGAAGAGCCAACATAAAGAGCCCTACGCTGAAGCATCACTTTGGATGTCTCACGCCCGTAAAGTGACCAGATTTGTTGAGAAGCGCGGTGCTTATCTAGGATTGTTAAGAGCTCAGTTTCGAGTACGTGATAGTCAGGATCGCCCTTCTTACCTCCGTTTTTCTTAAGCTCATACATCTCTGCGGCTTTGTCTCTGAGCTGATTACCAAGCGAACGGTTAAGAGTTCGTAAAGCTTGTTGGTTTGCTCTCAGAGTTTGAAGAGCGTCTACAGAACCTTCGCCTGACCTTTCAGCCTGAACAATCTTTGCTAAGTGGTCGTGCTCAGTTCTATGCAAGCCCATCTCATCTGCAATTTCTTTAGCTTCTTTTAAAATTTCTTCGAACGAAGCAGGGGTTTCTTTAGCTCCATTTTTGATATTAATGGCAAGAGCTTTAGCAACCATCATTAAGCCACCTTGGTTGGCAACGTTGCGGATTGAGCCCATCAGAGCTTGTTCACCACCTCGGTCACCCGCTGTTGGTGCGAGTTGCTTTACAAGCTGCAACACAGTCTTTTCAATACTCGTCAGTTTGCTTTCAGTAAAAGTCTTCTTGCCTGTCCAACCTTCAGTGTAGTCAGCATTGTCATCAAGGAACTTCTCGTCGTGGAAGAATTTGAAATGCCCCTGATCACCAGAGCCCTGATCTTCGGTTGGAGTGCGCTGTGTTTTACCTTGGTTATCTTTAGTCGCTTTATAATCTTCAGTTAACTGTATAGGTTTGCGTTCGCCGTCTGCCCGTCCTCCCAAGAAGTCGAGTTGTCCATCTTCACCTACAGAGGCTATGTTTGCTTGTTGGGATTGCTTGTAGTGTTCTTCAATCCTTGATTCGAGTTCAATACGTTTACCTTTAGCATTTACTCCTAGCTCTTTTGCTAGAGCTTGGATTTCCTTGTAGCTCATGTCCTCAAGGTTTTGAGGATCAACGTTTCTAGCAGCAGCTTGTTGAGCGTCAAGCTCTACGCCTTCTTCAGTTGTAGGACGATCAGGAGCTTCTCCGTCTTCTTTAGAGCTTAATCTAGGTTCATCGGGGTCTGCTTCAGCGTCTTTTAACTTTTGTTCAAGCTTCAAATTAGCTTCTAAATCGTCATCTGCTTTAGTAGTTACAGGCTCTGCTCTGCTCTCTGGCTCAGGTACTTTTGTTTCATCGACAGGAACAAAGTCCATCTCACTGTAGTCAACATCTTCTAAACCAGACTCATTTACAGCTTCTTTGGCTGCTTGTTCTGGGGTTTTACCTTGTGCAAGTTTCTTCTGACGTAGTTTAACTGCTTTGATACCGCTAAAAGCAGCTCCGAGTACTCCGAACGCTCCACGCATACCACCCTCAATCATGAGACCTTCCAGCGTGTTTTTAATACGACCCTCAAGCTCTGCATCATCTTCATCAGCAGCGAGGTATTCAGTAACTTGGTTCTTTAGAACAGGGGAGAGATTCAGGAGATTGGAGAGACGTTCTTCTTGTCCGTCAAACGCTGCAAAGTCCACAGCAGAACCTGCGAGAACGTCACGAGCAATGTCAGAACGTTTTGTACCAAGTTTGGCAAAAGCTCTACCAATCTTTCCTACTTTCATCGCTGCTTTGAGCGGAAAGAACGGAACTAGGAACTGTGTAAGACCTTCAACGAAACCTCCAGCCATTGTTTGACTGCGCCCTAACACTCGTTTGTCGTCTGCCCAATCAGGAAGAGCATCAAAGGATATTGTATCTGCTAGGTTATACAACCCATGTGCAACACCTTCTACGCCTCTTAGAGGAGCCATAGCTAGGTCTGCAAGTATACTGGGTCCATCTTCTTCTTCTTCTACAGAGGACTGCCTAGCAATATCAGAGAAAGGATCAGCAAGCTGTTGTTCTTGAGGAGAATTTGGACCACGGAAAAGACCTTGTCCTAAGCCTTGGGCGATTTCATTCGGATTTTTAAATAAGTTCATATAAATTACTGATCGAAGGAGTGTCCTTGGTTAATGCTATAGATAGCTCGATGATTGTTAAAGAGTTGCGATAAAGCTTGTTGGGGAGTTATGCCTTCTGTGATGTAGAAATATTTAAGAGCATCCTTAACAACGGTGATTTCATCCGCAGGTAGAGAGGCTAGACCAGTTGAAAGGTCAGCTTTCATGTTACCTACAGCTTTGTCTGATGTAACAAAATTATGTAACTTTTGAATAGTTTCTCTTGGAACAAAGGCGAGGTCTTTTCTGTTCTTATAGCCTAATCCACTTTTAACATCACCATCTGGACCTCGTAGGGTAAACTCGGAGTTACCCCCGTAGTCTTCAGATTGCCAATGCTCTGTAGGTACGCTCGACAGTTTGTAAGCAGTCATGACTTTATTAATGGCTTCACGTCTGCCTTGGTAAGTCTGGTCATCAAATCTCATTTGAGGGTTAAGATTAAATGGGTTGTCGTCGGTTTGGGGGATTCCTTGCATCCCTCCCATCCCGCGAGCCATTGGAGTTCGATACATAAGCTGCCCACGGTCTATGTTACGCAGCAATTTATTTATATGCTTCTCTCCATAGACCCCGTCAACTAATTGCAGAGACTCAGCATAACGAGCGGACAGTTGAGATTTTGACTCATCACTGAGAGCGTCAAAGACAGCTATGCTCTTTTTATCCTGTCCTGTGCCTATTGTAATAGCCTCACGCTCATTAAGCATTTCGAACCGCTCTCGAAATTGTACGTGTTTGTCACTCTGCCTTCCAGCGAAGGGCTTTGTAGCATCTAGGTCAAAGCGATTGGTTCGGATAGTTACGTTAGCTTCTCCAGTACGAGGTTCCTGAGTAAAGATAAACATATCTTCGTCTGCACCTGCCTCTTTGCTTGTTTCCCATGCTTGCATGGCTTTAAAGCGTTCGGCTATGTCAAATTCGGAGTCTTCTTCACCAATGGAATAACCTTTACTTATCATCTCCTGATTTCTCATAGCTTGCTCCCTTTGTTCGTGAATAGTTATGAGTTGTTGTGATGCTAAGCTTTGGCGTTCTTTTATATAGCCCTTAAGATTGTCGTTTATATACTCATCCATCTCAACAGTTAGTTCACCGCCAGAGTTAGGAGAGAATTTATAAAATGCTTGTTTAGATAGTCTTTCTCTTTCCGCTTGAACGTCATTTTCGTAGTCAATAAAGACCCCTCTTGCAGCGATGTTAAGGCGACCAGTTTGAAAGCTATATGCCTCCATTGGGTTAGCACCAGCTATTTCGACAGCATCAGCCCTTGCGAATTTACTTATGGGGTTCCCATTCTTATCCAGCATTCCAGCCTTAGCAGCGTTCATTACGACATAATAACTCTGCTCGCGGTTCCCTGCTCGTAGTTCTGGATCAATCTTGCTTCGTTCGGCTAGTTGCCCAATCCTAGTAGTCCGCAATCCCTTTTGGGTTGTAGAATTACCCAAAGAATTAAGCTGGTTTTTTAATTCTTGAGCAGCTTTTTCAGACAGAGAACCGTTAGCCACATTATCATCCACCTCTGTTTTCTTCTGTTCTATGAGGGCATTAATCTTTGCTGTATCCTCACTCCTAAAAACAGCGTTTTGGACAGTTGTTAGGATTGATTGGGTGGTCTTATCATCTGAGAGCTTTTGATCAGCTCTGCTCTGGTTACCTAGAGTATGCATTGCGCTGTTTAGTTGACGGGATAAGTCCAGAAATAAACCTTCGCCTACAGGTTCAAAATACTTTTGAGCTAACGTCCAAGTGGAAATTTTAAGTTCATTTTGTTTAGCAGGCTGCCCCTCAAGATTTTTCATCTTTACCTTGTAATCAGCAAATAACTCTTTGACTTCTCTTTCCAGTTTCTCGTCTTCAAGCTTAAGTAACTGACTTTCTCGCGCAGTTTTTTTATATCTTGCATCGTCTTGACTTGTATTAAGACGCAGTTTCATCAGACTAAAGGTGGCGGTTTTAGAGAAGTCTAGCCCTCCGAGTTTAATGCTATTCTTAGGGGCTGCCATTGTGGTTAATACTGTCTGCATTGTTTCCATCATAGAAACATCGCCTGATTGAACAGCTTTGGTCACCATATCTTGTACAACAGCTCTGGAAGTTGTCCCATCCATAGCACTGAAATTTTCCGTAATTACCCTTGCTAGTTCTTCAGGCTTAGTAGAGGCGGTCGCCATTATAGCCTCAGAAGCAGAGAAGCGTTGTACGTTCTGCTCATAGTAACCATCAGCAGCTTTAAAATAGTAAGCTGAGTTACGGTCGTAGAGTCCATCGGTGTCAGCTAAGAACCCATCAGTAGCCAGTTGGGACTTACCTAGAAACTCGTTACTGTTTGTCCAACCTTGGCGAAACTTTACATACGCTTTTTGGATTTCTTCTGAACTTAGAGGAGTGCCACCCTGTTGACTAGGGATAAGCTCGTTTTCTAGGTATTCCTGCCATTCGCCTTGAAACTTTCCAGACTCAGCAGTGCCTAGAGCATGCATGACTTGTAGCATACTTTGTGGGCGTATACCCATCTTTCGAAATACTTTATTCTCAGCGCCAATCAGCTCACGCTTTTTTTCGTTGGACATACGACGTAGCTCAGCAAGTCCACGCTCTTCCTGTTCAACTCGAATGTCAGCATACGAACCTAGAACACTGCTAACACCTTTTAGAGAATTAGCGAGACGCCCCATGCTAGTTTCATTGGCGTTGAGGCTTCCACCTACAGCTACTCTGTACCTGCCTCCTTGAGCTTGTGGTACTGATAGAGATTTTGGAACACCGAGTCCGACTTCTTTAGCGCTTTTATACGTCGCGCCATCTGGTAAACTTACAGTTGTTTGTTTTGACATAATTTTTAAGTTAAAACCTAACCAAAGGCTTGGTGTGCTGCCATACCAGTTGAAAGCCCTGTTTGTAGTCCGCTGACAGCATTTCCAAGGTAGTCTACAGGCGCAATAGGTTGGTTAATGTTAATAAGGTTATTTGAGAATTGTTGTCCTGCATTATCGAAAGCGTAATTACGTTGAATATCGTTCACAGCTAACTGATGAGACACTCCGCTTCGCTCTTTTCCTAATGCCTGTAGATAGGAATCTTGTATAGCGGATAGAGACTGCCCCGTCACGCCATTATCAATAGCCGACGCTTGTCCAAAGGCTTGTAAATACTGTTCTTGAGACCGCTGCATTTCAACGGCAGCCGCTTTTTGTTCTGCCGCTTCTTCTGCTCGCATTGAGGAGAACTGTTGTCTTACTCTTGCATTTTCAGCTTCGCTCGCTCGGTCTTGTTGTAGAGCTTGCATTTTGGCAGCTTGTTCTTGCGCTCTGTTCGCTGCCTGCATTTGCAATGCTCCAAGAGCTACACCTACTATTATTGGATGACACATATTAATACTTTATTTGAAATTGATAAAAGGGTTGGTTGTCCAAGCTAACTTCATTTACGAACTCAGCTTTGCAGAAAGTTAACCAACGACGAGAGACTAGATTGTCTTTGTGCACGAAGTTACTTACGACTCCATAAGGTTTTGCTAGGAATTTTATAATGTCTCTAGACATTTTTAGAAACACGTAAGAGTTCTTTTCAATGGCATCTGTACCCAGTAGCCATATGTAAGCTATGTCGTGTTTACCTGCTCCCATTATACAAGCGGGGTTACCTTCTTTGTCAAAACCAGTGAGGGTGATGTCATCAATTTCTAAACCACATGACACCGCTTCGAGTGGAGTATGCCCAATACACTTAGCTTCAAGAACGTCGATTGCTCGCATGTTCTTTGCTACGTATTCTGCATGTTCCATAGTAGCCAAGGTTACTTTGCATCCTCCATGCTCGAAAAGTACTTCATCATATTTATCCATACCTATTTGACCTTGGGTGAACGAAGGACTCAAACTCAGCGCTTTGGAAGTTAGAGGGAAGTGGAGTGTTGTTTTCAATAGTAATTTCTACGTCGTCTGATTTTGTAAATACAGGAAAGCGAAACATCCCGCTTTCTAGTTTTAGACTACCAATTACGGATGAACCCACTACATCAGGAACAAATTCATTTTCGTATGTATCGCGCTCTATGGGTGTAACTTTTACCTTAAAATAAGATGTTTTATCATAGGATAGAGAACCGTTACGTATCATCAACTTAGCCGCGTTAGAAGGACTTGTACCACTCTCTGTTTTGCCTTTGAATATTTGACTAGAGAAAGTGTACTTCATGTCATAAGAAAGCCCCACATACACAGTTGTTGGTTCTACTAGAGGACTTAGTAAAGTGACTGTTGTACCATTTGCTGTACATGGTAGTGACAATCCGTCGGTTGTGTAAACTTCTATGTTTTCATTATACCCGACACTGTAAGGCATCGTGATTGTACTAGCTCCCTGACCAAGTATAAACTTCACACGTCTGTCGAGGTGAGTTGTAAACCCTTCAGAGTCTTCGTGTCCTTCCTCTAGTCTACACTTTTCTAGTATTAATTGTTGGTTAAAGACAGTCACAGCATACAAGGTGGAGTCGATAAATTGTATAGACTTAACAGACCCTCGTACAGTAAATAACATCCATGCACTCAGTATTTTCTTCCCGTTTTGGAATAGGTATTTATATATATATATTTCAGACATTTTTAAATTAAGTAAGCTTGTTTAGATACGGGGTTGTATACAATCGTGTATTGCTGATCACCTTCAATGTCCTCTTGAACGTTATCGGTTGAAGAAAACCCACCTACAGTGATGTTAGAAACAATAGAGCCTCCAGTATTTTGGTAATCGAACGATCCAACTGGTACCATTGTTCCTCCTAGATATGTGTCAAATTCGATGTTAAAGTAACCGTTCGCACGCTCCCCATACCAGAAAGCACTAAGTGGAATTAGAATAAGAGATGATGGGTTTGGAGCAGCACTAATGATGTCTGGATAGTCGATTAACACGGCTTCGACTCCTGTAGTAGACACATTGTCACCTCGCCAAGTCAGTCCAGTATCAGAGCTGAGTCGATTCCATCCTACAGCAGAAGTATTTATAGGTGACGTCACCCTAGTTCTAGTATCCAAATCACGTCCGTTAGCCGCTGTCCACGCATAGCGGACAACGGCAAAGTCAAAAGGGGGGAAGGTTCCCGATCCGCTGTACACGCCCTCTCCATCTAAATATCGGATATCCCCCGAAGATAGAGCAATCATATTCTCAGCGTCAGACCCTGTAAAACTGGTTAAGTTTTTGGGTATATATTGAGGTACGTGTTGAGTTATTTCCTCCGAGTCAAAAGTAGCATTTACAGCATTGACTGTATATTCTCTGATACCGCTAAATACTCCACGATCAAAAGGAAAGTAAAGGTAAGCGCCAAGACACAAAGGTTCTACAGACTTGTTATAGTCAAAGCTTGTAACTTGACTAACAGAGATATTTCTTGAAGTAAGTGTGTCGCCTCCAGCTAGTTTGAACTGTGCTGAGTCAGAGAAGATCATGAGGTCTTCTTGGAAGGGTTGAGCTGCTCGTAAGGTAGTTACGTCTCTGTTTGATACACGAACATCAATTAATTCCGAGTCTAGTAACGTAGTAACGGTCTTACGAAAGAAGTTAAATCTCTGCCTCGTGTCTGAGTTATTATATGTTATTATACCGCCTAAACCCGCTTCGCTCAGTATGATTGCATCTTCGCTTAGAAAGCCCAAACGACCTTTAAAAAGGAATACATTGGAAATGGTAGAATCTACGAAAGAGGGAAGGGGGTTGGATTCCTCATCTCCCACTTCTCTTTCGCCTAACGCCATAATTTCTAATGAGAAAGTATTTTCAGCTGTGTTCACCAAAGACATAGGTAAATTACCATCTATCTTATATGGAATGTTAGGTGCTACAGTTTCTACCCACGAGCCTTTCCCTGTTGTTGCGACTTCGGATTTAGTTACGGTTTCGAACTTAACATAGTAGTCATCTTGGTTTATTTCTACATCACCAATCACTTTAACAACTAATCCATTTACACAAACAAGAGGCAGATCGGTGATGCTATCAACCTCTTTGTATACGACACCCATTCCGTTGCCGTGTAGGTCATCAGTAACAGATATGCTATCAGTGACGGTAACCAGCATGTGGGCTTTGTCTATAACGGTAGCAACTGCGCCTAAGCCAGAAGCCAATACATTGATGATGGCTCCTGAGCTTGTAGCAGAACTACCGTTGGGTGTGTCGTTTGCTACAGCATCGTCTATATTATCTTCGTTGTCTGCAATGGACGACCCCGTCGTGCAGCTCGATGTGTTAGCATTAACTCCAGAACCTACTGTAACTGTATAAGTCTTTTCGTAATCAGCTTGTTTAAGAAAAACTATGGCTTTGTTTGAATAGTCATCAGTAAGTTCGGCATTGTTTTGGGTTACCACTTTTTCTGTATTGACCAAAAAAGTGGTGTCCCCGACCGTTAGTGTTTTTATTTTTTGGTCGGAGTTTAGACTATAAAGATAATCAGTGTTATTAAAACCAACTCCAGATGTAAAAGTATTGGTATTATATGAAATACTGCATTCTACTAAATAGTTGTCATAAATACGAAATATACGTAAATTACCATGCCGCAGCGTAAGGACATATCTCTCGTTGTTGTCCCGCTCGATAAAAGTGATGAGAGCCTTTGAAAACTGATCCCTCTCAGCGTTTCCGTAATCCGCGCCATTCACATCAAACATTTTACCAACAAATTGCATCGGTGGGCGCTTTTTTAGTCCTCTCACAATAGAGCTAACAGCATTCACCTGCTCGTCACATTGACCAGCAAACCTATTACCATCAGGCTGCTGGCTCACGCCTTGGATTAAGTTAGGAACCGAAGTGTTAATTAATGGCATAATTATATAAGGGTAGTTGGGCGGTTTATACCTAGAATGGAAGCTGTGTGATAGTTGTCAAACATTGTCCGATCAGCACTTCCTGCATCAAACTCCTGTAACAGAGCGCGTGCTTTATATTCATCGGCAGTAATTAACGATTCAAGCGCTCTGGAGCTAATCATACGGGCTTGGAACACACGAGCTGCGCTTAGGGTTATGTAGCGTCGGGCTGGCTCAGGTAATGAGTCCCAATCAAGTAGACGGGTTTGGTTTACTTTGATATCCGCGTCAAACACTGTGGTGTTATTAGAACGATCAAAGAGACTTAAACCACGCTGTACGATATCTATTGAAGTGTCGATGGCGTCTAGTTCAATAATGTCTGCTGAAAGGGTTATAGTTCCATCCTGAGATGGGGTCAGGGTAACATCTATTTCTGTGTTAAAGCACCACCCCTCTGACTGTATCGCGCGGCTTAACTCATCGAGAGCAGAGATAGCCGTGGAAGCAGAAACAGGAAGTGCGTTGGTGTCGCTTATACTGTTCACTGGGGTTTCACCAATGGTTCCCAGCATCGAGTTCACTGCTTCTAGTTTAGTAGTTAGAGTAGGCATAATTTTATTTCTTCTTCTTCTTTGGAAAACCTTTTTTCATGTTGTCATAGGCTTTCTTTGAGATTGTTGAGTTTTTCTTGGAACGACTTATAGCTAGTCCTTTCCTACGGTTAATGTTTCTGTAGAGGCTCATACTTTTTCATCTTTTATTTTTAAGGCTAAACGTTTTTTGTTTCTTTCTATTTTTCTTTGCATCTCTTCTTCTAGTCTTTTTTTAAGAGCTAGATTGTATCTGCTGTGTCGATGGTAGCTATTTCTAGGACCCGTCGGACGTTTATAGTCGCTAAAAGATTTCATTCCTTGATAATTGCTCATAATATATTTAACATTTCCATTTGCGGAGGGCTAAAGCCTTCCTAGTTGGACGTCCTTTAGAATCCTTCATCGGTCCTTTAACTCCGCTCATACGAGCACAGAAAGATTTCTTTCTCGCTCCTCCTTTAGGCTGCGGAGCTTTGAGGTTTGAGCCTGTCTTCCTGTTGTAATACGCACGTCCTTTTGCGTTGAGACCTCCAGAAGGGTTTTTGTGTTCTTTGCGAAGGCTGACGCCTTTGCGCTTTTTCTTAGCCATATAGAAAAAGAGCCCCACCCCTCCGAAGAGGGGCAGGGATCAGTTTTAATCAGTTTAGGTAGGATCAACCGCAACAGCGCATTCAGGTCGAAGTACACCATGTCCCATCGCATACTTAGCGAGGAACAAGCTTCCTTGACGTTGAATTTGGTACTCGGACTCAGTAGCGAGGTCGAGCAGCTTAACAGTACCGATAGCTTCCGATGTACCAGCTACGAAACGTGTAGCGGAGTAATCAGCGTTATAAGTGTTGTTAGCATTTGCATCGTCAGCTGCGAGAGCTGCACTAGTGTTGTCAACGCATACATCAGCGATGTGGTTCGTCTTGATTAGACGGATACCAGCAACAGAACTGATTGTACCAGAGGCAACATTGCCATTACCACCAAGGTCACGATTAGAAGCTTGAGAACCGACGATAGCGGTGCTGTCAGCTGTAATCAGCGTGTAGTAATCCGATGGACGAAGAAGAGCGAAACGTCCTTCAGAAGGAGCGTCTTTTTCGTCAAGCGTTTGAGCACATGCAAACAACGAGTCAATAAGCTCGCCTGATGTAGGTGCTGTGTGATCTGTATAATTAGGATTCAATGTAGCTCCTACAGGTCCATCAGTATATGCTGCACTTGCCTTAGATGCTGCGATGAGTACCTTCATGGTAGCCAAGTCGAAGCGTTTAGCGAGGGCTTTACCGAGTTCCTTAGCATAGATGCTTCGGACGTCATAATGGTTCTTAAGCTCGTCGATATTAGCGATGAACGTAGAAGCCAAGAGTACATCATCAATGTTGATGGTGCGCTCTGCGTGTTTGATGTCAGACAGGTAGCCGTTGGCTTCTGTCATGATATCCTTACCAGCAGTATGGTACTTTGCATCGGCAACGCCAGTTACAGGGAACTGAGCACTCTTACCTGAGCTGATGGTGCGTACAGTGTGAAGTCCTTTCATTACGTTCAGTTCTTCGAACGTAGTGAGGATTTCACCACTAAACACCTTCAGGAATAGAGCATTGTCTTGTGCAAAACTACCATCTGAAGTGCTATTGCTTATTCCCGAACGTGGGAATGTAGTCAAATTAGACATGATATTTTTGTTTTCCTATTGAGGTTATTATTTATGTTGAGAGGTGTCGTCCTTAAGGTCTTCCGATAGATTATCTCCGCAGAGGTCAACGGCTTCATTTAAGTTCAGACGGGCTTTCTTTAGCCGCAGCACCGTCGTGCTGAGGGTTAGAAATTCTAATCAAGAGGTTCTGGCACAACGCCAGCGTTAACGTCTCCACCGTGCATACCAATCAAGTCTGGTACATCTTCAGTGGGTTCGTTTACCACACCAGCGTTAACGTCTCCACCGTGCATACCAATTAGTTCTGGTATATTTTGAGCAGCTTGAGCTACCTGCTGGATGGTCTCTTGTAAAATTGGTTGTTGTTCTTGTTGTTGAGGAGGTGTGATTGGAATAGCAACTCCCTGTATCTTATTATACTCGTTCAGAAACTTAGAGTGATAAGTCCGAAGGTTACTTCTCTTTTCACCCATAGAGATGCGTGTTTCTTCATCGACGCTTCCCTGTGTAGTTCCGAACCACTTTTCATCTAGATATTTGTAAGCACTTCTCCCACCATTCCAGATATAAGCTAAGCGTTCTGGGGTTGGTTCAATACCGCGATTACTTAGATAGTTGTAATACGCTCGATAAGCATCACGAGCGAGCTGTTCTCCAAGTATTGGGTGTTCTGCGTCTGCATGCTCATAATCAGTACCAAGAAGCTCGTTAACGTCACGCACGAAGATAGCATGCATTTGATACTTTCCCCAAGCCTTGCCGTTGTCTCCTCGACGGATGTTTCCGTTAGTCTCAACCTTCGCAATAGCCCTTAAAAATTCACGTTCTTTATAGTCAGATGTTAGTTCTTTGGGTTGCTCTATTTCATCAGGTTTAGGAAAGTTTAAGTTTAAAGGGTCTGTAGACATTATTAATTTATTTGATTTGGGAGCTGCCGAAGTAGAATCCAACAATAGCCAACATAGCTTGTCGGACTTCTGGGAGTAACACAAAGCCTTCAAGGGCTTTCCATCCATTTCCAAATCCGAGAAAGGAAAGCAACCCTTTTTGCTCCCCCTGTACTACTACGGGAACGCTTGAGTAGGCTACAATAAGCGGGGCTACAACTACCGCAAAGAGGACGCTGACAACAATAACACGACGCACCCAGACACCGCCTCGTTTTGAGGCAGCATCATGAGAGATGTCAGCTATTTCTTGTTTTTTCAGCATCATCTCGAAGTGTCGAGAGGTAGCTTCAGTTTGTGCTCCGATTAGCTTCATAAGGAAGCCAGAAGCACCGCCACCTAACATGGCAAGTAGTTCTATACTCATAATTACATTACTTTGGAGTGACGCAGACGCTCAGCAACTCGGTTACGATATGCAGGGTCTGATTGATAACGTGGATCGCTCATAGCCTCTTTGACTTGTGCTGTTGACCTGAACGTTTGGGAAGCAGGGGAGTCTGCTTTGGTTCCATTAAGAAGAGGAGCGAAAGAACCACTCTCGTTTGAGTAACGAGCATACATTCCTTGTATAGCAAGTTTAGCAGCACTAGAACTTCCAGAGGTTACAACCTCATCAAACTCTTCTTGTTCGGCATTACTTAAAGTGTTCACAGCCCATTCAGACATTCGGCTATAATTTTCATCGCCACCAACTAAGTTTTTTAGAGAACTCTCTTCACTGTTAGCCTGTGACTGCATCCCTTGGATGTACATATCAACCATATCTCTGCTGATACCAGATTGAGCTAGAGAATCGTAAGTCTCAGCAGAAAGCTCACCTCTTTCATCCCACTCAGCATGAGCACCATTAATAGCCTCATTCTGCTCAGGAGTTTCTCCTAACTCTTGTCCTTCTTCTTCTTGGTTTTCTGAAGACGAACCCAGCTTTGTTTCAAGTTGAGAGTAGGCTTTAGCCATATCTTCAGGGGATTGAAACTTCTCAGGAAGCCACTCAGGACGTTCAGAAGAACCTTCTTGATTCGCTGCTTGTTTATCTTGAAGCTCAGATTGTTCTTCCAAGCTGATGTTTTGACTGTCGTCATTTATACTTGTGCTTTCCATAGATTACTCGATTATTTGTTATTGGTTTTCAGGGGACTGCTGATCCTGCATCATTTTACCTGCTGCGTTCACTGCATTTGGTCCTAGTTTGTCCAGCATCTGCATCTGCTGAGCTTGTTGTTGCTCAGCTTGAATTTGTTCTGGAGACTTTAGAAGGCTCTGGGTGTCTATGCCCAAAGCGGTTGCGCGTCGTTTGAAGTATTCGCCTACATTAAGAGTAGTCATAATAGCGTCAGGACCGACAACTTGAGCTGCACCAGCAATGAAGGAGTCAAGACGTTGCAAGTCATTGCCACGCCCTAACGCTTCAATGCCAGTAACAATCACTGGTTTCACGAGGTCTTTTGGTAAATTGGGGAGTTTATTCTCTTTGCCCATGTTATGCATGAGAATTTCTACCATCGGTAGTTGTAATTCAGACGCAAGGAGACTGTAAAGTCCTCCTAGAGCAGTTTCGAGTTCTTGAGAGAGCATGCGGATTTCTTCAGCAGTAACACGATCAGCGTTACGCACTTGGGCTCCAGCAATAAGAAAGGAGTCAGATAGCTGCTTTTCAATCGGTCCTATGGCTTGCATAGCAACGCTCAAGTCCGTAGCTTTATTTACCTGTAGTGTGGTGATGTCGGTATTTATACCAGAAACAATACCACCGTTAGGAGCTTCTGCGAGGGCTTTAGCTCGTGTTGTACCGTTGGGATTAACCAAGAATACAACCTTGGAGCTGACTGCTGATCCTTCTACAACAGCCTTTCGAAGAGCTTCGAGACTTTGAAGGTCTCCTAGATACTCTTCGACATATCCACGCCCATAACTTTCACCGTCAATACGGGAGAAACGTAAGGGAAGAAATGGAGGAAAGTTTGTTTTACCGCCAACGTTAGGAATACGTATACCGTTGACGTCTTGGAAGGTATACCATTTGTCGCCATCCTTGCACATTGCTGTATACAGATCACATGTCTTGTCCTTCTTGGCTTCAGAAGAAACTTCGCTCTTAACTTCTTCGGGAAGGTTGTCGTAGGAGATACTTTCTTTGACAGCTACCTTCTTGATGTTGCCCATTGGGTCACGTTCAACAACGTAACGGTCAAGATGGAAGCAACGCATGCCTCCGTCTTCTGGCATGTAGATAAGAGCATTACCTGTTATGATAAGATGTTTAAGAGCTTCATGGAGTACCACACGATAGTTCTGTTGAGCGATTTCATCCATGATGGTCTTTTCCATCTTTTGAAGCGCGACTTCAGTTTCAGATAAGAATGCTTCATCGGCTCCTTCTTCAACAAGTTTTTGTTGATCGATTTGATAACGGAAAAAGGGGGCATTGGGAGGTAGGAGTGCTAGTAGTAGTTTAGATGCGAGGCTATTTACTCCACGCGCTCCCATGCCCTGAAAAGGTGTTTCTAGTCTTGAGTGAGCCCCAAATCCATCCTGTGGCATCACGTAGGGAAGGGTCAGTTTGGAACAACGTCGAGCTCTATCGACATAGTTCCACCGATCACCTTCTAGCGAGGTGTAGATACTTTCAGCAGTTTGGGAGGTCATAAATTATTGGGTGTCATCTTCTGGTTCTGGGAACACTACGGACTCTACGGTTGTAGGTTGTTCAAGTTCATCGAGGTCATACTCAGAAACATCTAAAGCCCACATACCGTCAGCCGTAGGGACTGGCTTAGTCACCCAGCGTGTTGTTCCTCCAGTAGTCCAGTGACCGAAGTTACGGTCTTTGCCTTCTTCGTCTGCTCGCTTTAGGGCGGCTTCTTCGCTTGCGTAAATTAGATACATTAGTAGATGTCGTATTGATTGTTAATGTTAGCTTCGATGGCTGGACGGTTGGCTGACTGGTCAGAGGTGTAGAAAATAATCTCACGGATACGCCCGTTAAAATAACCAGTTGGGCTTACAGTCCTCTGAACACCAATAGCAATTTGGTCTAAGCTTGAACTAGAAGTAAAATCATTTCCGTAGTCGTCAGTTGTAGTAACAACAGTTCCTCCTTTAGCACCTACACTAGTTGAAGTAGCCCCAGTAGTTAAGGCAAAGGTAAGGCGGTCAGCCCCAGAAACACTAGCCGCTACCGTAACACCTGAAGTAGAATTTCTTGGAACAGCAATAGATGTTCCCGATGACTCAAAAACGGCAAAATATCTGTTGGCGGCTGAACTCCTTGAAAGCGAAGCAGTATATCCATTTGAATCCCTAACACTCGTAGAGAATATTGAAAAAGGACTTTCTAGCCCTGATACCGAAGAGGCAACTAAAAAGTCACCGCCATCAAAATCAAGTCCAGCAATTCCGTTATCAACAACTAAAGCTCCGCTGTTAACAATCTTAGGTTGGCTTCCAGCAGTTGCTTGTTCTGCATCATTTCCGTTACCTGACTGGTCATACCATTTGGATACGAAGCCGTTATTACCTGCTCCAACCCAAGCCTCTAGCGTTCCATTAGCTACCTCTTTGGCTAAGAAAATCCTATCCGCATCGTCACTAGAACGTCTTACTTCAACTACCTTGTTGTTACCTGCTTTGTCGTTGAGGTCACGTAGGCTGTAAGCTGCTGCTGCCCCACCAACTACTTTACTTAGTAGTGGACGAGATTCCCCTTTACGGTCTGATTTATGTACAAGGGCTGTGCGTTTTACTGTGACGCTATCTTTCCCGTCCATTGTTACACCGCTTGGGAGAACAGCCTTCCAAGGTCTGTCGGTGAAACCAGAAGCGTTATTAAGGAGATACTGTGGGTCGAGGTCACTTCCGTCTTCAAGTATATATTCATAGCCATCTGTCTCGTTAAAAGAATAAGCGGCAATCGTCCCATTACCTCCTTGTTGATTCCAAGTGGCTCCTGCTACGGTAGTTCCTGTATATATACCACTAATGTCAGCGTGTCCTGCAACGGTTACTTTGATTTCGGTGCTGGTATCAGTAAGAGGGACACCAAATCTAGGTATATCCGTTACACCTGCTTCCCGATCACGGCTGGGACATACTACTACGTCTATATCAGCAGTAATCTTTACTTTTCCATGATTACTTGCAAGGTCGCTCCAAGGGAAGGGGCTCTCACCAGAAGTGGAGCTCCAGCTGAACAAGGAGTTTTGCTCACCATTTGGGTCTAAGTCGGAGTTATCATAAACAAACCATGTTTGGTTATCTGCTTCACTATTGTACCCAGACGTGGCAATTTTCCCATTACCTCCTTCTTGAAGCCAAGGAATCCCGCCCCCTGCTCCAGTGTATACGCCACTAATGTCAGCATGTCCTTCAACATCGACCTTTATGCGTGTCGTCATAGCACTAAGGGGTGAAATCCTTGGAATAGTTCTTGAAGAAGGCATACTATTTAGTAATTAATCTTAGCGCCACTTCCAGAGGAGCCTGTGTTCACACTAGAGCGTCTCATTGTTAGTGATGAAGTGCCGCGATTTCTAGTTGAGGCGCGTTTTTGGACACCTTTATTCTTTACCACTTTAGCTGTCTCTGTTGGAGGGGGAGGAGGAGCGGGGGGTGGCGCTGGTTTAGGTATGTCGGGCATTTTAGGCTTGCTTGATGAACACATATTTCTCTATTGGTTGGTAATTACAGATTCATTCTGCATTACATGTTGATGTTTTAGGAAGTTAACAACAGTCCTTTGACCCACGTGGGACAATAACTGTTCTTTGGTCGTTGACACATCAAAATCCTTCATCGGAAAGCATTCTTCAATGTATTCAATGAGTTCATCAGTAATGAACGGGCAGGTTTTTTCGGTGTCACGCATCATATTTAGTCCCTCTCTCTTGCATGATTATAGTAAAACCATCACCTCCGTTGAAACCTAAGATATTAAAATCAATCCACTCAAAGGCTTCTTCTTGTGTCATACCTTGTTCCATAAAGCAGCGGAGCATCTGTTCGTGACTGTAAACTAGGTAGCCGTTGTGATCGACCCCCACTATTGCATCCTCTAGTTGATCGAATAAAATAGCTTCATCAACTGCTCCGTCCATAATAAAGTCTAGGTCAAGCTGAGGTCGTTCAGGTCTTTTTGGAGGCATCATAGGTCATTAAGAGTCTCTGGGAGTTTTCCTTTTTCTATCCATTCCTTAGTTTGGATAAGGCACATAGCATTCCATACAATAGCTCCTGCGTGGTCTTCGGCTGTATCATCCTCTATAAACTGCCACAGGTGGCGGTAGAGGCTGTCAACATAACGGGATAACGGGATACCTTTCTTCCAGTTATCTCTGCCATACTTGGTGGCTCCATCTTCAAACCGTTTTGATACGAGACGAAGAGCTTGGATTGGAATTAAACTAGGCATACCTTTACCGCTCATCGCGTCACGGACTGCTCCAGTTTCAAACTCTGAACGTTCTCCAGAGTCTGGCAGGGTTGCTTCACTCTGATATTTCATGAAGTCAAATTCTAATTGTTCTACTTTGGTTCCCATAATTTTACTTTCTGAGTGGTTAGGTCGTAGTTATCACTACGGAGGATGTAAGCCATACGTGCGTTGAGGAGCGCTTCCTCTTCGGTGCTGCCTTTGGCGATGTAAGCGTCTCGAACGGTCTCCCAAGTTGCTCCCTGCTTATCTAAGAGCTTTATGGATGTTTTAGGACCAAAGCCTTTTAGTCCTGCATAACCATCCGTAGGGTCGCCAGACAGGGCTTGTGTGAAAAAGTTAAAATCAGCTTCTGCTTCAGAGATGTCGTGGAACTCACAGCGGAGGTAATCATATTGTTCACATGGGATGGTTCGGAAGTCCTTGTCTCCAGATACCACCATGTAGTTAGTATCCTTACGAGTAGCCAAGATACCGATGACATCATCAGCTTCGAGGTTGTCCCATACAAAGCTCGTCCACTTCTTACGAGCCCAATAGACAAGGTCTTTTAAAGCTATAGGCTTACGCTTGTCTTTACGGTTGGACTTGTAGTTAGAGTTGAGGTCGTGTCGGAAGCACTTACTGGAAGAGAAAGCGAGATGGACGTCATCACAGGCGACGTGATCCATAAGCTGATCGAGGTGTTTCATGAAGACATCTTTGGCTTGATCAGGGTCGCACATAAGCGTCCAGTAATCATCATTCCATTTGATGGCTTCTTCTGTAGCGGAGGCAGCTCTAAAGGCTACCATATCCCCATCTACTAGCATTGTTCTTTTAATATTCATATTAGTGAGTTTCAGACCAGTTAGCCCCAACAGAGTATTCACCTGTTAGAGGACAGTTAAATTTCAACGCCTTTCCTGCTTCTTCGAGAGCGTCAACAAAACACTGACCAAGTGAGTCAGCATGTTGAGGTTCGCAGGAGAATTGAACTTCATCGTGGATGTTCCCGTGCATCTCAAAAGGATGACGAGCCATCTTAACAAACAGCACGAGTGCTTTCTTCATGATAACAGCCCCAGCGGACTGTAATAAGACGTTCAGAGCGGAATGCTTTGACCTACAGGGCAGCTTGCGTCCGTCTAAGCCCGTCAGGAAGCCTTTAGCATCCACTGTACTGGCTATATCAGTCATAAGACGTCCATACGCAGGAAACTTATCCTTGAAGCTGTCCTTTAATCTGCGACCATCCGCTGCCGAGCCTCCTATGATCTGACCAATCTTAGCATCACCAGCACCGTAGCAAAGTGCGTAGATATATGTCTTGGCTTGGTCACGGCTGGTGAGTCCAGCTGCTTCTTGGTTAGCTGTGTGTACGTCACCAGTAGTAACGATCTTCACATACTCACCTTTGTCGTAGAAGTATAAGTATCCAGCCAGAGCTCTTAATTCGAGTCCTGAAGCGTCAGCACCTACTAACACTTTACCCTTTGGTGCGGTGAAGCAAGAGCGACACTCTTTACCATACGGAGAACGAGAGGACGGAGTCTGTGCAACGTTCGGTGAGCGGTGCGTACAGCGTCCACTAACAGCTCCGTTGGTGTTGATGCTTCCGTGTATACGGTCGCCTTCAATCATCTTAAGCCAAGCATTACGACCTTCGGCAACTTGCCCAAGACGTTTCATAACTAGGAGGTACTCTAAGAGTATCTCAGCTTCAGGAGTATTTATTTGCTTTAATACTGCCTCATCAATCTTGGGACGTTTACCCTCATACGCAGCAGGTTTCCAACCTCGTTCCATAAGCCGCTCAGCGATCTGGTCACGACTCAAAGGATTGAATGGAATGTCACGAGTCTTGTATCGTCCTCTTTCGATATCAGCTTGTTTAAAACCAGCGTTGAGTGCTGCTGTTTTGAACTCAAACTCTGTTCCGTTAGGAGTTACCCAGACTTGTGTCTTCATTGTCTCTACACGAGGAGGAAAAGCCTCTTGGAGTATTTCCTCAAGTTCAACGCGACGTACTGATAACTCTGAGCATAATTTCAACGCTGCTTCTTTATCAAAAGGAAACCCGTTGAACTCTTGCTGACGGATGTGAATAGCGAAGTCATGCTCCAGCTCAAGCATACGCTCGTCTGGTGATTTCTTCATGAGATACTTGTAGAGATTATAAGTCACCGTGACGTCTTGGACACAGTAGTCTTCCATCTCCTGAGACCAAGTAGACCAATCCTCTGACTGAACAGCATCACAATCTTTTTTGACACCAATACGGTGTCCCCAAGACTCAAGGCTGTGAGAGCCTATGAGCTTCTTAGGATAATCCATACGGGAGAAGTCACTTACTTTGATGTCTGGGAAGATGCAGCGAGACATCACAAGAGTATCAACAAGGTAAGGATGTTTGAAGCCGTAGAGCTTAAACAACGCAGGGACGTCGAAGCCTATGATGTTGTGTCCACAGATTGCATTAGCATTACGGAGCATTTCCAAACCTTCCTCGATATTGTCCTCTTGGAAGTTCTTACGGAAGCTGTATGACTTACGTTCAATGGGATCGAAGATGCACAGGCAGTGTATCTTGTCTAATCCATCAAGAGTAGAGAAGCTCTTAGGTGCGTTGGTCTCAGCGTCAAAGAATAATATATTAGAAGGGTGCATTAGTGCTGCCTCCTTCCTCTTCGAAGTTGTTAACCTGTGCTTCTGTGAGTATCCCTGTGTCGGGGTCATATATGATAGTAGAAGCTAGACCAGTGAGACCACAAAAGCGGTTCTTGAGAACACGCATCTGAGTTTGGTTTCTGTTCTCCGCAGCTTGTTGGTTACGCTCTAGTCCAATGACGGTGTCACTGAGCTGTGCAATACTCGCTGAGCCCCGTAGGTGCGAAAGACTTGTTGTTGTGCCTTCCTCGTGTCCACGTCCTTCTGGACGCTTGAGGTGAGAGACAAGAAGCAGACCGATGTTTGTCTCTTGTACGAGAGCACGTAGCTTAGTCATCAAGCGGTCGATGGTCTTGCGTTCATCTCCACCGTCTTGGTCACTTACAACGATGCTCAAGTGATCGAGACAGATGTAATCAACTTCGAGCGCTTTAATCATATAACGCATGTGACCTAGTAGGTGGTCAGCATCGAGTGAGCCCCAATGGTCGTAGAGGAAAAAGTTACCTGATCCTACAGTACGGTTATAGGACTCGGTATAATCATCATCAGGTGTGAAGGGCTCAAGGTGGATAGGCTTCTGCATATCAATACCGATAATGGAATTAGCAGTACGCTCTACTGACTCTTCCAGCGCAATCATACCAACCTTCTTGTCGGTAGTTGTCAGGAAGCTGTGTATGATTTGTTTACAGACCAGACTCTTGCCTATACCAGAACCAGCACAGAACGTAGCGATCTCAGATTTGCGAAAACCCTTGGTAAGATTATTCAAGCCCTTAAAAGGGTAAGGTACTGTTTCGTAGTTCTCGAATGTAGTGAGACGTTCAAACATCTCAGAGCCATCTAGGATAGCATCTGGACGCCAAGGTTTAGCATCGAAACAAGCACGAACAACTTCCTTACCTTCTCCAGCAAGTAGCATCTCGTTTGCGTCCTTCATAGGAAGCTTAGCTACTCTTGTCTTGCCTAGAGGTAGGAGGTGACTAACAGCCTCTATAGCTTCGTTACCTGCTTCATCGTTGTCGAAGCATAGGACGATGTGACCAAAGGAGTCTAACCACTTCATGTGGTCTTTGAACATCTTCTTAGCTGAAGCGCATCCGTTAGGAAGACTTACGACTGCCCACTTATTTCCTTGTAGTTGACTAACTGTAAGACAGTCGATCTCACCTTCAGTGATGCAGAGATGATGACCGCCATTAGGAAACAGATGCTGACCAAAAAAAGTCGAAGGTGAACCTTGGCATGTGAACCGCTTGTCTTCGAAGCGATATTTTTGAGCCATGACTCTGCCTGAATCATCTTTATAATTGGCAATGTGGCAAGGCATACCGTTGATAGAACCGATACGATAATCATATCTTTTACACGTATCTTCAGTGATACCGCGCGCTGTGAGAGGTGAGAGAGTGCCTGTGATAAATTTATCATTGGATTGCATACGTGGTGAGGGTTGTGGTTGTTGTCCCGTGCTATTGGCAGGGAAGTGTGTTTGACATTTGAAACAATAAGCACTCCCGTCGTCGTTGTACGAGAGTGCATTACTGCTTCCGCATTTAGTGCATGGTTGGTGTGTTACTGTAAAAGCCATTCTTCTGGTATTCTTTGATGTGACCACTTGAATTTGTGCTTATCGCACCAAGTGGCATATGTGGTTGAGCTGCGTTTGCTGAGACGGTTCCAAGCATTTTGGAAACAGAATCTAATATCTAAGTCGGGGTTAGCCTCCCGTACCTTTAGGTGTTTGGTACGGTCGGCAGGTTCCCAATATCCCTTAGCCTCGATTATAATCCCGTTATCTAAGATAAAGTCGGGAGTATAAGTCTTCTCTAAGACATAGCTAAGCTTCATAGATTCGTAAGAGTAAGAGACGCCCACCCTCGTGAGCTGGGCGTCAATTACTTTTTCGAACCCAGAGCGAAACTTAGAAGTTCGCGGCTGGCGACGTCGATGCATCATCGGAGTCTTGAGCGAACGCTTCGCCAAAGGATTCAGCTTGATAGCTACCCTCTTCTTCACCGAATACGTTCCCATTGTTAGAGTATTCAACAAGCTCTAACACTTGTACGGATTGAAGCTGGAGCGTGTATCCAAATCCCAATGACGGGTTGTACCAGCACCAAGGCTTCACAGCTAGTTTGACTGTAGAACCGCCTCCAACCTGTGCGTTGGAAGGTCTAGCTTTACTGTCGAAGATACCTACAGAGAACTCAAGAACTCCCTTTTTAGTATCTTTTTTAGCTGCTTGTTTTGCGTATATTTCGAAGTCACCTTCGGGTGTAATACGTATCGGATTACTGTCGGCTCTCCGTAGTTTTTTACCATCTTGCTTAGCACATTCTGCTGCATACTGAACTTCAACGGCTGCATCAATTTTTGATTTGAAACCATTGTACTTATCTTCATCGAGATGAAGTTTAATGCTGTACATTCCGTTAGTGTCAAAACGGAAGTTTGGCTCGTTAACGTGTGGGTATACGGCTTTGCCGATAGGTGTTGTTACTGTATTATTCATTGTATTATTGCCTCATTATCTTTAAGAAAAGAAGTACGTTGAGTGGCGTACATCTTCAGTTTCCAGTTTCCCATAAGTGGGAAGTTCTGGGAGAGTCACTCCAGCATTATTCTCAACTTCGTTCTTGAAGTCTGCGAGTAAGTCGGAGCGAAAAGTGTCAGCGAAAACGCCTCTCAAAGTCTCACCAAACGCCTCACACTTGTTCGAGTGTGTGCCATAAGAATCGTGAATCATTGAGAAGTCGTATATGCCGTGGTTTTGATTAGCCTTGATCACTGAGAGGTGCAGCATTGCTGCGTCAATCGAGTGGACAAAATTTGGTGCGATTCCCTGACGCTGAAGTCTGGGAGATACACTGTCAAGCTCCTTCTCAAAATATATATGAACACCCTGTCCGTATAGCTTTGAGGAGACCTTACGAGCTGCCACGTTGTGGTAGAACTGGTAAACAGGAAACCCGCTAGGGCTCGTCCAGTTAACACCTTCACCTGTTGCTGATACAGCTTTCGCGCATTTGTGAAGCCAAGTCATGCACTCTTTTGGTTTTTCTAAAACCTCGTTAATACCTCTCCAAATTAACTTGGCGAGATACCCTACTGCATCATAACGAGTGAAGTCATCGAACGGAGGTGAAACATTTCTGGAACGATAACAATCCTCATACCACTCGTCGGTATATTGCCTACAGGAGTAGTAAGTAGCTCCATAGAAATAGGTCATAACTGCGCGTTTGGTTGTTTTTCGATCAACACCCCAAGCAAGCCATGTCTTGGCTGTATCGCTTCCCTCAGCAGCATCGTGTCTTAGGTAATCAAGAACAGCGTCAGAAACGACACCGTAGATGTCAGCAGGTTTATCTGTTTGTGAAACGTTTGTGGATGCAGCTCCTAGTTCATCACGCATTAGCAATGATAATATTTGTAAGCCATTGTTACTTGCATCCATCGCACAGGGTAGGCGAGTATCTAAGACACCATTCTTAATCCACTTCGCCCATTCAAAGCACCACGCCAGAGCAGACCAAGGTTTATCCATGTCCATCCAATCGGTGTTATTTTTTGGATCACTCGCAATGCGGATGGCATCTTCACCAAACGTGTAAGCCCACTTCTCGCGATCTTCGAGCGTGTACTTGTCAAACCCAGCAACGTTTGCCCCGTGTATAGCGAGCCATTTAGCATCAGCTTTGGTCTTTAATCTTTCTGGACGATGAAACTCTAACAGAGCTCTGCACACGTCTGGTCCTTGTACCCCAAGAAAGCTAGGCACGTTATACAATCGTCCACGGAAATCCGCAGTAGTAGGATAGAAGAAACGATGCTTGTTAAACTTCTTAGCGAGGAACAAAATCTTGGCTATTAGAAGGCGCTGAGACTTCGTGCTTAAGTTGAACTCATATGTTCGGGCTGCTTGCTTTTTCCAGAGACGTTTAGCTTGTTCATTCTCTTCCATGTCACTTGGAATAGGAGGAAGAGATTCATCTTCTCTACTAGGTAAACCACCTACGTTGACATTGTTTTCCCAAGCCCAATCCATGACATCAAGTATGGGGCTGTTGACTGTCCAAGGAGTTTGTTGAATTAGATTCGCTGCCTCCATTGGGGAGGATAACCGTTTGCTATCTAGACTCCTGAGATAAGTCATCTTGTTTGTTTTTATAAACGGCAACAGAGGCAGCGAGGTGTTAGTGGAGTCATATCCACCGTCCCAGATGTTTTCCCAAGGCTTTGGGAGTTCTACTGTAGGCATCCAGAAGGGCTGCATAAGCTCTCTGGAGGCGTTGAAGTCTTCAATCCATGTCAGGGTCTCCTGAGTGGCTGTGACGTACCTAGTGGGCTTGTGACCCTTTCTCTTGAGGATATAGGCATACTCAATCATTCCTGTTGAGTGTCGGAGTATCTCTACCAAGTGCAGACCAGCATTTAATTTACAGCGGTGAGCCCACTTTTGAAATTCTGGCTTACCTTCTTTGGCTGTTTCATTTTTCATTGAAGAACGAAGGTGACGAACCTGCTGCGTCAAACCTTTCCGTTTTTTAGCGCCCTTTAAGATACCCTTGGCTTT
>Ga0181420_1000086_pt1 | contig 31612 bp, 26 predicted proteins | sample 43SPOviralmetaG_FD_130145 | JGI IMG/M metagenome (GOLD analysis project Ga0181420, IMG submission 130145) | Marine viral communities from the oligotrophic San Pedro Time Series (SPOT) site, San Pedro Channel, CA, USA - 43 SPOT_SRF_2013-05-22 | ecosystem: Environmental > Aquatic > Marine > Strait... | reverse complement strand
GGTGGAGTAAAGATGGGTGGTAAGATGTATGGAGAGAAATCTAAAAGTCCAACACCATTGGTAGGTGCTGCAATAAGAGGTGGAGCAAAGCTAGGAGGATTAGCAGCTAAAGGATTAAAAGGTAAAGGTAAAGGCACGAGTGTGTCTGTTAGAAAAGCGGGCAGAGCCGCAGCTAGCGCATCAGGGCTATCCAGAGCATCGACAAAAGCTGGAAGAATGGTCGGGTCTGCTGGTAAAATGAAAGGCCAAGGATCGCCACAAGACATGGCACCATATGATATGGCTGGGGAATCTCCACAAAAAGCTTGGGGATTAGCAGCTAGAGGTATTAGTGGCGCTATCAGATACGGAGGTAAAGGCGTTAAGTATCTTAAAAATCTAGGTAAAAGTAGCAAGGCTACTAAAGCTTTACCAAAAGGACCTAAAGCTTCAGCTAGTAAAATAACAAAAGTTAAACCTAAACCTGTAACACCTAAAGTTAAACCTAAAGCAACTCCTAAAGGTAAAGTAACTCCTAAAGGTAAGACAACTCCTAAAGGTAAAACTACTCCAAAGACTACTCCAAAAGGTGCGCCAATAGCAAAGCCAAAAGGAAGATCTTTTAAAAGTAAAGCATTAAGTGCTTTAGGTTGGGGTGCTACAGGTTATATGTTAGCCCCTAAAGGAGGATCTCAAGTTCCTACCGAAACAAGTGGTGGAAAATCTGGTGGAGGTTCCGGAGGCGGAGGCTCTAAAGGAGGTGGCTCTAAAGGAGGTGGTTCTAAAGGCGGTGGTTCTGGAAAAGGTAGAAAAGTTAGAGTTGCTCAATCAACAAGAACTAGAGGTAGAGATACTGTAACTAGAAAAAGAGTACAAGATGCTGGTAGCGGAAAGTACATAGGTGAAAGTGCTAGATTAGTTAGAAGAAGAAGTATAGGTGGAACAAAGCAAATTGATCAAGCTAAGAATCTTGAAACTGGTAAGTCGAGAGAAAGAAAGATTAAAAGAGGTAGAGGCGTTGCAAAGGAGAGATTCTACGGTGCTGGTGGCGGACTAGATAAGAAGGTTAAGATGAAAGGAAAAGGAGGAAACCTTAGGAAATTAAAAGTTACCACAAAAACAGGTAACACAGTAACTAAAACTAAAACAAATCTTTTAACGGGAAGAACTAAAACTAAAACAAGAAGAAGAAGAGCGGTAGGTTTAGGAAGAGCGTTAGGAGGTAGAAGAGCAGGATAAATTATGGCATTTAAATTAGACGGAATGACATTTGGTGAAGGTACTGGTTCGCAAGGACAAGTACCTGTAACCAAGGGTAACCAAAGAAGAGCAGCTCGTAAAAGACGAAAAGCTGACAAACTTAGAAACAAAGCTGAAAACCTTAGACAAAAAGGTGGTAGCGAAAGAAGACTACAAAGACTAGAAAATAGAGCTAAATCTAAAGAAATCAGAGCAGGCGTCAAAGAAGACATGGCTGAAAACTTAGAGGCTGGTAAAGATAAGAAAGCTGATTTAGTGGATAGAAGAGGAGGTCAAACATTAGGCATGCAACATAGAGTTACTAGACCTAAAGTATATGACGAGCAAGGGAATAAAGTTCCAGGAACTGGTAAAAGAACTTCTGATCCGGTACCAGTTGAGCCTAAGAAAGAAGAACCAAAAGAGTACGGTTCATTTAGTGAAGCTTATAGAGCAGCAAGAGATAAAAACAAAGCTGCTGGTGTTGCTCATTACGGAGATGAAAAAGGTTATTTTACTTATAAAGGTAAAAAATATAATACGGAGTCTAGAGAAGAAAAAGCTGCTAGACTTAAGAAGTAGAACTTTAAATCTACACAAGTTAAATTAAATTAAATTAAATATTATGGAATACAACTTACCAAGTGAGTTAGTAAAAAACTTAGACTTTGGTGATGACGCTAAAAATAGAATCATCACCGGAGTTAATAAGTTAGCCCAAGCGGTCAAGTCCACATTAGGTGCATCAGGAAAATGCGTTGTGTACGAAGATGAGCGTGGCAAACCGGTCATAACAAAAGACGGAGTAACCGTTGCAGAAAGCGTAGTCTTACGTGACCCGGTTGAAAATATGGGCGCTACACTCATAAAAGAAGCTGCCAGAAATACAGTTAAAGATGCTGGTGATGGTACAACAACTGCTACAGTTTTAGCTGAAGCATTAATTCAACAGATAGACACTGCAATCGCAGATGGTCTTACAATCAGAGAAATTAAAGATGGAGTTAACAAAACGCTAGATGACGTTATTAGTTATTTAAATAATAAATCTATTGACGTCGAAGGCGACATGTTAAAGTCTGTTAGTGCTATATCTTGTAACAACGATAAAGAACTAGGTGGTATTATAGCTAAGGCTTATAGTACTGTTGGTAAAAACGGTGTTGTTCTTATGGAGGAAAGCGAATCAGAGGATACTTACGTTGACGTAGTTGACGGTGTTAAAGTAGATTGTGGTTTGACGTCACCACATTTTGTAACTAATACAGATAAACAAACATGTGAACTAGATAATCCTATGGTTATGGTATGTTCTTCTGAAATACCTAATATGAGAAAAATACAAAACGTATTAGAGTATATTATTAAACATAACAAAGCATTACTTATTGTAGCGCCAATAGCTCAACAAGTTAAAGCCGCTTTACTTATGAATAAAGTAAAAGGTAATATTAAAGTTAATATAATTGATTTACCTGGTTTTGGTCCTACTAAAAAAGATGCTACAGAAGATTTAGCTATACTTACTGGAGCTACAGTATTTAATGAAGAGCTTGGCGATGATTTAGATCTTATGAAACCTGAGCATTTAGGTGAAGCTGAGTTTTCAGTAACTGATGATAAAAATACTGTACTAACCTTAGAAGGTATGAACGATGATATTGAAAACAGGATAGATGATTTAAATAAACATTTAGCTAAAGAGCAAAACGGTTTTATTAAAAAGAAACTAGAAGATAGATTAGCAGCATTATCAGGTAGTGTAGGTATAATAAGGGTAGGTGCTAATTCTAAAGTTGAATTAAAAGAAAAGAAAGATAGAGTTGAAGATGCTATATATGCTACTAAAGCAGCACTACAAGAAGGTATAGTGCCAGGCGGTGGTGTAGCTTTATTAAATGCTAGTCAAGAAATAGAAGCTAACAAATGTGGTAAAGTACTACTTAATGCGCTATCGTCACCATTTAAAACTATACTTGATAACGCTGGGTTAATGCAGGTAGCGCCAAGGCCAATTAAAGGTATAGGTGTAGATGTAGTAACTAGTAAAGAAGTTAATATGGTTGAGTCTGGTATTATTGATCCAGTGCTTGTAACTAAGTCTGCTCTTAAAAACGCTGTAAGTGTAGCATTAACCATTATGTCAGCGGATTGTGTAATATCAAATATGAGAATAGAAAATGCAAGCAATTAACGATTACGTAGTAGTTGATATAATAAAAGAGGGGCCGAAAAAAGTTGGTGGCCTTATATTAACAGATAAAACAGATGAAACAAATAGATATAAAAAAGCTAATATTATATCTGTCGGCAACATGGTGGAAGTGGTTAAAACTGGGGACAGTATATACTATGATGCTATTGCTGGTCATGATATTAGTTATAATGATTGTATGTACAGGGTGATACGTGCTAGGGATATAGTTATAGTAGAATAATTACTATTCGCTAAAAACGTGTAATTACTATTAAAGTAGATTATACGTAAACTATAAACCAAAAACAATAAACTTAAAATCATAAATTAATTATTAATCATTAAAAAATACAATATGAGAAAATTTCTTTTTTTTGGAACAGATGGCGCTGCTGATGGTGGTGACTCTACTGGCGAAGCTGTAGTATATCCTTTAGAAGGTTTAAAAGGTACTGATGCTACTGGTGCTGCTGAAACAACTTTTTACTTCATGCCTATGAAAATAGGTAACGATGTATTAACTACTGATCTTAACGACAAAGTTGTTGTTACTCACACTGGTGCTACTTCTAGAGAATTTATGAAAGCTTTTGTACAAGCTGCATACTCTACTGGCCCTCAATATTCTGACGGTTGGTTAGTTGTTGCAGATGGTGCTGCTGACACAGGTGTTACAGATGGTAATGTTACTGTTTGGAACTCTGCTGTTACACTAGCTGCATAATGCGATTAACAAGTCACGATTTACGTGATTTACAAATCCTTAAGTATTACAGGCTCGTTAGAAAATGGGCCTGTAAAACTTACGGGTTGACTGACGCAGATTTAGAACTTCTTATTTACTTAGATTGCAAAGGAAGATTCACGCGTCAAGAATTTATTGACGGAACATATACCATGAGTTGGGATAAGAACCGTTGGGAGAAACTAAAGAGGAATGGTTGGATAGAAACGTGGAGACACAGAAACAGAACAACCATCAAATACTCTGTATTCAAAACCTCTTTTAAATGCTCACACTTAATTAGTAGGATATACCGAATATTATTAGGAGAGGAGGATATACCTACTTCGGAAAAGAGTGTGTTTTTTAATAATCAATCATACACCGATAAGGTAATGAATAAGTCTATCGATGATATGATAAAAGACAACGAACGATGATAGGAAAATTTGTAACTGGCTTATTCGGCAAAGTAGTAGATAATGCGGAAGGAATACTTGACAAAGTTATTACGACAGACAAAGAAAGAGATGAAGCTAAGCTTGCTCTCAGAAGATTATTACTCGAAGCCGAAACTGAAGCTTTCGCTAAAGAAGTCGAAGACAGAAAGAGCGCTCGTGATATGTATAAAGACGATGCAATTATTCAAAAGATACTTGCGACGTTATTCACGGTAGCATACTTTGCTTTAAGCTTTGTAATGTTTAGATTCTTTATGATGGGTGATATAGACTTAGGGGAATTTGAAATAAGCTTTATATCAACTATATTTGGCGCTATGAGTGCTAAAGTAAACACGGTAGTCGATTTCTTCTTTGGAGGATCGTCAAAGAAAAATGAACAACAAAATAACAATAAATAATTATGGGAATAAATTCAACAGAAGTCTCTTACGGCTTTGGACAATTAGGTAGCGCTTACACTACCGCTAGTAGTGATGCTATAAAACCTCCAACAGGTAAAGTATTTGTTGCTATAACAATGTTAGCTGATACAGTATTTGATTCAACAACTGGATTACTTTCAACAGAGCCCGCTAAATATATAAATACTAGCACGACTGTTGCAAATGATTTAGATGATGGCTCAGAAACAACAGATGGTGGATCTGGTGGTAAAACAGTAGATTCAGTTTCATTTCCAAAAGGTGTAACAATATACGGAAGATGGAATGAGGTAGATGTTAATTCAGGTAGTATAGTAGCTTATATAGGAGACTAATGTTAGGATTAGGTAATTCAATAGTAAGAAGTTCGGCGGCTAGTTTACCATTAGGTACTTACACTAGTGATTTCACATCTGGTGTTGATAGTTGGGAACCTTGGAATGAGCAGGGAACTATGACGTTAACTGGTGCTCAAAATTTACCAGATGGCTCAGGAGATAGCACTTGGCTAAAGGTAGCTTATGATACTAACCAAACATCTGGCCCTTCTGGAATATTCGTTAGAAACATAACAACTGGTTGGACTAGAAACACAACTGACCATTTTGAGGTAAGTATGGAGATATACTTAAAGAATGGCTCAGGAGGTGATGGTTCAAGTTGGGGTGGAACTGATGATGTTAATACTAGGTTTAGAGCTGGTACACAAGCTAATCCCTCTTTAGATAACGTTACTGGAGCAGACGTTTCATTATCTATAGATCAAGATGTTGTTGTTTTGTTTCAACCTGGAGCTAGTGGAACTATTGGTCAAAACGCTTACCAAGATTTAGTAATACACTTTACTAGCGCCGGTGACAAGCCATCATCAGATGCGATATTCTTTGTTAGAAATATCGTTGTAGATTTTTACGCACAATAATAAAATAAATTAAATTAAATTAAATTATGGGAAAAAAAGAAAAAGTTATTGACCTTAAGCCTAAGGTTGATAAAATATCAGATAAACATTTAGCTGATTTACAGAAAGTTGTTAATACTATAAACGCTTTACAGTTTAATGTAGGGAAAATTGAAGCGCAAAAGCATCACTTACTACATAACTTAGATGAAGCCCAAAAAGGTATTCAAACATTACAACAAATGCTAGTTAAAGAATATGGCACGTATGACGTTAATTTAGACGACGGAACTATCAACTGGCCTAAAGAAAAGAAAGATGAAAAATAATATCATCAGAAAAATTACTATAGGTAAAGATTATAAAAACGATTCCATGCATTACGCTGTAAACCAAGAAGTTTATGGCGGACATAAAATCTGTGATATAGTAGAAGAAGAAGACAAATATTCTATTTACATTAAAAAAGACAAGGTTGTTATACCTTGGAAAGATTTTAATAAGAATATGGCTATATCAATTGAGTATAACTTAGAATATTAATGAATGCTTACAAAGATTTTATTGTCTCTCCTATTGGTGAGCGTTATGATAATGTTAAACAATTTGATGACAAAGAATTAATACTTAATACAGAGATATCTAATCATCAGTTTGTTAATAGAAAAGCAAAAGTAATCGCTACTCCATTATTATTTCAATCACCCATTAACGTGGGTGATGAGATAATAGTTCATCATAATGTTTTTAGAAGATGGTATGATATGAAGGGTAGAGAGAAAAATAGTAGATCATACTGGAAAGAAGATAAGTATTTTATTTCTTTAGACCAAGTTTTTTTATACAAACAAAATAATAAATGGGTATCAACACCTGGTTATTGTTTTGTTAAACCATTGGAGTCTTCTAATAACTTTAGCTTAGAAAAAGAAAGGCCTTTAATAGGTATTATAAAATATACTGACGGTAAATATAACAAGCAAGATCTTGTTGGTTTTCAACCTGGCAGTGAATTTGAGTTTGTTATAGATAATCAAAGGCTTTATAGGGTTATGAATAAATTTATTACAATTAAATATGAATATCAAGGAAACGAAAAAGAATATAATCCAAGCTGGGCATAAGGCGGTTGAAGAATTAATTAAAGTAGCTAAAGAAGCTATTGTAGATTCAGATGATGATATATCAGCTGATAGATTAAAGAACGCCGCTGCTACAAAAAAGTTAGCTATATTTGACGCCTTTGAAATACTTAATCGTATAAACGAAGAAGAGAATATGCTTGAAGGTAAAATTGAGGATAAGAAAGAAGTTAAGTTTAAAGGTTTTGCAGAAGGTAGATCAAAATGAGTTACAAGCAAAAGTTATATAGGATAGTAAAACCTATAAAGTTAAACACTGTTAAAAGACTTAATAAATCTAAAAAGTGGAAATACGGTTATAATAAAGAAGCTGATATAGTTTGTATATCCAAAACAGGAATGATAGGTGATATAATTGAAATACAGGGTTTTCAAATAGCCTTACCTAAACAGCCCAAAGAAATATATAGTTGTAGTAAAATAAAAGAAGAACAAAAGTGGAAACAGTTTTCAGTTAATTCTAATTTCAAAAGAATTAAAACTGTATTTGATTGGCAAGAATACCCTGACGATTTTAAACAAAATAACTACGCATATATAGACGAAGAGTTTAAAAGAAGAGAAGAAGGTTTCTGGTTTATGAATAATGGTAAACCAACCTATATAACAGGTACACATTATATGTACTTACAATGGAGTAAGATTGATGTCGGCGCTCCAGATTATAGAGAGGCAAATAGATTGTTCTTTATATTTTGGGAAGCTTGTAAATCAGATAACAGAAGTTACGGAATGTGTTACTTAAAAAATAGACGTTCTGGTTTTTCATTTATGAGTTCAGCTGAAACTGTTAATCAAGCCACACTAGCTAGTGATAGTAGATTTGGTATATTATCTAAATCAGGTGCTGATGCAAAGAAAATGTTTACAGATAAAGTAGTACCAATTAGTATTAACTACCCGTTTTTCTTTAAGCCAATACAAGACGGTATGGACCGACCAAAGTCTGAACTCGCTTATAGAGTACCGGCTAAAAAGTTTACTCGTAAAAAGATACGTGAAAGAGAAGAGATAGATGATATACAGGGATTAGATACAACTATAGACTGGAAAAATACAGGTGATAATAGTTATGATGGTGAAAAATTAAATCTATTAGTGCATGATGAGAGTGGTAAATGGGAAAGACCTGATAATATAAAAAATAATTGGAGAGTTACAAAAACTTGTTTAAGGCTAGGTAGTAGGGTAGTTGGTAAATGTATGATGGGTAGTACTAGTAACGCATTAGATAAAGGAGGGGACAATTTTAAAAACTTATATAATAATTCAGATGTTACAAAAAGAAACCGTAATGGACAAACTAGGTCAGGATTATATTCTTTGTTTATCCCTATGGAATGGAACTATGAAGGATTTATTGATGAATATGGACAACCCGTATTTAATATTCCTGAAAAAGAAACGTTTGATCCACACGGCGTAGAAATAGACCAAGGTGTTATAGAGCACTGGGAGAATGAAGCTGATGGACTAAAAGACGATCAAGATGCTTTAAATGAATTTTATCGTCAGTTTCCAAGAACTGAAGAACACGCGTTTAGAGATGAGACAAGAAATAGTTTATTTAACTTAGTAAAAATATACGAACAAATAGACTATAACGAAGGTAATAGAAATACTTCAGTAATAACGCCTGGTAACTTTCAATGGACTAATGGTGTTAAAGATACTCAAGTAACATTTAACCCAGACCCTAACGGTAGATTTAATGTTAGTTGGGTACCAGGAATAAAATTACAAAATAACGTTATAAATAAAAATGGCGTAAGATATCCAGGTAATGAACACATAGGGGCGTTTGGATGTGACTCATATGATATATCTGGAACGGTAGATAAACGAGGTTCAAAAGGTGCTTTGCATGGATTAACAAAGTTTTCAATGGAAGATGCTCCAGCAAATACTTTTTTCCTTGAGTATATAGCAAGACCACAAACAGCTGAAATATTTTTTGAGGATGTTTTAATGGCACTAGTATTTTACGGCATGCCAATACTTGCTGAGAATAATAAACCAAGATTATTATATTATTTAAGAAGAAGAGGATATAGAGGATTCAGTATGAATAGACCAGATAAGATTTGGAATAAACTATCTGTTACAGAAAAAGAAGTTGGTGGAATGCCTAATTCTAGTGAAGATATAAAACAGGCTCACGCTGCCGCTATTGAGATGTATATCAATGACCACGTTGGATTATTAAATGATGGCACTTATGGTACAATGTATTTTAACGACACTTTAAACGATTGGTCTAGATTTAATATAAACAAAAGAACAAAGCATGATGCTTCAATAAGTTCTGGCTTAGCTATCATGGCTTGCAACAGACATTTATATAGACCAAATCCTAAAGTAAAAAAAGAACCATTAAACTTAAGAATATTAAAATATAATAATAAAGGATTTTCATCTAAGATAATTAAAAGTAAATTATGAACCCACAACATTCAATACATTTTCCATCACAAGCTGTTAGCGATTTAGAAAAACTTAAAGAAGATTACGGTTTAAAAATTGCAAGAGCAATAAGACACGAGTGGTTCTCAGGCGCTACACATAAATTTAATGATTACAAAAATAATTTTCATAAATTAAGATTGTATGCTAGAGGAGAACAACCTATACAAAAATATAAAAATGAATTATCTATTAATGGTGATTTATCTTATTTAAATCTTGATTGGAAACCTGTACCTATTATACCTAAGTTTGTTGACATTGTTGTAAATGGTATGGCTCAAAGAAGTTACCAAATAAATTGTTATTCACAAGATGAATATGGTGTTAGTAAGAGAACTGAATACATGGAGTCTCTTCTTAGAGACATGAGGGCTAAGAACTTTGATGCTATAGTACAACAACAGTATGATATAGATATGAAAGAAAACGATCCTGAAAAATTACCTGATTCAGAAGAGGAGCTAAAGTTACACATGCAGTTAGATTACAAACAAGCTGTTGAGTTAGCTGAGGAGCAAGCATTAAATGTTTTATTAGAAGGAAGTGATTATGATTTAGTTAGAAGAAGATGTTTATATGATTTAACTGTTTTAGGTATTGGAGCAACTAAAACTACTTTTGATTATAGTAGTGGCGCTAAAGCTGAATATGTTGATCCAGCTAATTTAATATATTCACACACGGACTCTCCTTATTTTGAAGATATATATTACGTTGGTGAAGTAAAAGAAATACCTATTAATGAATTAGTTAAACAATTTCCTAAATTATCTGAAGAAGAAATAAAAGAGATAACAGATAAAAGGCAAAACCCAGTAGACTACGTAAGTAACTATGATAAAAATAAAATTCAAGTTTTGTACTTTAACTATAAAACACACATGAATAATGTTTATAAGTTAAAGAAGATGGGAACTGGAGCTGAAAAGGTAATAGAAAAAGACGATTCATTTAATCCACCTATAGAAAGTATGAATGGCGAGTTTCATAAATTAGAAAGAGTTATTGAGACTTTATATGAAGGTGTTTATGTTGTCGGTGCTGACAAAATACTTTCTTGGCAAATGTGTGATAACATGATGAGATCTGACTCTGATTTTAGTAGAGTTAAAATGAATTATCAAATTGTAGCGCCTAGAATGTATGAAGGTAGAATAGAAAGTTTAGTAGGTAGAATAACTAGCTTTGCAGATATGATACAACTAACTCACTTAAAGCTACAACAAGTTATGGCTCGTATGGTGCCAGACGGTGTTTATTTAGATGCTGATGGTTTGGCTGAAATAGATTTGGGTAATGGAACAAACTATAATCCGCAAGAAGCTTTAAACATGTTCTTCCAAACTGGTAGTGTTATAGGTAGGAGTTTTACATCTGAAGGTGATATGAATCCTGGTAAAATACCTATACAACAAATAAGTAATGGTGTTAATAGTGGTAAGTTACAAAGTTTAATATCTACTTATAACTATTACTTACAAATGATAAGAGATGTAACGGGGTTAAATGAAGCAAGAGACGCTAGTACACCTGATCGTAATGCTTTGGTTGGTGTTCAAAAAATGGCAGCCGCTAATTCTAATACAGCGACAAGACATATATTGCAATCAATGTTATTTATAACAGCTGAGGTAGCGGAGTGTTTGTCTTTACGTATAGCAGATATAATAGAGTACTCACCAACTAAAGATGCTTTTATAAGAGCCTTAGGTGCGCACAATGTTGCAACATTAAAAGAAATGTCTGAGCTACACCTTTATGATTTTGGTATATTTATAGAACTAATGCCAGATGAAGAGGAAAAGCAAATGCTAGAAAATAATATACAAGTATCTATACAGCAAGGCGGTATTGATTTAGATGATGCTATTGACTTACGTAATATAAGAAACGTAAAACTTGCGAATCAACTATTAAAAGTAAAAAGAAAAAAGAAACAAGAAAGAGATCAGAAGATGCAACAACAAAATATGCAAGCACAATCTCAGGCTAATGCTCAAGCTTCTCAAGCGGCGGCACAAGCTGAAATGCAAAAGAATCAAGCGAAGATGCAGGCTGACGCACAGCTAGAACAAATAAAAAGTCAAACTAAAGCTCAGTACTTACAAGCTGAAGTTGAAGCTAAAAAGCAATTAATGGCTTATGAGTTTCAATTGAATTCTCAAATGGAAGTATTAAAGCAACAGACTAATAGTCAAATGGAGAACAGTAGAGAAGATAGAAGAGACCAAAGAGTTAATATGCAAGCAATGCATCAAAAAGAAATGATAGACCAAAGAACTGGGGGTGATTCACTTAAAAAGTTTGAATCATCAGGTAATGATACTATAACGGGAGACGCTAATATATAATCTCCTAATTTTTAATATTTTATAAAATTTTATTATGACAGAAGAAAACAAAGAAGTTATTGAAGAAATAACTGAAGAACAAAACGAACAACCTATAGAACAAGAGGTTGAAGAAGTAATAGACAACACTATGTTTGATAGTGCAGAAGACGAAAGCGTTTTTAAAGTTAATTTAGACGCTGAGCCAAAAGCAGTTGAAGAAGAAGTTGTTGAAGAACAAGAAAACGTAGAAGAACAAGTAGAGCAAGGATCAGAAGAGCAACCCGTAATACAAGAGGTTACGGAAGAAGAGCAAGTTCAACAGGAAGTTGAAGATGTTCAAGATGCTGTTGAAGAAGCTGTCGCTGAGTCTGAGATTACTGGAGAACCGCTACCGGAGAATATACAGAAACTAGTAGAGTTTATGGAAGAAACTGGTGGTGATTTAGAAGATTATGTAAATTTAAATAGAGATACTTCTAACATGGACGACTCAGATGTTTTAGACGAATACTACAGAACTACTAAATCTCATTTATCAGCTGAAGAAAGAAACTTCTTATTAGAAGATAAGTTTAGTATTGATGAAGAGGTAGATGATGAGAAAACTATACGTAAAAAGAAAATAGCCCTTAAAGAGCAAGTTGCCGAGGCTAAAGCCTATTTAGACGGGCAAAAGTCTAAGTATTATGAAGAGATTAAAGCAGGGTCAAAGTTGACCCAAGAACAACAAGATGCTATTAATTTCTATCATAAGTATAACGAAGATCTAGAAAATCAACAAGAAAGATCTAGTGCAAGTCAAAGAACGTTTTTAAATAAAACCAATAGTTTCTTTGGACAAAATTTCAAAGGTTTTGAATATAATGTCGGAGATAAAAAATATAGGTTTAACGTTAAAGACGTGGACAAAGTAAAAGAAACTCAAAGCGATTTAAATAATTTCATTGACAAGTTTGTTGGTGATGACGAATCAACTATTGAAGATGCTGAAGGTTATCATAGATCTTTGTTCACAGCTATGAATGCTGATGCGGTTGCTAAACATTTTTATGAGCAAGGTAAAGCTGATGCAATCAAAGATAGAGTTGCTAAAGATAAAAATATTAATTTAGAACCTAGAAAAACTCACAGTGAAACAAACGTTGGTGGTGTTAAGTATAAAGTTTTAGGTCAATCTGCTGCTGATATAAAAAATAGATCTTTTAGAATAAAGAGTAATAAAAAGAAAAATTAATTTAAAAATTTATAATTATGGCAATTTCAAATCCCGGTGGTTTGTTAAATAGTGTACCTGCTTCACAGCAAGTTGCACTTACAACAAACTATATCGACTTCACAAGTACTGGCGCTGCTAGTGCAAACTGGGGTCAACAATACTTGCCTGAACTTATGGAGAAAGAAGCTGAGGTTTTCGGACCGAGAACTATTTCAGGTTTCTTATCTAAAGTTGGGGCTGAAGAGTCTATGTCTTCTGATCAAGTTATTTGGTCTGAACAAGGTAGACTTCATTTATCATACAAAGGAAAGATCGTTACTGGAGACACTAACGACGGCGCGGATGCTGGTACAGGCGTAACTACAATGGTAACTATTGAAACAGATATCGATGGTAACGCAGTAACTACTAATCACGGTATTAGAGTTAATGATACAGTTATTATAGCTAACTCTGCTGGAGTACACAAATGTTTAGTTGTTACAGCTGCTGCTGCTACAGCAACTATTGATGTAGCTCCTTACGACGCTGGCTCTGGTTCTGGTCTTATCGCTGATAGTAATGATGGTAGTTCTTGCACTATACTAGTTTACGGTTCTGAATTCTCAAAAGGAGTTTCTTACATGACTGGTGGTGCTGCTACTACTCAAACTGATAGTAGAAGAGCTAACGAGCCTCAGTTTAAAACTTTTACTAACAAACCAATTATCATGAAAGATTACTACGAAGTATCAGGTTCTGATACGGGTAGAATTGGTTGGGTAGAAGTTGCTTCTGAGCAAGGTCAATCTGGATACCTATGGTACTTAAAGGCTGAGTCTGACACAAGAGCTAGATTTAATGATTATTTAGAAATGGCAATGTTAGAATCTGAATTAGGTACTACAGATTCATTACTTGATGGTAGTAATAACTTACCTCATACAACTGCTGCTACAGCTGGTAACTTTGGAACTGAAGGTTTATTCCAAGCTATTAACAAAAGAGGTAATATTACTTCTGGAATTTCTGGCGTTAACGCTGCTACTGACTTAGCTGAATTCGATCTTATATTAGCTGAATTCGATAAGCAAGGAGCTATTGAGGAATACATGATGTTTGTAAACAGAGCTACTAGTTTAGCAATGGATGACATGTTGGCTTCAATGAATTCTTACGGAGCTGGAGGTACTTCTTACGGGGTATTCGACAATGACGAAGATATGGCGTTAAATTTAGGTTTCTCAGGATTTAGAAGAGGTTCTTATGACTTCTACAAATCTGACTTTAGATACTTAAATGATAAAGCGACTAGAGGTTCTATTAACGACGCTAATGCTGCTGAAGCTATTAGAGGAGTTATGATACCTGCTGGTGTTTCTACAGTTTATGACCAAACTATGGGTAAAAACTTAAAGAGACCATTCTTACACGTAAGATATAGAGCTTCTCAAACAGACAATAGAAAGATGAAAACTTGGACTACTGGTTCTGTTGGAGCTGCTACATCAGCGTTAGATGCAATGCAGTTACACTTCTTAACTGAAAGATGTTTGATAGTACAAGGTGCTAACAATTTCATGATGATGAAGTAAGACTATTTATTTATAAGGGCGGTCTAGTATCGCCCTTATATTTTTTTTAATTTATATTATATTATATTATGGCAAAGAAAAAAGAAACAACTAAGGTTGAAGAACCTGTAGTTAATGAAACAGTGGTTGTTAAAGAACAACCTAAGGTTGAAGCTCCTAAAGAAAAAGCTAAACCAAAATGGGAAATAAAAGATAGGATGTATTATTTAAAAGATAAATACAAACCTTTATCAAGATCTATAAAAGCATCAAACATATTTTGGTTTGACGAAGAAAAGGGTTACGAAAGAGAACTTAAATATTGTCAAAATCAAAGAACTGTGTTTGTTGATGAGATGAAAGGTGACCAAAGGTTAGAACATATTGTTTTTAGAGCAGGAAGTTTATTTGTTGAAAAAGAAAAAACCATATTACAAAAGCTACTTTCTCTATATCACCCACATAAAGACAAGATATTTTATGAGCATAAGCCAGTTGAAATAGCTGAGCAAGAAATAACTTGGTTAGAAATGGAGGCTGATGCAATACTAATGGCTAGACAAATGGACATTGATATGGCTGAAGCTATTATGAGGGCAGAGAAAGGATCTGAGGTATCTAAGATGAGTTCTAAGGAACTTAAAAGAGATTTACTACTATTTGCTAGAGATAACCCTAAGTTATTCTTAGAATTAGCGAAAGATGAAAATGTTCAACTTAGAAACTTTGGTATTAAAGCTGTTGAAAACGGAATAATATCTTTATCAAGAGATCAACGTCATTTTAAATGGAAGTCTACTGGTAGAAAATTAATGACAGTACCGTTTGATGAGCACCCGTATACAGCCTTAGCTCATTGGTTTAAAACTGATGAAGGTATGGAGATATACACTCAAATAGAAAAAAGATCCAAATAATAATCTTTAACTAGTATTAATAGCCACTCATTACGGGTGGCTATTTTTATTTAGGGGCTAACCTTCCACTTTATTATGTAACTATAATATAGTATAAAATACACTAATATGAATAAATCAAAAGGACTTGGAGACACGTTGGAAAAATTTACCAAAGCGACTGGTATAAAAGGGTTAACTGAGTTAGCTATGAAAGCTACAGGTTACAAAGATTGCGGGTGTGATAAAAGAAAAACCTGGCTGAACGCTCAATTTCCTTATTATAAAAGTAAATAACTATGGCTGTAAGTATAGACAACGTATATCAAAAGGTATTAGCTATAGCTAATAAAGAACAAAGAGGTTATATAACACCACAGGAATATAACTTATATGCTGATAAAGCTCAAAACGAAATATATGATAATTATTTTCATGGGTTTAAAACCTCAACAAGAAAGCCTAATAATCAATTATTATATGCTGACGAGGTAGAAATGTTAGAAGAAAAGCTGCATACATTTCATATTGATACTAATGTTGATGTTACGGCTGCAGCGTTAGCTTTGCCTACTATATATAAAATAATAAGCATCACTAGAGCAAATGGTACTAAAGTAACACCTCTTAATAAAAGCGAAATACAATATACTGAAAATAACCCATTAACAAAGGCAACTTTAAAAAGATCTGTGTTTGTTCGAGAAGACTCTGGGTCTGTAACAGTATATCCTCCCGCTGATTCTACAACTTATAATGTTGATACTTCTGATCCAGCTGATGGCGTTCTTGATGCAGAACGTTTTGAGGTTAGTTACTACACCGCACCATCTACTCCAAAATGGGGATATGTTGTTACAAATGAAAAGGCTTTATATAACTCTGGAACTTCTACTAACTTTCAACTACATGCTAGTGAAGAAGAAAATTTAGTTTCAAGAATATTAATGTTGGCTGGTATCACTATACAAAAGCCTGAAATACAACAAGCTGGTATACAAGATTTACAATTAAAAAAACAACAAGAAAATAGTTAACTATGGGATTATTATCACAAACACAAAACGCTTATTATGATTCTAGTAACTCTGCTAATTACGGTGATTATCAATTTACCACATTAGAGAACATTATAAATGCTTTCATGTTTGTGTATGTTGGCGAGAATAAAATAATAAGTAAAATAAGTAGAACTGACGTACAGTTTCACGCAATGAGAGCTGTGCAGGAATTATCTTATGATGTGCTTAAGTCTTTTAAATCTCAAGAGCTAGAAGTACCTAATACTTTATCAATGATACTCCCACAAGATTATGTTAATTATGTTAAGTTAGTTAGAATTGGTACCGACGGAATAGAGAGACCTTTATATCCAGCTAGTAAAACTTCTGATCCATTTGCTATAACTCAAAACACAGATGGCACTTATGACTTTGGCCAACAAAAAAGAGTTGTTACAGTTACATTTTCAAGTATAACAGATAATGTAAGTGTATTAAATGGAAAATTTTTAACATTAGGTTACAAGACGGCGCAAGGAACTCAAGGATTAGTTCATTTTAGATTTGAGTCTAGTGCTGATCTTCTTAATGAGTATACTAATCCAACTGGTCAAGGTCCAGTTTTTGGTATTGATACCGACGTTTCAATGACAGAAACTACAGCCGCTACTCAGTTAATGGAATATATAAATGATTTTGGGCATCACACTGTTACTCAGAGTGGCGGATTGTTAACAATAACATATAATGATGACTCAGTTAATACGACAACAGTAACTAACACTGAAAACACTTATCAATCAAATGGCTCAGTATCTTCATCTAACTTTGATTTAGATGTTATTAATGCTGGCACAGCGGCTGGTGATAACATAGTTGAGCAAGTCCCAAGTGATACTTCTCAAAACTTTGAAAATCAAACACCAGTTAATTACCAATTATACGATATTAATTATACTACTGATGTTGAGATATCTCCTCAAGGAAGAAGATATGGTTTAGACCCTCAGTATGCCCAGATGAATGGTAGTTTTTTTATAGATCAATTAAGAGGTTTAATAAAATTTGGTTCAGCGCTAGCTGGACAGACTATAACATTGCATTATGTTAGTGATGGTTTAGGTACAGACTCTGAAATGGTTGTACATAAGTTTTGTGAAGAAGCTTGTTACAAGTGGATAGCTTATGGTATATTATCCACAAGATCAAACATACCACCATTTATAGTACAAAGATTTAAAAAAGAAAAGTTTGCTGAAACTAGAAAGGCAAAGATAAGATTATCAAATATTAAGATAGAGGAATTTACGCAGATTTTAAAAGGAATTGGTAAACAAATAAAATAAAATTATGGGAGAAATTAAGCATAGTTTTACGGCTGGAAAAATGAATAAAGACCTTGATGAGAGATTAGTTCCTCAAGGTCAATATAGAGACGCAAATAATATTCAAATTAGAACCACGACGTCTGATGGTGGCGATGGTATTGGGGATGCGGGTGTTATACAGAATTTACAAGGCAACGTAAAAGTTGGTCATTCTACAGGTGATATCGCAGACTCTAATTTTGAAGATGCTGATTTCTTTTGTATAGGTTCTATTGGTAGAGAAAAAACAGATTCAGCTTATTTCTTTTTCACAACAGATAAATTTATAAACGCTGATTACTCTTCAACAACTGAAATAATAAAAATAGATACAATAGTAGAACACAACGTTTCTACTAGTGTAAATACACCCGTCATAGTGGATAGATGGGGATTACAAACACCTATTAGTACAGATGCCTCTTCTGATTTTTATTTCTGGACGGCTCCACCAACTGGCACTGTGCAGAATATAAATGTTTCATCTTTGTTGTATGGCAAAGTAAGGGAAGGAATGACTATAGAGTTTACTGATAGTACAAATCCTGATAACTTTGCTACTGTTAAAATAAAAAGAAAAGCTACAGGTCTTTCAATTTTAAGATTATATGAAGAGATAGATACAACTCAAGCAACGTGGGCTAACTTTACGCATGCTAGATTTACACATCCTAGAGCTTTGAATTTTAGTAAAAAGCAATTAATAAACGGTATTAACATAATAGATAATTTATTATTTTGGACTGATGGCATAACTGAACCTAAAAAAATAAATATTGATAGATGTAAAGAAGGTACTGATGCTGGCGGCATAACTCACACAAAGTTATTTATTACTAATCCTAATACAGAAGAGTTAGAAGATGCTGCTAGTTTAGAATTAACTAATCTTAGTAGTGATTTATTAGAAGAACATATAACGGTGTTAAGGCCCGCGCCTAAAACACCACCAACTGTAAAGATAGAAGTTAGAGATGATGCTGAATTAAAATTTACTTTAGACGAATATTACACTACCACAACAGACGAGGATGGCACTATAAACTCTTCTATTTTTCTTAATCTTTTCTTTAACGATGATATAATACCTGGTAACACTGTACTTATGGGCTCAGGCTTTGAGGGTGATACTGAGACTACATATGGTATAGCTACGCCAGAATTAAGTCAAGTACCTCTTCAACCCGGAGATGTATTAGTTGTGAGTCAAGAGGATGTTGAAGAAGGCTTTGCTACTTGTACATTTAAAATTAAATTTGTAAGTTATATAGGGGATTTACCGGGTGCTGCAGAAGTTAGCATTCCTACTAATCTTATTAAAGTAGAAATATTAACTACGCCAAATGTGCCTGTTGATAGTAGCATGGAGTCTTGGTCTTTAAAAGTTATAGATGTAGAAAAATCTAAATTTGAATTAAAGTTTCCTAGATTTGGTTATAGATATAAATACGAAGATGGCGAGTATTCAGCTTTCTCTCCTTGGTCTGAATTAGCTTTTGATCCAGGTTTATTTGATTATGACCCTATAAAAGGTTATAACTTAGGAATGGTTAATACTATAAAAAAATTAACTATAAAAGATTTTATACCTTACTATACTGAAAGAGCTTTAGATATTACTGATGTAGAAATATTATATAAATCAACTGACTCAGCAAATATATATACAATAAAAAGTATTAAGAAAATAAGAGATGGTGAGTGGGAACTTTTTACACCTGACGGTACTTTAGATGTTAATAATGATACGCAAGATTCTTTAGAAACAGGTAGCTTAGAAATAACAACTGAATCTATATATAGAACATTACCGTCAAATCAACTATTAAGAACATTTGACAATGTGCCAAGATATGCTTTAGCTCAGGAGATAACTGGTAGTAGAATATTATATGGTAATTTTGTACAAGGGTTTGATATAAAATATCCAGTCGGATTAGATCAAAATGTTGTAAGCGAAACCGTTAATGCTCAACCTAAAAGATCTGTAAAAACTATTAGAGATTATAAGGTTGGTATGGTATTTGGCGATAAGTATGGTAGAGAAACCCCTGTAATAGCGTCAAATAAAATAACAGATATAGGTGTAGATACAGCGGAGTACATAGCAGAAACAGATGACGTAATAGTTCCTAAAGAGCTATGTGCTATGGCTAATAAACTTTCTGTAAAACAAGTTTGGGATAAACCTGGTATGCCTGGTAGTGATCCTTCAAGTATGACCTGGATGGAATACGTTAAGTACTATGTTAAGGAAACTTCTAATGAGTATTATAATTTAGTACTAGACAGATGGTATGATGCTAGAGATGAGGGTAATATATGGTTATCATTTCCATCGGCCGATAGAAACAAAGTTGATTTAGAAACTTATTTATATTTAAAGAAAGCGCACGGTACTGGAGAACCAGTTTTAGAAGAGGCTAGGTATAAAATAATAGATATAAAAGCTGAAGCGCCTGATTATATAAAAACAGACACTAGAAACATGGGTTTAGTTCCTTTAAATGGTGACGCTATTGGAGCACAAGACCCTCAAATAAACGAACCATTTAATTTAACCTCTGCTACTAACACTCAAATTATAGTTGATAGTGGTGATTGGTCAGGTTTTTTAAGTTCATATGGAGATAATTTACGAGGACAATTACTTGTTAGGGTTATGGGTAGAACAGAAAACCCTTCTACAGGTGGAACTTTTAATCAAATAGTTAGTGGTGAGTTTAAAAAAGTAACACATCACTACGTTAAGCCAAATGACAACGGCGCTGTAACTTATGATAGTTCGTTTCTAGGTTCAGCTGATATGATAGATAGATTTGGTGCTGCTGGCTTTGCAATAAATGATGAACAAGTATTAAAGTATTATTTTGAATTTAGAGAAGAAGTTGTCGAAAACAAACCGGAGTTTGATGGTAGATTTTTTGTATTAATAGAAAAAGATGAGGTAACTGAAGCTTCAGTAGAAATGACAACTGGTAATCAATTTGCATATTCTGAAATAGCTCAGTATGATATAGCTTATGTTGACACGCAGCAATTTAATCCAGCGCAACAAGGGCCATACTCAACTATAGAAAATGCGGGTGACGTTGACACGTTTGGTGGCACTGGTATATATAATGAGTTTACAATAGGTGAATACACTGGGGGTAATGCTCATATACTAACTGATCCAACGAAACCTTGTGAATGGTGGGGTTTTGGTAAATTTTCTGAATCAGAACCGTACGATGGTTTTACCATGCAGAACGATACATATGATTCTAGGCAAATTGCTTATTTTGCTTTAGGTTGTAATGCTTCAGCTTATAATGTAGTAAACTACGACGTAGTGCCATCGGTTTTAACTTACGAGCAACCGCTAATAGGTAGTTTTGATGGTGAAAGTAAAACGGCTAACTACGCTGGAGAAACAAAACTTTACTGGGGGTATCTTAAAAGATTCCATACTCATCATAGTAATGGTTGGGGTGAAGCTGGCCCAGAAGATAGTAACCTAGCTGCTAACACATGTGTTTTTTTAGATGGTGCTAGGGCTAATAGATATATACTACAAGAGTTCAGTACTGATATAATGAACTCAGATGAACAAGGTACTACGGATACCACTGGTAACATGTTTATCTCTAATGACAGTGCTGCGGAGGGCGGTATTTATTCTGATACAGCTCCTTCTATTTACAACTACAAACCGACGGCGCTAGACCAAGGGCATGCTAGTGAAGGTACTTTAGGTAGAATGGTATTAAGTCAAATACCTAGTAATGCCTCTGGTACTAATAACGGTAATTCGGGTTGGAATGGTGGGTTAGGCGATGTTGACGCAACTGGTTTGTATAATTACTTTGCTGGCCCAGATGCGGCTGGTACCTATTTTAAATTTTTAGATGATACATCTGATTTAAGTGATCCAGAGTTTCCTGAAGGTAAACCACATATATACAAAGTTATTACAAAGGACGTAACTGATCCTAGTATATCTATACCACCGCAGTATACAACAAACATTAAAAACTTTGGAGATTTAACTAAAGCTGGTGTTAATTCAGATGGAACTGGTAACGTTAATAATAAATCAAGATTAATATCAACTAATAGAAAAGTACAAGATAACGACAATAACGAGTACAATGTTAATTTTGGTGGGGAGAACGCGGATTGCGTAGATGCTGATGGCAACCCTGGCGCAAACTGTTGGGAGCTTCAAGGTACTGATTTCTTAAACGCTAGTGAAGAAGATGAAATAGCTGTTGGTTGGAGTGCTTTTGATATACCAGTATTAAGAGTTGGTGTATTTAGTAATGATGGTGATGATGAACCTAAGTCTTATAAAAATCAAAAAAGATGTGGGCATTGTGGTAACGAAGAACAAACAGGTAACGCCGTTGGTGAGGGTGCTCTATGTAATAGACACTCTATAAGATTTGAATTTAGAAGAGTAGATCCAGCAACGAATCTAGCTACAGCCGATGGTATTGACCCTGAGTTATTTGATCCAAGAGGTTGGGCTAAGCACGATGGTACTGCTGGAAAAATAAGGATAGCTATATTAATGCCACAAACGGCATCAGGTGGTGAAATCGTAGAGGTAGAAGAAGATAGAGCCGTTTGGGAAACTGAACCAAAAGAAGACGTGGGATTAGATTTATACTATGAAGCTACACATGCTCTTCCTTTAAAATTAAAAGAAGGTAATACTTTAGCTTATGCTCCATTAAAATCTAAAGTGTCAATTGAAAGATTTAGCCCAGTAAGTGGTGCCACAGAAATAGACGATTTAACATCAGATGATGAAGGTAATTCTTTTAGTAATATAATAGTAGGTGGGGCTGAGTATTTAGAAAATGATTCAATAATAAAAGTAATATCTACTAATAGTGACGGCAATGTTGTTAACCACGTAGATAACATAGGGATTGGTGATACTATACTATTTGAGCATAGTAGTGGCTTACAAACTAGAAGTGTTGTTGAAGATTATTATGTTGAGCCAACTGGAAATAATGTTACGTACGTTCCTCAAACTGCTTACACAACGACAATGTCTATTAACAACTTTTTTAATATTACCTCTCTTGCTGATACATCAATGCTAAGTTTAACGGAAAGTATGAACATAACTGGAGATGGTATACCTCCTGGAATTTTTGTTTCTTTTTTCGCTGGTGTTGTACCTGTATTATCTGATTACTCTTGGGTGACATCTGATATATCAGCCTTAAGTGTGACTATAAAAGCGCCTACTGGTTATTATAAAATAGACAAAGATGTTTATAAATACAAGGTAAAATTAGGTTGGCATAACTGCTACTCGTTTGGTAATGGTGTGGAATCAGATAGAATAAGAGATGACTTTAACGCGCCAACGATTGATAACGGTATTAAAGTTTCAACAACAGTAGATGAGTATGGTAAAGAGCTTAGATCTAGTAGTTTAATATTTTCAGGATTATATAATGCTACGTCTAGTGTTAATGATCTTAACGAGTTTAACATGGGTGAAAAGATTATAAAAGATTTAAACCCGGATTACGGAACAATCCAAGCTTTAAAAAGTAGAGAAACAAACGTTGTTGTATTTTGTGAAGATAGAGTATTAGCTGTAATAGCTAATAAGGAAGCTGTATTTTTAGCAGATGGCAAGCCACAATTAACCGCTACTGATAGAGTGTTAGGTCAAGTATCTACATTCAAAGGTAGATATGGTATATCAAGAAGCCCTGAGTCTTTAGCGTCTGACCAATATAGAATCTATTTTACTGATTCACAAAGAGGTGCTGTGTTAAGATTATCGCAAGACGGCTTAACACCTATATCAAATGTTGGTATGAAAAATTGGTTTAGAGAAAATATAATAGGCGCAACTGGTTATGGCATACAACTTCTTGGTACTTTTGATGGGGTCAATGGAGAATATAATTTAAGTATTAATAACGAGAAAACAGTAGCGTTTAACGAGGGTTCAAAAGGCTGGGTTTGTTTTAAATCTTTTAAACCAGACCAAGGTTTATCTATTACTGGTAGATACTTAACAGTAAAAAAAGGTACAATATACGAACATTACGTTGATCAATTTGATAGTGATGGTGAGGTTAATAATAGAAACTTATTTTATGGAGCAGAAGAATTAACTTCAGATGCTGAATCAACGTTAACAGTTATGTTTAACGATGTGCCCGGTCAGGTTAAATCTTTTAAAGCTATGAACTATGAAGGTTCACAAGCTAGAATAGACCAGGACTTAGCTGATGATAATTACTACAATATATTCCCAAGTAAAAAAGGTTGGTGGGTTGATGATATAAAAACAGATCTTCAAGATGGTAAAATAACTTGGTTTGCTGATAAAGAAAACAAATGGTTTAATAAAGTATGTGGTGTTCAAACAACACTTGATAATTTAGATACTAAAGAGTTTACAGTTCAAGGTATAGGTAAACCAACTATAGTTGAACTACCAGATCCACCACCAACGACTAATACATTTACAATTGAGAATAATATAAATAACGATTAATTATGGCTAGTTTAATAAATTGTCAACCAGTAGATTCATACACGGCAGAAGAGTTCCCGGGTGACAGCGTAGGTAACGGATTATTAGAAATACAAACACCGCCAACTGGATTTCAGAATATATATAGTGGTGGTGCGCCTGGAACGTTAGGCACATTTTATTTAGTAGTAAAACCTTTACCTGGTTACAGGATAGATAGAACTATGATAAGTATTGCAGGTGGTAGTTTTAATGAAAGTACACAAGAAGCTGATGGATATAGCAATAATATAACTACTCTTTTTGTGAACTCAAATTCAGAGGTATACCAAGATTTTGCTTGGATAAGAATCTATGATTCTTTAGGTGACAATTGGGAGAGTTGTGATAATAATGTTATAGTTGAAATGACAATTGTTGATTTTGAAATGCCCAATAATAACTATACTGTATCAGTAGATTTAGAAGGTCAAGCGCTGATATGCGACCCTCAACCTGTACCCGATGAGACTGGTACAACAATACTAAACTACCAAACTGATTTTTATATAACAAATTTTAGTTTGCTAGAAGATTATACTTTTTTCTTTGCGCAGTATTACGATAGTGAATCTTATGCGTCTTCTTACTTTAATGCACACAACAATGAAAATTATATAAATTCTAATGTTGCACAATCAAATGTGTGGCCACCTTATGATTGGAATGGTAATTTTCAACAAAATAATTTTCCAAATAATTACACAGATGGATGCTTGAATAGTTTTCAACCAACTTGCTATACATTTTATAGAGACAACTTTTATTTTGATGGGTTTCAAAATGACCCAACAGCGGCAGCACCAAACACACTTTCAACCTTATGTGGGCAAATTATTGCTACTACTCCATTAAATGGAATGCAATTTAATCCAGCTTACGGACCAGTAAACGAGTTTCACCCTAATGATAATATACCCGTGTGTGGTAATAATAAGTCAACATATAAATTTAAAGTTAGCCCTGACCCAAATAATACTAGATATTTATCTTTAGAGGATTATCCCTCTATAGAACCTGGAGGCCCTGTCTTACCTAGTTCTTTATCTTGGTATATTTCAATAGGTGAGAACCCTAATTATAACTTAATAGCTAGCTCAGAGTTTATAAATATTTGGAGAATTTTATCTTGGGTAAATAATGATAATGACTATTATCTCTTAGGTGATCCAGCGTATCAATACACGCCATCACTTACCCCTTCATCTAATATAGATTGTAACTTTGGTAGCATAGTGACATCAGTATCAGACCAATCAGAAAATAATAGTGACTTAGATTTTAATAATATAACATTTACCCAAATAGATGATAAGACGGTTAAGGTTACTATACCATTTAAAAGTGGTTTATCTATTAGTAGATATGGGCCACAAGACTCTTACCAATTTAATAGAAGAAATAAAATATTTGCAAATATATATCCAACACTAATATAGCATGGCACTAAATACAACAACTAATTTAAATTTAAAAGTAAAAGCTAAGACTAAAAACATTACTACGTTTGTAGTTTCAGGCACGGCTATACAGCAAGATTTTAAAACAAAATACAAGAAATTAAATTATGGAAACTCTCCCGTTAATGGTTTGATTACTAAAAGTTATACATCTAATTCTTCTTTAAGTAGAACTGATACTGGAACTGTAAATGAAGTAACAACATACACTATTGATGCGATAGTCCCCTTTAATAAATCAGTTAAGGTAGCTACTATAGTTGTTGGTAATAAAACAGATGCTTATAAATTTACTAATAAGCTTAACTCTACGTTAAGAAAAGACATAGAAGGATTTATTATATCTATTAAAGAAACAGATACAGTTAATACGTATGATTTAATATGTAAAACAGAAAGAGAAATACCTAAGTCGGAAGATGTAATTGTTGATGTAACTATACCTATAGTTAAATCACCGGTCGTTTCAACTAATACTATTAGAAAAATATATCCGGGTTCTTTAACTATTCCTTTAACCGGTTGCGAAAGAAAAATAAAATTATATGGTTCGCCTAACACGCCGTTTGAAATTAGCACACTAAACGCTAGTGACACTTCTATAACAACAGATGCTAATGCTTTTAGTATACTACCTTCTGGAGAGAAAGGTGTTTTTTCTTCTAAGCTAAATAACAAAGGTTATTATACTTACAAACAAAAGTTTCCAAAAGCACCTGTTGTACTTAAAACTGCTGTTAATGTAGGCGGTGGTGTCACTAATGCAAAGCAGATTACTTTTGATAGCTTAACTGGAGTTCAAGTTGGAGATGAGATTTTAGTAACAGATACTAATAATAGAAGAATCAATAGTGGTGAAACAATAAAAGTAGTTTCAATAGACAGTACTTATGTTTGTACACTTTCAAAAAAACTTACGTTAGCAGATAATAAAAAAGTAGCTTTTAGAAGGTCAACTAGTTACAAATTAAATTTAGAAACAACTGGAACCAAGGATTCTAAAATAACCTCTACGTATCCTACTTACGCGCTGACACAGAACATAGGCTCAATAGTAACACTTAATTTTACTACAACTGACGGCACAGTTCAAATAAACGGTGAATCAGCTGGGGCAACACACACAGTTAGTTTTGGAAATAGAAAAGAAAAAAGTAGATTAGTAGGGCTAACAGTTGCTTTAACTAGTAGAACGTGTACAAATAAAACAAGTGCAGGGCCAAGGCCTAGTAATTTTATTACGGCTTCTGGTGATGCGGTTATTAATACTACAGTGCGATCTACTGGAAGTGGCACAAGTTCATATAAATTAATTATTGATATGGATTTAAAATTTAATACTCTTGACACGATAGTTAACGTAAATTTAGATAACATAGTAAACTACAGCTAATATGGCAACATTAAACTTAACATTCAGCGCTCCAATAAATATGTCTTGTAAGATAGGCGATGTCGCTTATTTTGTAAATACCTCTACACTTGGAGGCTTTACAGTAGCAGGTCAAACAAATTTAATTGGAACGATAACAGCTATAACAGAAGCATCTACAACTACTACACTTACGATATTAATCGAGGGTGAGTTTGCTGAAGCTGTTACAACTAATGACTTTGTATTTTTCAGCAAAAACAATTTAGTAGAAATAGGTTCTATAACTGGATACTATGCTACAACACAGTTTAGAAACAACTCAACATCAAACGCAGAGCTTCACGCGACAGCTTTTGAGGTAGAGGAAAGTAGTAGTTAGTGTAAATAAATAATAATAAATGTAATTATAATATAGTAAATTATTTAATATGAGCAATAATAGTCCTTACAATTTTCAATGGAACATACCTATGTTACCACCTGGGCAACAGCAGCCTCAAGGTGGAGGTGGTAATATGTGGCAAATACCTATGTTGCCACCACAACAACCGCCCGCAGCATATGGTCCACAACCCCAACCAGCACCAGCGCCAGCACCTCAATCAGGTGGATTCATGCAAAACATGTTATCAATGGGACAGAATGCTCTGCAGTCTACTCCTAACAGATTTAATATACCAGACTTAGCTGGAGGCGGCGGTGGTAAAGGTTTTCTTGGTGGAGTTTCTAGCTTTATGGAAAATGCCGCAACACCTTTAGGTATAGGTTTATCCTTAGCTAGTAGTGTTATAGGTTTTAGACAAGCTAGAAAAGCAGAAAGAAAAGCTAAGAAACAAGCTAAGAAATCAGAGGCTGAAAGAGCAAGGCAAGAAGATGCCTTTAGAAACTTAGATACTAGTAACCCATATCTTAATATGGAAAACACGATGGAAGATCTAACTATAAATCAAAAACAATCTCAATTTCAAAAAGAACAATTTCAACAAAGTCAATCTAATATACTAGATAGTTTACGTGGAGCTGCAGGAGGAGGTGGAGTTGCGGCCTTAGCTCAAACGATGGCTAGAGAAGGTCAACTAGCTTCTCAAAGATCTTCCGCTGATATAGGTAGACAAGAAGCCTCTAATCAAATGGCTGAAAGAAATGAGGCGTCTAGACTACAGGGTTTAGAAAGACAAGGTGATATTATGTCTAGAGAACAGGAGCAATACAAAACAGAAACATTATTTGGTATGTCCCAACAAAGAGCTGCCGCAGATCAAGATTCACTCACCGCCGCTAAGCAAGCTAAAATGGATGCTATAACTGGTGGTATAGGTGGAGCAGCAACAATGTTCGCTGGATTTGGCCAAGGATTACCTGAACCAGAAGTAGATTAATAAATAAAATAATATGAATAATCAATTAGTAGAAGGAGCTGCTAGGGTAGCTCAAGCAAAAGCCGGCGCTAAAGCTGGTAACTTAATGGCATCACAAGCGGCTACCGCAACCGCAGCTTTTCTAGCTGAGGGTATGGGTAAAGTTATACAGAAAAGAAACCATGAGTTTAATGATATAATGAAAACCCAATTAGGGAAAGAAGGCTTGTCTGATGAAGAATACCAAAAGTTATATAAAAGATTTAAACAAAGAAGAGGCGCGTATGTTTATTTAAATAAAAAAGAACGTATGGATTTTGAAAGAGAGATAATGGAAGAAGCACAAGACTTTAAAAAAAATGAAGCTGATAGAGAAGAGATAGCTGAAATTATAACTGACGAGACTAATGAAATAAAATCAGAAGATATAGATGACACCACAATAAAAGAAATAGTAAAAGGAGATATCGAGCCTACTAAAGATGAGAACGGTAGAGTTGGTTACGCTTTAAGTAGCGACGCTTTACAAGAGTTTGTTGTTAAAGATGAAAATGGTAATAACAAGTTAAAGAGCTATAAATCTTCTTGGGAAGATGATAGATTTACTGTTTCTAAAGATGGTAAATATAAAACAGATAAATTTGGTAATAAGTATAGCAATGATGAAGCTGGATTTAAAGATTATCAAAGATCAGCTAAATTATATTGGATAAGAAAAGCTAAAGAGAACGGGGATAAAACGTTACATTATAATTCTACAACTGGTAAAAGAGAATACTTAGATCCAGAAGAAGCAGAGGCTTTATTGAATGATGAAGAAAAATTTGTTACAGTAGATGAAATAAAAAATCACGTAAAGAGTAGAGCTAAAGATAATAAAGCAGCGACTGCCCTATCCACTAATATAGTCAGTGGGGCTGAAAAAGCTAAGAACTTAAAACCTGGCGATAACACAACTTTTGATAGGGACGAGGCTCACGGTAGATATCTAAAGGTAGTTGAGAGTACTGACGTTCATAAATTAGCTACTAAAAAAATGCATGGCGATACTTCTTTTGAGCAAGACTTGACAGAAAAATTAACAACAATGCAGTACGGTGATCTTGGTATTAGCGATGATGTTGTTAAACAATTTGATCCTACTAATGATGGTAAGGTATCTAAGCAAGATGCCGCTGTTATAGTAGATAAAATAATGCAAGATGAAAAAATGCTAAAAGGATATTTAGCAGATTACTTTACAATATATGAGGAAAGAGAGTTTAAAAATAATATTCCTCAGGATTTAAAACAACAAGCTCTCGACGACGAAAACGAATACGCATAAATAATTATTAACGGGTAACTAACGATATAAGTATGAAAAAATATACAATGACAGTTAATGGCAAGTCCATTACAAAAAATGTTTCACCAGAAAAAGAACAAGCATTTCTAAGAAAGTATGCGAAGTATAATCCTACCTTAGTAAAGCAAGAGACTAGCTGGTGGAAAGGTGAAGAAGGTTGGATTCCAGATGAATTAGAATTTTGGAAAAAGAAAAAAAGTGAGGAGTCTTCGCCGGGAAAGTCGCAAGGGACGAGTCAGTCCCAAAACAATCAACAAGAAAATACGGGCTCATCTTCGGAGACTGGTTCTTCGGATTCACAAGAATCTAATCCAAAGGCTTACATAGTCGAAGATGTATTAGGTAAAAGTAAGCTAACAACTTTTTTAGGCGATGCTTACAGAGCTACGTCTGGTATGAGAATTGGTGAAATAATTGAAGCCAGTATGTTAGGTATACAGCAAGCTAAAACATTACCTTCTAAATTAAAATACTATAGCAAGGGTAAAAATATGTCTGAAGAAGAACTTGCTGAGTTAGTACGTAAAGGTAGAGAAGCTGAAAAATACGGACCTACAGATACAATGCTATCTTGGGACGATGAATTTAACGAGGTGTATGCTAATTCAGGTAATGCAGCTGAAGCGCTTGTAAAAGCTACATGGAGAAATCCTACTTCTATGCTTAATTATATGTCTCAATCGTTAAGCATGCAGGCTTATAGTGCTGTACAAAATTGGGAAAAAGCTTTAGCTGGTGGTGCCGCGGGTGTAGCGGCTAGACAAGGCGCGATAAGAGTTATGCCTGGGGCTTCAAAGCTTCTTGGTGTAGGTACTAGCTTTATTGCTGGTATGATGACAGCAACGTCTGCTACAATGGAGACTGGTCTTACGACAGCTGATTTAGTTAGAGACAAAGCCTTAAATGATGGTTTAGATTGGTCGAACATGTCGGACGACAGCCGTATGGATTTTTATAGAAACGTAGCTGAAGATGAAGATCTTTATAATGATATAACTAACAAGGCTCTAAAAAGAGGTATGACAATAGGCGCAATAGATGGTATGACAGCTTTGGTTTTGCCAGGCACGTATGCTGCTACTAGAAGTGCTGTTGCTAAATCATCAGCAAGTAGATTTGCTAACGTTGCAGCCGCGTCAACGGTTGCGGCTACGGAAACAGTTGGTGGTTTAACTTCTGAATATTTAGGGCAAAAAGCAGCTGGTCAAGAGTACAATGTCAAAGAAATACTACTAGAGGGTTTTGCTGATAAAACACTTACGCCTTATTACTTAGCTAAGTCTGCTACAACTAAAAATCCTGTTTATAAAATTAATGGTCAAAAACTTAATGGTAAAGAGTTTGATAGAGCGTTGACTATAATGGAAGATGATACTTTTATAGCAGCTGATATAACAATAGAAAACTCGCCTACAGTTAACAAAGAAGTTCAAACTAGAATAAACGGTATAAAGATAGATCAGACTATTGATAGTAGAGTTTCTGATTTACAAGATAGAGCCGAGCTTATTAAGTTAGAAACTAGGAAAAGACAATTAGAACAAAGTAATAATACTATAGAGCTTGAACAAGTTCAGCAAAACATTAATGATATAGTAGCTAAATATGAAGGATCGGAAGTTGATGTTAGTGT
>Ga0181420_1000081_pt1 | contig 32356 bp, 45 predicted proteins | sample 43SPOviralmetaG_FD_130145 | JGI IMG/M metagenome (GOLD analysis project Ga0181420, IMG submission 130145) | Marine viral communities from the oligotrophic San Pedro Time Series (SPOT) site, San Pedro Channel, CA, USA - 43 SPOT_SRF_2013-05-22 | ecosystem: Environmental > Aquatic > Marine > Strait... | reverse complement strand
TCTATGGATCGACGGCTATCTCACAGATTCAGACCAGATACCGCAACTGGTCAAAGATGCGCAGATTACGATCGCCATCTCTATCATGGCGGGCAACGATCCGCTCTCAACAGTAGATCGAGCGGTGAAGCGCGAGAAGGTCGACGTAATCGAAGTCGAGTATATGGACAACGCTTCTATCTCTACCGTTATTCGCAGCATCGGCAACGCAATGCGCAAGCTGGTAACGTCTAGCACTGGTGGCAACAACATCCGAACTATCCGGGGTTAATATGGGAATAAACTATGACTCGCTCCAATCTACAGCGACTCGATTGCTGAAAGACAACGGGCAAGTTGTGCAGTTCGCATATAAGACCGGGGAAATCATCGATCCGGCTACCGGGCAGGTCACAACTCCAGCTACCAATAACACAATCGACGCATTCGCGGTCGTTCGTCGTTATGATAACGAAGAAGTGAATGGCTCAACGGTTCTCGCTTCCGATCTGCTGCTGATAATTAACAATATAGCAACTGAGCCGGACGTAGCGTGGACAGTCACGGTCGATTATAAGATCTGGCGAGTTATGAGTGTTAGAACTCTAAGCCCGGCAGGAACTAATATTGTCTACTATGTGCAGATCAGAATATGAGCGCAGCAGAGAAGGACATCAATACAGCACTATCGGTACGTCTGGCAGAATTCCAGACATCCGGAGAGCCGCCGATCGCTTACGAGAACGCGGCATTCACGCCAGTTGACGGCGTACTGTATCTGCTGGAGACATTTATCCCGAACATCAAAGACCAGCTCGGACTCGGCCATTCAAGCGCCGACGACTACGAAGGCTTGTATCAGATCACGGTTAATGACTCACGCAGCAATCGAAGGTTCACAGCGCAGGAACAGGCACGGCTGCTGATGCTGCACTTTCCGCGTGGCGCTGAATATACTTTTAATAGTGTAAAAGTTAAAATCACCAGCGCAAGAGTCTCGCAGGGTATCACCGAAGAGGGCTGGTACTCTGTCCCGGTAACAATCGAATGGCGGGCCATAGTTTGAGCTGGGAATCTGACTGGAAGAAGATCGAAAAAAAGATCGACCGGACTCTCGATCAGGGAATCCGAGCGACTCTTTTCGAAGTAAGCACGGCAATAATTAAGGACACTCCGGCAGACACCGGGCGTGCCCGTGGTAATTGGCAAGCATCCATCGGTCGCGGGGCGACTGGGGAAGTTTCCGTAGGTAGTGTGAGATCGGGCGAAGCCAAAGCAATCGCAGATGTCAACCAAACAGTGCGCGTGGCAGTGGGCGATCTTTACTATCTGACAAATAACCTTCCGTATATTGAACGTCTGGAGTATGGCTGGTCTAAAAAGCATCCAGACGGGATGGTTCGGAAGAATCTGCAAAATTTTAACCGTTTGCTGGTTAAGAATATCAAAGCAGCAAGCAAATAAGAGGCAATTAACATGGCTATTCAAACATCTGCGGGCACTACTCTGAGTTTAGTTTCAGGGCTTCCCGCTACATACGATCAGGCAGGATTCGAAGCTCTCACATTCGCCACAGTTGGCGAGATTACTGAGATCCCAGCATTCGGCTCGGTTTACAACTTAATCACTCACTCGCCTCTCGGCGAGCGTCGCGTGGTTAAGCGTAAAGGTTCGGTAAACGACGGAACTCTTACTCTCTCATTCGCTGCTGACGCTGCGGATACTGGTCAAGTTGCTGCGAAAGCGGCTGCTGCGACTGATACAGAAGTTTCCGTAAAAATCACTTATCCAGACGGCGAAGACGATTACTTCACTGGCTTAATCATGAGCTACCAAGTAAACGCTGGCGGCGTCGACAGCATCAAGTCAGACAGCATTGTACTAGAACTGACAAATGCACCAGTAAACGTAGCAGCTTAATAAAACACACATTCGGGGCGTGACTTATGGATTTAGCAAATATTGACTTGCAAGCGGCAGCGGAAGAGGGGGTTGAGGTTAAACTCCAGCATCCGGCTAATGGCGAATATCTAGTAGACGATGAGGGCGAGCATTTAACGATTGTTATTCTCGGCAAAGATTCGCAGACGTGGCAAAACGCCGCAAAGCGAGTTAATACCAAGAACGCGAATCGCTACAAAGATCGAAAGATCCCGAATGCAGTTCTCGAAGCAGCGCTCTACGAGATATTGGCAGAAAGCACGCTCAAGTGGAGCAAGAATATCGAGTTCGACGGTGCGGCATTAAAATGCACAAAAGAGAACGCGAATATGCTCTATGAAAAGCGCAACTGGATCGCCGAACAGTTAATGGAGGCGGCAGGGGATCGAGCCAGTTATTTTTTGAAATAGCGGGGCTGCTGGGCAAATACGTCCAGCAGTGGGCTTGGCTCTCGACCCGGGCTAAAGACAAAGATCTATCACGCATCGATATGATTGATAGTAATGAAATAGCCGGACGGTTCCCAGACGTGGAGCCGTTCGGCTATATCATAGAAATACTGAGCAGAATTGGAGTCGCATTAAATAGCGGCAACGGGGTTCATGGGCTGACGTGGCAAGAGATCGATGCTTTCGTGGCGAGAACGCATTTGCATCTAACAGGATGGGAAGCTGAGACAATAAAACGGCTATCCGCTCTCTATGCCAGCAGTGTGCTAAAATACGACAATCAGGACGTTAAATCGCCCTACCGCACCGAAGAAGAACAGAACGACATCGCCAAAGGCATGAAGTCGGTTCTACGCGGACTCGTTATTAAGGACAAGCATGGATCTAGCAACGATACAGATCAAAGTCGACACTCGACAAGTCAAAGCGGCTAACGAAGACATCACAAAGCTCGGCAAGACCGGGCAGATGACTAGCAAGAAAGTAAACGCCGCAAACGACGACATGGCGAAAAGCGCCAAGAGTACAACGTCGGCATTCAAACTGCTGGGCGGCGCTATGGCTGCGCTCGGCGTCGGCGCATTGGTAAGCAATTTCGCCCGGACGGTCACAGAGTCAGAGAGGTTGAAAGGCTCTCTCAAGACGATGACCGGAAGCACCGAAGACGCAGCGTTCGCATTCTCAGAACTCGAAAAGTTCGCGTCTCAGACTCCATTTACTCTCGACCAATCGGTCGAAGGGTTCATTAAGCTCAAAGCGCTCGGACTAGACCCGTCAGAACGCGCTCTGCGCTCATACGGCAACACCTCAGCCGCGATGGGCAAAGACATGATGCAAATGATCGAAGCAGTCGCCGACGCCTCTACGGGCGAATTTGAGCGTCTGAAAGAGTTCGGCATCAAAGCATCAAAGCAGGGCGATCAGGTGTCTCTGACATTTCAGGGACTCACGACAACGATCGGCAACTCATCCGAAGAAATTCAGAACTATCTGCTCGAAATTGGCGAGACTAAGTTCGGCACGGCAATGGAAGATCAGATGAAAGCGCTCCCGGGCCTTCTCTCTAATCTATCCGATAACGTATCGGCGCTATTTCGAAAGATCGGTGACGTGGGCGGGATAAATCTATTTGCCGGGGCGATAACCGGAGCTAGTGCGGTCGTTCTTGGGATCACTAACAACATCGAAGCGCTGACTATTGGTGTCGGCGCTGCACTGGCCGGGTTCGTGGCATTTACCATCGGATCAAACGCGACGCGCATTCTCGGCGGCTTCAAAGCGATGAGAGTGTCGGTTCTAGCGTTGAACACTGCAATAAAAGCGAACCCGATCGGATTGATTTCGGCGGCTATCGCTGCGGCTGCGGTCGCTATCATTGCAAACTGGGACTCGATCAAAGTTGCTGCGGAGCGAGCTGGTATAAATATCCAGATCGCATTCGAGAAGCTAAATATATTCCTTCTCGAAGCGGTCGGCGGCGCTCTAAATACTCTGACGGGTATGTTCACCGGAATGCAGAACACGGCAGTCGCTACTATGGCAGCAGTCGCGGCAGCGGTAAAAAACCCGACGAATGCGTTCAATGCGTTTAATGAGACATTCGATACAACTCTGGAAAGTCTAAAGACAGGAAACGACAGAACCAACATATACGCGAGTTCGATTGCTGCTAGTCGAGACCGGGTAGAAGAGTTGAACGGCAAACTCGCCGGAATGAATACAGAGGTCGCCACAGTCGAAACGGGATTTGATAATGCCGGGCGCTCTCTCTCTGATTATGCGATTGAAGTCGACAAGAACGCGGTCGCAGCGAATGAACTGGCACAAGAAACAGAAGCGGCAAAGACTAAAGCGCTGGAACTGCTCGGAGCAATTAGCAACGAGACCGAAGCTCTACATATGAGCAATCTCGAAATTGATATTCGAAATAATCTACAGAAAGCAGGAGTCACTGCTACTTCAGAACTCGGCGAAGAGATAATCGCCGCGACGACTGAGCTGCACAATGAAAAGCAAGCAATTCTCGACGCATCCGAAGCAGCGAAACAGCTCGAAAAAGATAACGCAGCAGCTCAGAAAGCCATCGAGACAGAAACTAAGAGAGTCGCTGAGGAAGCCGCGAAAGCATACGAAGCGATGAAGACTAAGATCTCTGGGTTTTTTGTTGATGTTTTTGAAAACGGAAAAGTCAATTTTGAGAAAATTGCGGACTCATTTAAAAATATGATTATCAAGATGCTCGCCGACTGGGCAGCATCTAAGATCGCGGAAGTAATGACCGGGACATTTAGCGGAATCGGAAATTCGATCAGCTCGATGTTTAGCGGGATATTCTCATCGATCGGAAGCTCTATAGCTGGTCTCGCATCGCAAGCGGCGTCCGTGCTTACTGGCGGCGCTATAGGCGGTGGAGCGGCCGCAACAACGGCCGCAACAACGGCCGCAACAACGGCCGCAACAACTGGCGGAGCTGGAGCCGCAGGATTGGGCGCTGGAGGCGTTCTAGCGAGCGCTGGGCAGTTTGTTGGCGGGATGTTCGGCGGTGGAGCAGGTATAGCTGCTGGCACTATGGGGCCACCAACGGCTGCGGCTGCTGCCGGGGCTAATCTTGGCGCGATGCTCTTCAACCCGGTGACGGCTGCGCTTGCTGCGATTGCGCTGGGCTTTGGTCTCGACTCTGGCGGCACTCCGACTTCTACCGCTGGTATCACTATGGCGAAAACCGGAGGCATGAGCGACGATAATATATTCCAGACATCGCCGTTCGAGTCTGGGTTTGCTCCATTAGGATTCAAGCAGAACGCAACAAACGCTCAGGCCGAAGCAGCAATAAAGCCGCTGCGAGATTTGGACGCCATGCTGACAGTTTTGGCCGAGAGCATGGGCTATTCGGTCAATCTTTCAGGTCATACGTTCAACGGTCTCGGAGTTGAAGGCTCAGGCCCGGGCACGGTTCTCGGCACATTCATCGAAGAGGGAAAGACGAAAGGCAAGCCGATGACGGCGCAGCTCGACACTTTCGCTCAGGAATGGGTGAGAGCAGTCGGCGCAAGAAACAATCTCTCAGCAAGCGAGATCTCTCAGATATTCGGATCTGGCGGAGCGAAGGATATTCTCGACATAGCGGGAAGTTCATTACTGCAGCATCGAAGCCGCATTCTAATGAATAACGCAAACGCAACATTGAACAACAGCGCAATTAATGAGTCTGCGGTAGAGGCAACAAATACCATCACAACTGGAACGGATACTCTGACAACTGGTACTAATACTCTGACAGTCTCAGGAGCTAATGATGACGTCATAACACTCACTGGCGGCTCAAATACTATAAACGCTCAAAGTTCGGCGACTATGGGGCCGGAGCAGAACCCGCTAGTTGGCCCGCTACCGCAGCACAGAGACGGCTTGAATATGGTTCCATACGACGGCTACGTCGCAGAACTGCACGCCGGAGAGCGCGTACAGACCGCAGAACAGGCCCGGGCATCTGACTCGATGGCAGACGAGATGAGCGGACTACGCCAGAGCATTGAAGAAGTCATGATCGCAGTGGCGAGAAATACCGGGAAACTGTATCGACTGAACGACCGCTGGGATAAGAACGGCTTACCGCCATTTAGGACAACATAAGCATGAAGATAATTCGACCAGTCACGATAACCGACTCAGTATTTCAGTCGTCCACAGTGCCAGAAGCAGATCAAGCCGAATGGCTGAGCGGAACAACTTATCACGTCGGCGATCTGGTGATGGTTACGACTACAGCTAATGGCGCTGCGACTGCAACTCACAAAATATACTCTTCGGTTCATAGCAACGCCGGGAACGATCCCACAGTGGACGACGGCACGAACTGGACAGAAGTATCAAGCACGAACCGCTGGAAGATGTTCGACGCGGTAGTTCAAGATCAGACGGTGAACGCGACATCGATCAACACGGTTCTGCAATCGCCAACAGTGGTAAACTCTCTCGCTCTGCTGAACGTGGACGGAACGACAGTAGTGGTCACGGTTACAGATTCAGTCGAAGGCGTGGTATACAACGAGACGTACAATCTGACGAGCTATTCCGGCATTCAGGACTGGTACTCATACTTCTTTGAGCCGATCGTTCGCAAAGACACTCTCGCTTTAACAGACTTGCCGCCATATGCGAACGCAAGCATCTCGGTCACAGTAAACTCTGGAGCAGACGCAAAAGTCGGCGCTCTGGTTATTGGTCAATTCGCTGATCTCGGTTTGTCTCAGCACGGCGCTAGTATCTCGATTATTGATTACTCGACGAAGACAACAGACGCGCAGGGCCGAGTCACAATCACAGAAGGGCCGTATGCCGACAAGATGGATGTGGATGTTATTCTCGATACTTCTCAGATAGGGCAGGCAAATACGACGCTCTCGTCGCTGCGAACTACTCCGGCAGTCTGGGTGGCCGAAGACAATAACGACGATCTGGTAATCTACGGCTATTACCGCGAATTTGATATAATTCTCTCGAATCCAACAATTTCACGACTCTCGCTAGAGATCGAAGGACTGGTTTAATATGACTATACCAACAATTAGCACGCTCCCGGTAGCGCCAGCCAGAACCGATGCTCCGGCGACGTTCGTTACCCGGGCAGATGCTTTTCTCGCTGCGATGGTAGTAATGCAGGGAGAGCTGAACACTAGCATCGGTGCGATGAATACAGACATCGGAGGCATTGCGGCCAATGTCACTGCGGCACAAGCAGCACAAACTGCTGCCGAACTTGCCGAGACTAACGCAGAAACAGCGGAAACGAATGCGGCAACATCTGAGACAAGTGCTCAAATATACGCTGCTGCCGCTCAAGCTGCGGCCGGCGTTCCATCGCTTACTGGTAACGCAGGAAAAGCACTGCTAGTAAATACTGGCGCGACCGGTGTCGAGTGGGCTGAAATACAAACAGACCCAACGAAAGCAACACTGAGCCAAACATTTTTGGCAGATGGTAATGCGACATTAACTCTATCTACCGCAATTACAGCAGGTGCGCCAGTTGTCTCTGTGACTAAAGAAGTGGCACAGACAGGCGTGACTAACAACAACTGGGACGCTGCGGCAGGTTCTTATACGTTGGAGAATAGTGCTCCTGCAACTACTTTGGATTTTGTTGCTAGCGATGACGTTTCCGCAGCAACAGAAACATCTATTACTTTGTCAGGCGCTACGCAATCAACCAGTTTGTTGGGAGGCACGATAGGTAACACTGGTCAAAACGCTTATATGCTAGATCAAACCGATGGAACTATATATCAATACTCATTGTCTGTCGCTTACAACCTCAGCAGCGGCAGTTATGAATCCAAGACTTTTAATGTCTTGAGCCAACAAAGCGACCCACGAAACATTTTTTTTAAAACAGATGGAACAGTTTTATATGTAATAGGTACAACCAATCAAGCAATTTATCAATACAGCCTCAGCACCGCTTGGGATATTAGTACAGCTAGCTATGACTCTAAAACATTTTCTGCATCGTCTCAGTCAAATGGCACAAGCGGCTTATTTATAAAACCTGATGGCAGTAAGCTATATATTGTTGCGTATTCAAATGATGCCGTATATCAATACAGTCTCAGTACGGCTTGGGATATCAGCACAGCTAGTTATGATTCTGTATCTTTAAGTGTAACCTCTCAAGATTCTACGCCGAGAGATATAACATTTAATGATGATGGAACTGTATTATATATGTGCGGAACAGGTAATAACGCACTATATCAATATGGATTAACAACAGCTTATGACTTGAGCAGCGCCAGTTATTCTTCTAATACATTAAGTCTAAGCACTACAGTATTTTCTATCACATACTCAAGCGCATCATTGCAATTGGTTATTTTTCAAAGTCTGACAGATATATTAAAAACGATAAGACTAAGCAACACTTTAACACTCGGCACAGGCTCATTCGCCTCAGCAGACGTAGGCAAGACCATCGAAGCTAACTCAGGTGTGTTTGTCTTATCAGCCACAGACGGTAGCTATGTACAAACTACAGCGCCTACATCATACGCTCAGGTCGCTTCAGGCTCTTGGGAGATGTACGCCGTTCTCTATGATTCTGTTGCTGATGTTTTGACGCTTAGTAATTATTACGATGTTTATAACTTAGCCGATGCTAGTTACAGCTCTGTTAGTTTTAGCATAAGTGCTCAAGAAACAATACCGACCGCCATATCATGGAATACCGATGGTACAAAATTCTTTACTGCTGGAGATACTGGTAATGTCATTGAGGAATACACCTGTTCAGTAGGTTTTGATTTATCTTCAACCGTTGCTTATTCTGGTAACTATTTTGCTATATCTTCTCAAGAGTCATCCGTACAAGGTCTTGCGTTTAATACTGATGGGACAAAATTCTTTATTGTCGGGTTCTCGAACGATACGGTCTATGAATACACTTGTTCGGTAGGCTTTGATCTTGGTTCAACCGTTGCCTATTCGGGTAACTCTTTTAGTATCACTGCCCAAGAAACCAACCCAACAGGTTTAACATTTAATAACGATGGGACAAAATTCTTTATTGTTGGTTATCAGAATGGCACTGTATATGAATACACTTGCTCAGTCGGTTTTGATTTAAGTTCAACCGTTGCTTATTCGGGTAACTCTTTTAGTCTTCTTACTCAAACCGGAGTACCACAAGACATAGTTTTTAGTTCAAACGGCACTAGATTTTTTATCTTGGGTGATACTGGTACTCCGGTAGACACGATATTCGAATACAGCTGTTCAGTAGGCTTTGACCTAAGCTCAACTGTGGCTTACTCTGGTATTTCATTCAGTATAGGTTCCCAAGAGGCTCAACCAACAGGCTTGGCATTTAGCGCTGACGGCTCAAAGTTCTTTGTGGTAGGTGAAGACGCAAATGTTTATGAGTATTCAGCAGGTGCAGGAGCTATTGCCCCTGCCCCAACAGGTTATCAACCCTGCATAAGCTCCAATATAGACTCAGCATACTGGACTGACATCAACTCACTGACAGCCACTAACGCAATCGGTGATGGCAATGTGTTCTATGCTGTCTCTAACGACGATAAAACTGCTTGGTCTATCTTAGACAACACAGACGGTGTTAGAGACATTGTGAGAGACAACGCAGGGACATGGCAGTACAACTCTAACGGTACGTACACTTCAGAGACTTGGGTAAATGCGACTACCAATACAGAAGTCGCTGCTCTGCGTGAGGCGATGGAAGGTGCTACTGGTGGAACAGGGCCAATTACTGCGTGGTCTTATCAATCAAAAAGTTTTTCCGTAGCTAGTCAAGAGGCAACGCCTACAGGAATAGCTTTTAATAGTGACTCCACAAAAATGTATGTCTGCGGCGAAGGCGGTGATTCAATATATCAATACACTTTATCAACGGCGGGAGATGTATCGAGTGCTTCATATGATTCGGTCAGTCTTAGCGTGGCGAGTCAATCAGACGCTCCAAGATCAATAGTTTTTAACGATGACGGAACTTCACTGTATATTTGTGGAACAAACGCTCCTGCTAGAGCGTTCCAATACACCCTAACCACTGCTTATGATTTATCAACCGCTAGTTATGCGTCTAAATCTTTTACCGTTTCTTCACAAGAGCTTTATCCATGTGGATTAATTTTTAACGCAGATGGAACGGCAATGTACATCGTGGGTTCGCAGAACGATACTATATATCAATATACTCTATCCAGTGGCTTTGATGTTACGACCGCTTCTTATGCGTCAAAAAGTTTTAGTGTTTCTTCTTTAGATACTAGCCCGACAGGAATTGAATTTAATTCTGACGGAACAAAAATATATGTAGTAGGAGAAAACTCAGATAAGATTCACGCTCTCAGTCTATCAACTGCTTATGATATTTCTACAGCGTCAAGTGATGGAGAATCTTTAGATATAAGCGGGCAGGGCGGTACTCCAAGAGATGTTACTTTTGCTAATAACTATTCAAACATCTACACGCTAGATAGTGGAAACGATACTGCTTTTCAGTATTTTGCATCCAGTTACATTAATCAGATGGACAGCACAGCACTCAACGCAATCACTGACGCGAATCAAATTACGCTCGGTGACGACTTAGACTTTGCAGCTATCCTGTACTACGCATCTGGCTCTACTGTCCCAACCTACTCGGGCACGGCTATTAACTACGATGCCAACATCTTAAACCAAGGTGCTGTTTTGGGTACTGACTATAATTTTGATTTCCCAGCCAGTAACAAAGTTAGGATTACAGCGGTCGGTGCGGGTAACTATAAGATTCGAGTGGTTTGATGCTGAATCTCATCTCGTCGCTAGTCGCCCCGGTCTCTGGATTACTCGATAAGTTTATCGAAGACAAAGACCAGCGGGCGCTGCTGGCTCACGAGATCTCTACACTTGCCGAGAAGCAAGCTCAGGAGCAGATCGTCGGGCAGATCAAGACGAACCAGATCGAAGCGGCTCACCAGTCGATGTTCGTCGCTGGCTGGCGTCCGGCGATCGGCTGGGTTTGCGCTCTTGCGATGCTGCTGAACTTTATTCTGATCCCGTTTATCAATCTCGGCATGGAGTTCGCTGGGCTTGATCTCACGCTGGACTTAATCGAGATGGACACAATGATGCCAGTTCTGCTCGGAATGCTCGGACTCGGTGGTATGAGAAGTTACGAGAAGGCGCGAAACGTCGCCCGGGAGAAGTAATTGGCAAAGCTCGAAGATTACGCAAAGACAGAGCGCCAGCGCGAAGTCGTAAAAGAATGGGAAAGAAGCGACAGAAACGCATCACGAGCCGCGATAAAGCTCGCCATTACACCATCGACAGTGCGCAATATCATTTCCGGCGTGAAAGCCTACGCATCCGCTGCCGGGTTCAGCGATGCGTGGGATGCAACGGCGCACGTCCCGGAAGGGGAGTACGTCACTGGCCGCTCGATATATCTCGAAGACGACTCAGGAAATAAAGCGTGGTTAAAGACTCGCCGCAAGCTGGAGACTGCCGAGAAAGAGAAAGCGCTCAAAGCGTTCGTCGACCAGATGAACTCGCAGGTAAAACAAGCCAAAAAGACCCCAAAGCCGTCCGCTAAGGGTAAATCGAAGGATTTATTGCCGACGATCATAATCGGCGACGCGCACATCGGGATGAAGGCCGATGGCAAAGTGACCCGGGGCCGGGACTTTGATTCCAAGATCGCATCTGCCGAGATAATCGAAGCGATAGACTATCTGGTCGACGCAGCTCCAGCAGCAGAGCACGCGATGCTGATAAACGTCGGAGACTTTACTCACATCGACCGGGCTATTCCATATCCGCAGACCGCCAACGGTACGCCGATGGATAGCGACTCACGCATCGAGCTAATCATGCGAAAGGCTGCTGACACGATGATTCACGGGATTACCCGGATGCTAGAGAAGCATTCGAAAGTCTCGGTGGTCATGGCTCGCGGGAATCACGATTCCGAGACGGCGATAGCGATCGCCATGATTCTGGCCTACCGATACGAGAAAGAGCCGAGAGTGACCATTCTGGAGCCGAACGGATTCTTCACCTACACGACATTCGGGAAAAATCTCATTGCCATTACACACGGCGACAAAGCTCCCGGGCGACGTCTGGCTGATATGTTGCCGAGACTGAATGTCTGGTCTAAGACGAGCCATCGCTATTGGATACTCGGTCATTTCCACAGTAAGCTCTCTGAGCAGTACGATAACTCGGTCGTTCTGGAGCGCTTCGGAACGCTGGCTCCCGCAGATTCTTGGCACGCATCCAAAGGCTATTGTTCGCCCAGCATCATGAATCAGATCGTCTACCGTCGCAGCGGCGGCATTGCCATTCGGCACGAGTACGAGATTCCCGGTAAGGATTACGAGCCAGATCACGAAATCTGAGATTATTCTCGGCTGATTATGTGATAAAATCGGTGCAAAAGGATTCAAAGTAATGGCTAAAGATCCCAGACTCACTAAATACGGTCTCGAAGGCTATAACAAGCCGAAGAAGACTCCCGGGCACTCGACCAAGAGCCATGTCGTGCTCGCCAAAGAAGGCGACGACGTGAAGCTTATACGGTTCGGGCAGCAGGGCGTGAAGGGTTCACCAGCCAAGAAGAACGAGAGCGATGCAGATAAAGCTCGCCGGGCATCATTCAAAGCCCGGCACGCGAAGAATATCCGAAAGGGCAAGATGAGTGGCGCATTCTGGGCCGACCGCGTGAAGTGGTGATATGACTAAATACGATCCGTCTGAAATCATTCTATCGATTATCTATTATAGCAGCGGATCTTATTCGCCCGAAGAGATTGTCGAGATTATGGAGACGATCGCAATGTATCAGCCAGAAGCCATGACCGAGAAACGCACTGCCGCCGGACTCCGCATCGTCCCAATCAATACGAACGAGTATGTATTCGATGACTGACGCAGAATTAGAACTCATGATCGACCGGGCAGCAAAGCGCGGCGCTAAAGAAGCGCTGAAAGACATCGGCCTTTATGACGACGACGCTCGGGACGACGTGAGAGAGATTCGCTCGCTGCTCGAAGCGTGGCGAGATACAAAGCGGACAGTCGGGCAGACAGTTGCTCGCTTCTTTACAATGGCGCTGCTCGCTTTACTAGCGGCTGGCGCGTACATGGAATTTGGAGACAAATAAATGAAAAAGATGCCATATAAGAAGCCCGCAAAATCGACCAAGAAATCCAAGCCGAAAAAGAAGTAATGGCTACTTATGATAAGCCGACTCTGAGAGAGCGGCTAAAAAATAAGGTCATGGCTGGCACGAAGGGCGGCAAAGCAGGGCAATGGTCGGCTCGTAAGGCTCAACTGCTCGCGCTTGAGTATAAGAAAGCCGGAGGCGGCTATAAGGCGCCAAAGACAGCGACCCAGAAGTCTCTTACCAAATGGACGAAGGAAGACTGGGGCACTAAATCCGGGAAGCCGTCGACTCAGGGTAAAAAAGCAACTGGCGAACGCTATCTACCAAAGAAGAAGCGGGAAGCTATGAGCGATAAAGAGTACGCCGCAACAACTAGAAAGAAGCGTGCTGATCTAAAGAAGGGAAAGCAGTTCTCTAAACAACCAAAAAAGAGGTAATTATGGGCAAGCTAAAACTAGCATTCGAAATTGCGAGATTCGTTCTATTCCTAATCGCATCGATCAAAGATCTGGTGCTGCAAGCAGAAGAGCAGCTCCCGGAGTCCGGTAAAGGATCGGAGAAATTCGAAGCAGTCAAAACTGCGGTAATCACTGCCGCCAAGTACGCCGATATAGCAGACGAAGCAGTCGATAAAGTCGACGAGTTTATTAATGACTCGATCGAAGGCGCAGTCGCCAAGTTTATCAATGCCAGCTAAGCTCGCTTATCGGAACTTTACGCGCAGCGAATTCCGCTGCAAGTGCGGAAAATGCGACTCGACCGGGCATGAGATCTCGGACGAGTTGCTGGACTCTCTGCAAGCGCTACGCACGATCTGCGAGTTTCCGTTCATTATCACTTCGGGCTACCGCTGCCCGTCGCATCCTGCCGAGAAGAATAAAGATTTCGTCGGCGCTCACGGCTGCGGTCTGGCGGTAGATATTTCTGCCAGTTACGAAGAAGCCATTCAACTGCTAAAGCACGCACTGAATATTGGGCTGTTCACCGGGATCGGAGTCAATCAGAGGGGCGACCGCCGATTCATCCATCTGGACATTGCGACCGACATGGACGTAAATGCGCCAAGACCGCATATCTGGACGTATTAACAATCCCGCCACAATTCCACAACACTATAGTTGCGTATTAATCTCATTTTAGTATAATCGACGAACGGCTGGCATTCGGCTGGCCTAAATCGGGAGATTAAAATGAGCGAAAAGACAACATTCGCGTCCATCTGGGCGACGCTATCGCAGGTCGACGTATCCGGCCGCATCGAGAAAAAACAGAATCTCAGCTTTCTAAGCTGGTCATGGGCATGGGGTACTCTTATGGAGCATTACCCGCAAGCCGAGTATTCCTTCCAAGAACCCGCAGAGGCGCAAAAAGACGGCTCGGTCATGGTTTACTGCACCGTGACGATCGACGGTCTCTCTCGCCAAATGTGGCTACCAGTGATGGACTTTAAGAATCAAGCGATCTCGAACCCAGACGCCGTTCAAGTCAATAAGGCGAAAATGCGCTGTCTGGTTAAGTGTCTCGCTATGTTCGGTCTCGGTCATTACATCTACGCGGGCGAAGATCTGCCGAGCGCAGAAGCAGACAAAGCTGCCGAGAAAATGAAGCAGGAACTGAACCCGCCGAAGATGAACGACGAGACTCACGCCGAGATTGTCAAGCTAATGGCGTCGACCGAAGCGGACGAGCAAGAGTTTCTGAAATACTTCAACGTCGAAAGAATCTCGGATCTGACTCAGCCGCACGCCGAGATCGCATTGCAGAAGCTGCACATTAAGCAGAACACGATCGAAATGGCTTATCAGGACAAAGATAAATGAACGACGACGAGAAGATTCTATACGCAGATGAGATCGCTCAACTGCTAGAAATCAGCGTCGAAGAGCTGCACGAAGAGATGGAGAATTATGCAGTATTCATCTCGGACTATCAGCATTTCCATCAAGCAATCGAAGCGATGCAAGAAGATCTGGAGCAGTACGACGAGATCGAGCACCGAGTCAGGCGCTTGGCACTGCTAGTGACTTATTTCACGGCAGACTGGAAAGATTTCGAGCGAGACTATTTCGTCGACATCTGCAAACACATCGAAAGCCGATACACGGGAGAAGAAGATGCGCATATTGCCACACGAACAACGCACTGAGGGCTGGTACGCCAGTCGCAGAGGCGTGCCGACTAGCAGTTCATTTGGTCGGCTAATCACGCCCACAGGGAAGCGTTCGGCGTCTGCTGACGCTTATATCGACGAACTGGTCGCTGAGAAGCTCACCGGGGAGTCGAAGTTTTTTCCAACGACCGCAGCGATGCAGCACGGAATAAATACCGAGCCAAAGGCACGTGACTACTATTCGTTTATGTACGACGCGAAAGTGATCGAAGTCGGTCTCTGTCTGCACGACACGATAGAAGCCGGAGCAAGCCCTGACGGACTCATCGAAGGAACTGACGGTCTTCTGGAAATCAAGTGCCCACAACCGCACACGATGGTGAAGTATTTGCGCGAGAATAGACTCCCGCCGGAGTATAAAGCGCAAGTGATGGGCCAGCTCTGGATCTGCGAAAAAGAGTGGGTTGATTTTTTGGCTTATCACGAAAAGATCAAACCGCTGCTGATTCGATTAGAGCGGGATGAAGAGTATATCTCGGCACTTGCTGAGATAGTCACTAAAGCCGTCGAGACAATCGACGAAAATGTAACCAAGATGAAGGGGAAGTAAAAATGAATGAATACAATAACAACATGAAGGGCGGTCTATGGAAGCACGAACAGCGTCACGATCAAGACATGGTGCTGAAGGGAGACTGCGAGATCGACGGTAAGACTTACTGGGTGAATGTGTTCCGCAACAAAAGCGACCATGAGAGATCGCCATCGTTCGATCTGAAGTTTAAAGCGAAGGACGCTCCAGTTGAAAAACCGCAACAAAAAAGCGACAATAACGAAACATTCGGGGACGATATACCGTTCTAGCATGAAAAAAGCCCGGTGCAGAAGCTAATAACTGCACCGGGCAATACTCTTACTTCGGGGAAAGTAACACATGAGCCAGAATACTATGTCACAAAAGGTCGATTTCGGCAAAGCGATCCGGGCAGCGCAAGCCAGCTCGCACACGCGAATCTCTGACATTGCAAAAGAGATCGGAGTCGCTCCGCAGCAAGTCTCTCGCTGGCAGAAAAGCGAAGACATAAAATTGTCCCGGGCCGTCGAAATTGCGGCAGTCTTTAAAATGAGTCTCGCCGACTTCTTGGATCTGTATCATGAATGATTTGATGCAGCTCTCGCGCAATCGATGGCAAGAGATTCTCGGAAGGCTCGGCATCGATCAAGCGCTGCTAAACGGTAAGCACGCGCCCTGCCCAATGTGCGGCGGCAAAGATCGATTCAGATTTACTAATCACAATGGCGACGGTAAATACTTTTGCAATCAGTGCGGCAACGGCTCCGGCTGGGATCTAGCTGCCGAGATTACCGGGATGAGCAAATCAGCGGTCGCGCAGGAAATCAAAGAAATGGTCGGCGACATAAAGCCGAGCAAGCCAGTCGAACCAGATCTCGCCAAGAATAAAGCACGGCTCGAATCTATCCGTCGCGGTCTCGATTACGAATCACAGATAAACGCTAAGACTCTCTATCTGCGCAATCGCGGTCTGGCGAATTGCAAGAAGATCGGATTCCATCCCGGTCTCGAATACTGGGACGGCGGCAAGTCTCTCGGTAAGCATCCGGCGATGGTTTGTGTGTTCTCAGATAAGAACGGACTGCCAGCAACGATGCACATCACTTATTTAACAGCTAACGGGCAGAAAGCGCTCGTTCCGTCTGCGAAGAAGATCATGCCGCCATGCAGACCGACAACTGGCGGCGCGATACGTCTCACGAATATCTATGCCGAGATGGCAATCGCTGAAGGCGTCGAAACAGCTCTGGCAGTAATGAAGAAGTTCAATATTCCGTGCTGGGCCGCTGCGACCGCTGGAATGCTGGAGAAGTTCGAGCCGCCGAGCCAAGTAGCGACGCTGCACATATTCGCAGACGCAGATAGATCGTTTACCGGGCAAGCCGTTGCATTCAATTTGGCAAAACGCTTGCATCGAGACATAGACTGCCGGGTTCATATTCCCGAGCATATTGGGACAGATTACGCGGATCAGATGGGAGACTGATATGGAAGGATGGACGGTTAAAGACGAAGACTCGAAGAAGCGCTTTATAGCGCACATCGAAGAACTCTACGCGAAGCACGGGCACATCGCCATTCAATACACGACGAAGAAGCCGCGAACGATGGCGCAGAATAGCGCACTCCATCTCTGGCTCGGGCAGGTCGCGCATACTCTAAACGAAGCCGGGCTGGACATGAAAAAGACGCTGAAGCCGAATGTCGATATCCCGTGGACGGTGAACTCGGCAAAAGATCATCTCTGGCGACCCATTCAGCGGATAATGGTCGGCGAAGAATCGACCCGGGAACCAGAGCGCGGCGAATATAACAAGATTTACGAAACAATCTCTCGCCATCTGGCGCAAACGCATGGAATCAAAATACCGGAGTGGCCCAGCAAAAATGATTAAATACATTATTCGACATAACTGGATCAACTACGCCCACATTAAGCACACAGGCTATCCGTTCAACGAGACGACGATCGTCAAAGATGGCAAAGGGCAAATCACCGGGACGTTGGGAGAGATGGCGTTCGGTCGCTGGCTCACTGATCTGGATATAGATTTCGAATACTGCGCAGACGATTCGATGAATTTCGACTTTAAGGTCGGAGAGTATCGCATCGACGTGAAGACCAAAAAGACTCACGGCGCACCGAGACCGGATTACATGGTAAGAATCCCGAAGTCGCAGGAGCGGCAGCAATGCGATATGTACGTCTTCGCGTACGCTACCGACCATGAAATCTATCTGCTGGGATTCGCCAGTAAATCGGAATTCTGGTCGTCTCTCGGGCATTCGGTAAAGGCTGGAGATAAAACAGAATCACACACAGAGAAAGTTGATGCTCAGTTCGCGTATATCAGAGATTTGACTGATATGCAGCGGCTCGATCTGATGCTTTCTGACTTTTAGGAGGCACTATGGCTGCTCACTTATTAGAACCAGTACACAAAGCCGAAGACCAGTTGAAGATGGGATTGGCTAATCTCGACCGCCAAGCGGTCAAAGAGACATATAACGAACTGATCGCCGTCGAGCTGGAGTTCTGGCGAAAGTATCTCAAGCCGTATGCAGACCATCTCGGTCTAAAAAATGCGGACTAGAAGATGCTCGCTCTGCCGAAAGAAGGTTGAAGCCGAATCAGCGGTGATCGGTAGTCTGAAGGCATTTTGCTCGATGGAGCATCTGATCGAGTATTCGAGAAGCTCCGCAGCGAAGAAGATTCACCGATCCGCAGAGAAGAAGGTCGTCAAAGAGACAAAGGAACGGCTAAAGACCCGCTCAGACCGCATGAGAGACGCTCAGGCGGCTTTTAACCGCTATATAAGAGCGAGAGACATGGGAAAGCCATGTATCTGCTGCGGGCGCTCTCAGGGCGATATAAAGCACGGAGGCGCAGTTGACGCCGGGCACTACCGAAGCCGCGGATCGGCTCCCGGGCTTAAATTTAATTTATTCAACTGCCACAGCCAGCTCGCTTATTGTAATCGGTATCTCAGCGGAAATGCGGTAGGATACCGGGCAGGGCTGATCGATAGAATCGGGCTGGAACGAGTCGAGAGATTAGAGCGAGACAACTCGCCAAGACGATTCGATGCCGAGTATCTCGACCGGGTAAAAAAAGTATTTACAAAAAGAGCTAAACTTTATGAGCGAAAATTCCGATGATTTAAGTACCAAGTCGTGCGTTTGCGGCAGCATTATGGAGCAAGTTGTCGGGTTTAATCACCGATCCACAGATGACACTTATCAGCCGTATCGAGTTGGATGGTACTGCACCGATTGCAAAGCATTCGATCAGGCTATACTGCGAGAGCGGGAATTGTCTCTAAAGTAGGGCGAGAGCGCTATGGTTGAGGATGACGAATTGATTGATAACAGAAAAGAAAAAGACGAGATTCGACGCATTCTCGACAAGCATATTGCCGAGTATCTGGCCCGTGGCGGCAAGATTCGCCAGATGGAACCCGGTGCGATTACCGAGAATTTCAATCTGCACGATGCGTCGTTCGATATTCGCAACGAAAAAGTGAAGCACGCCAAAGAAAAGCAGAACCGCGAGCTGATGCTCAAGCGTCTGAGCGAGAAGAGATAAAAAAAGCCCCAGCGGGAGGTCTGGGGCTTCTTTTTGGAACGCAGCGGAGATATACTACGACCAGTCGGACGAGTTAAAGGGACTCTGCCGATGCACTACTCAAGGTTAGCCCATCGGGTTCCGATGCAGGAATTATCGCAACTGATAGTGTATCGAGTCAAGAAATACCCCAATATATAGCGAATCTGACTAAAAATCGGCGTAATTTGCCGATCGGTGCGATGAATTCAGACCGAAACTCTCGAATATGCCGAGCTGGGGCTTTAACCAGCGGCCGAAAGGCGACGATCAAGCACTCAAATAAAGCGATGCCCGTCCTACCCGTCTGACGGCTCGCGCCCATAGAGTTTACTCGGCAGAGTGTGAGAGATTTTATCCAAATGCCGCAGCTCAAGAAATTGAGCGGGGAGTCGATTCACAATTGTGGATCGGGATATTGAGTATCCGGCCAGTTGGCCGTCGCTTCGGCGAACGTAGGGACTAGCAGTAGGATAGAGCTGCTGGCCTCTATGGGAGAAAAAGACGGGGCGTGCGCGTCGTTTACAGACACTACAAAAATGTTCGCTCGGGAGGCGATTATGGAACTCAGAGACCATCAAGTAAAAGCGATCGAAATGATCCGGGAGTCATTCAAGCAGGGGAATCGCCGGGTAATGCTGGCGGCTTGCTGCTCGTTCGGGAAGACGATAACTGCGGGGTATATGCTTAAGTGCGCAGCGGAGTCTGGGCGTCGCGTTATTTTTCTCGCAGACCGCGTAAAGCTCGTCGAGCAAACGATGGACGCATTCGAGTCTATGGGATTAGATTTCGGAGTGATTCAAGCCGATCACTGGAGAACTGACCCCAGAAAGCAGATACAGATCGCATCGATCCAAACCATCGCCAGACGCAGACGCCCGCCAGAGTTCGATTTCGCTATCGTCGACGAAGCACATACGCCGTGGAAGACGGTCACTGATCTGATGGATCGCTATTCGAACGTAAAGTTCGTGGGATTAAGCGCGACCCCATATTCGAAGGGATTGGGGAAATTCTGGGACGATCTAGTCATTCCGTGTACCGCTGCTGATCTACTGGGAAAGGGTTATCTCGCTCCAGTGCATTACTACGGCGGCGCGAAGGTCGACACGAAGGGACTTAAATCGAAAGCTCTCTCGACTGGCGGCAGCGACTACCATCCAGACGATCTCGCCCGGGCCACAGAAGAAGACCAGCATCTAACTGGCGATATTATTCGCAACTGGCTCGAACACGGAGAGAACTCACAGACCATCGCATTCTCGCCATCAATTAAGCACTCCAAGTACATGGTCGAGATGTTCCGAGCAGCGGGAATCTCAGCGCAGCACATCGACGGCTATACCGACGAGAAGACAAGAGCGGAACTCTACCGGGGACACGAAGCCGGGGAGTTTAAGATTCTCAGTTGCTCGAAGCTGCTCGGAGTTGGATACGACAGTCCCAAGACCCGGTGCCTTATAGATTGCAGCCCAAGTAAATCCGCTATCGCCTACCAGCAGCGCGCCGGACGCGTGCAGAGACTGCATGAATCGAAGCCGTACGCGATCTATCTCGATCACGCCGCGAATGTTTCCAGATTTGGCTATGCTCACTCGATGGAAGTTGAAGAACTCGACAATGGCGATCGTAAATTCGCAGAAAAGAACCAGCTCAAGAAAAAAGACAAAGCCGACGGTTCGACCAGAGAGTGCCCGCGCTGCCAAAAAATCATGATGGGCCTTCGATGCGCTTGCGGATACGAGCTGACAATCACCGAGCGGCTCGAATCAGATAGCACGATGCTAGTCAGGATCGACGACAAGCCAGCAGCTCCGGGCAAAGCCGAGAAGTCTATGTGGTATTCGAATCTGCTCCGGCACTGCCGCCAGAAAGGATGGAAGGACGGATGGGCATCGCACAAATATAAGAAGCGATTCGGCGTCTGGCCTAAAGGTTTATCGGTAAATTTAAAGGCAGAAATCGTCCCGGAGGTCGCAAATTGGATAAAATCTCAACAAATTGCCGCTGCTAAGTCGCGGAAATATAACAAGTTTTAATTCGATGAACGAAAGTGTGATTTATTTGAACGAAAGTGTTCCTTTTTTGTTTTGGTTCCTGTATAAAATACACAACAGCAACGAAAAAACACCAACGGGAGCAAGACATGAATAACGCACAAGCCAAAAAAATCGAGCTAATCCAGAGACGCACAAGCACTGCTGAAGTAGAAGAAAAAGGTGGCTGCGTTTTAGTTCGTTGGAATAACGGCAAAGATCACTGGGCAAGTAAATATAATTACATGGCTGTCATTGGTAAGCGCGGTGGCGTTAAAGTTATCTCAACATACGGTGGACTATTATCAAGCGACGATAAAAAGCACGCCAAGATTCGCGCAAGTTTGGCACTTTTTGATCTTAATCTGCGCGGAACAATCGCTCTAATCGGATAACCATAATAACGCCCTTCGGGGCGCTTCTCGCCGGGAGGCACTATGTCAGAACGCGATCTCATTGCTAACACTCTCGCACTCGCTGCGATTCTTTTTGTCTTCACGGCTCTTTTGATTGTCGGCGCTACTGACGCAGACGAAGCCAGCATCGAAGAGGCTGATTACTGCTCGATGACCGCTTTATTCGCCGAGACTGATGGCGAGTTCGGCTGGCCCGCGTATAATCAGGGCATTCATTGTGAGGGCTGAAAATGAAATATCACAACAACGGCCGGAACTGCTCGATTTGCGGCATTCACTTGCCAGTTCGGGCATCCGTCTGCGATCCGTGTAAAGATCTAAACTCAAAAATGAATGAACTCTGGATAATTAGGGGCGACGCAAATGCAAGCGATAACGATCTACAGGGCGAAGAATCTCTCTCAGGCAGCGCATCGACAGGAAGCAATCCCGAATGCGATGGAGTTGCCGACCGGGCTTATAACTAAGTGGCAGAATCTGGAGCCGCTTATATCGAAGAAAAAGATCGAATACTTTAATGGCGACGACGGTAACGTCTGGGCGGTAAGCGATTCTCTGTTTTTGTACAAAGTCTCAGAAGAGAACCCGGTTCACGAGAAGGTTCGAATCGTCGGCATTCTGCGCGAGAACGAAGACAGCAAAGAGCTTGTATTCGACTCCGAGATATTCGAAGATACGGACGAGCATAGAAATTACGCTCGCAAAAACAATCTACTGCTGCTGGTATAGGAGACAAGCATGGAAAGGGACTCACTCGACGCCGATCTGGATCGGTGGCAAGACGAGCAAGACGAAGACGCGAACGACATGGAAATTGATCGGCTAGAATGGCTCGCAGATAATTGCGATTTTGAAGACTAAAATTTTTCCCGGGAGGAAATTATGGAAATCACTGCAAAACTCAACCGAGCTATTGAGGCTCACATCGAATCGAATGTCGACCAATATATTCAATTTGGCGAGTTCGACCCATCTCTCTCTGCTCTAAGGAATACCGTTCGGCTCATCGAAGACTACTCCGACACTTCTTATCTCTACGAAGCGATCGACGGAGACTCTGAGATCGCCAAAGATCTCTATCTGCTCGCTTTCGACCGCGAATACTATCAAGAGTCGCCAGTGGTACTTAAACTGCGCAAACGGCTCATAGATAACGCATCTCGCATTCTCTGCAAGTATGAGCATCTCGCATGGCGTCTCTGGGACGATAATCTCGGCATAGATCAATCGCCCGGTGAGCCAGACATTAACGTCCAGATGCCGGAACTTAGGGCGCTCGGTAAGCTGATCGCTGACTTCGAAACGGAGTTCTCTAGAGTATGAATTATTATAACGAATGGGATTCTTTCGCGGCCGATTGGCTGCGAGAGCTAATCAAAGACGGATTGATTCCAGATGGGGAAGTCGATAACAGGAGCATTGCAGATGTCAGACCAGAAGATCTTAAAGAGTTCACTCAGTGTCACTTTTTCGCCGGAATCGGTGGATGGTCAAGAGCATTACAGCTCGCAGGATGGAGTTCAGACCGACCTGTTTGGACTGGAAGCCCTCCATGCCAGTCATTCTCTACAGCCGGGAAAGGGAAAGGAAAAGACGATGAGCGACATCTCTGGCCCGTCTTCTTTAATCTCATCCGCGAGTGCCAGCCTCCAACAGTCTTTGGAGAGCAAGTTGCGGCAGCTATCAGATATGGGTGGCTCGACGATCTACAAATTGACTTTGAAAAGGAAGGATACGCCGCAGGGGCGTTCGTACTTCCAGCTGGCGGCATCGGCGCTCCGCACAAAAGAGAGCGACTCTTCTTCGTGGCAGACTCCAACGACAAGCGACACGAATGGAGTCAGGAAGCCGGACGGGAAGCGCGGTCTGGGGTTGAACACACAGGCTCAGTCAGCATGGCCAACTCCGGCGGCCCGGGATGGGAAGGGAGTATCCGGTCCCGGTCGACAGGAGAAGAAAGGGAATCCGAGCGACACAGTTCCGAACGCAGCGGCGACAGTTCCGTGGGCAACTCCGACAGCAACAGACCACAGTCGCGGCACGAAGCCGCCGAGACCGCAGGACACGGGAATACCTCTGATCCAGCAAGTCTCAGGGCTAAGCTCTTGGTCAACTCCAACGCTAGACGACACAACACAAAGAAAGAGCAAATACGCGCAGGGAGGGAGCTCACTATCGTACCAGAGCTCACAAGTTTCTGGTCTGAATCCGTGGGCAACTCCGAACACAATGGATCACATGAAGCAGAGATCGGACGAAGCACTGGCTCGGGCGAAGCAGAAAGCGGGATGCTCGAATCTAAAAGACCAGATTCCTTATTCTGGGGAAGCTCAGAAGTCATCTACTGCCGAGACGGAAAATATCGCCCCATCCCAACTGAACCCGCGCTTTTCCCTCTGGCTAATGGGATATCCAATCGAGTGGGCTTACTCAGGGGAGCGGGTAACGCCATCGTCCCGCAAGCGGCGGCAGAAATAATAAAGGCGTATTTATCATGATTCTATTCGATAAGTTCGAAGACGCTCTGGAGGAGGCCGAATGGTGCGCCAAGACAGACCGGGCGATTTACTACATCGTTCTCTGGAAGGGCCAGTTCAGGGTATCAAAGAAGCGCCGCATTCAGCTCACTAGAGCGCGGCTCGAAGTAGGATTCCGCAATGATTAGCCCGCTGCTATGCGTCGCAATGGCGGTATACTTCGAAGCCCGGGGAGAGCAGCAGATCGCCGGGCAGATCGCCATCGCAGAGGTCATCGAGAACCGGGTTCAGGACTCTCGGTTCCCGGACGATCACTGCGCGGTCGTTAAGCAGGGCCGATACTGGGCAGGGCATCCGATCAAGCACCAGTGTCAGTTCACGTTCTACTGCGACAAGAAGCCGGAGACAGTCAGAGACCATGAATCTTGGCGAACTGCTCTACTGGTAGCAAGTAAAGCGCTAAACGGTGAATTCGTCCCGGTAACACATGGGGCGACTCACTATCACGCGAAGTCGGTCAATCCGTACTGGTCTCACGCCGGAGCGGAGCTGACTCAGGTCATCGGAAGCCATTTATTCTATAAGCTCTGATTGTGCTATACTCGGCAAGTGCGATGCTTGGGGCGTCGCTATCATTGCGCGGGGCTGCAAATGAAGAAAGGTAATCAGGGCGACGGCGGTGGTCGTCCGTCTATAGTATTCGATGACACTCAAATCGCACAGGTCGAAGCTCTGGCCGCAGTGCTATCCAAAAAACAACTTGCCGACCACATGGGCATCTCTGACACGACTCTCAGGGAAATCGAAGGTCGCCAGCCAGATGTTTCTGATGCGTATAAAAGGGGAAAGGCTAAAGCGATCAGTCGCATGGGCCAGTCTCTCATTATGCAAGCCGAAGACGGTAATACGTCCGCAGCGATCTTCTATCTGAAGACGCAAGCAGGATGGCGCGAGACAGAGCAAGAGCAGGGCAATCACAATATCACTCTGCAAATTGTGAAGCCAGATGGCGCAAATTAGGCCGACGCTGCCGCAATACAACTACATGGTCTCAGAGGCTCGGTTCCCGGCGCTCGTCGCTGGATTCGGAGCAGGTAAGACTGAAGCGGCTATTCTGCGGTCTATCTTCGGACTGATCTCGAACCCGGGCACGAATCGCGGCTTTTACGAGCCGACTTACGATCTGATCCGGGTAATCGCGTGGCCGAGATTCGAAGAGATACTCACGGCGATGGGACTTCCTTATCGGCTGCAAAAGACGCCAATCAATCAGATTACCATTCAGGGCTGCGGCTCGATCATATTCCGCTCGATGGAGAACCCGAATCGAATTGTGGGTTACGAACACGCGGACGCAGACATCGACGAGCTGGATACTCTCTCGAAGACCAACGCATCACACGTCTGGCGACAAGTTATCGCCCGTAACCGCCAAACCAAGCCAACAGGCAAGCCGAACACCATCGGAGTGACTACAACGCCAGAGGGTTTCCGATTCGTCTATGAGGCGTGGAAGAAAGACCCACAGCCGGGATACGAGATCATTCAAGCGCCGACGCATTCGAATCCATATCTGCCGGACGGATATATTCAGTCGCTGCGGGATATTTACCCGGATCAACTGCTGACGGCTTATCTCGAAGGTCAGTTCGTCAATCTAACTCAGGGCACGGTCTACTGCGGGTACTCTCGGCACGACTGCAACTCTCACGAAGAAATCCAAGATGGCGAGCCGTTATTCATCGGCTGCGACTTTAACGTCACTCAGCAATGCGCCGTGGTCTATGTACGCCGGGGCGAAGAGTGGCACGCGGTAGACGAAATGATTGATATGTACGACACGCCGGACATGGTTCGAATCATCTCTGAGCGTTACGCCGACCATCACATCACGATCTACCCGGACGCTTCGGGCAGGGCCAGAAAGACCGTAAACGCGAGCACGTCGGACATCGCTCTACTGGAGCAAGCAGGGTTCTCTGTCAGGGCGAAGAAGTCGAACCCGGCAATCAAAGACCGGGTGATGGCTACTAACGCAGCGTTTGAAAATGGTCTGCTATACATAAATGCGCTAAAATGTACAGGCGTGGCAGAGTCGTTCGAGCAGCTCGCATACGACAAGAACGGAATGCCAGACAAGAATTCAGGATTAGACCATGCCATCGATGCGGCGACGTATCCGATCGCATACGAAATGCCCATTGTGAAGCCAGTTGCTCACATCCCAATAAATTTCAGCGTATAGGTGAATATATGCCAGTTTCAGAAACTCATGCTGAGTACAATAAGAACGTCGACAAGTGGAAGCTGACTCGCAATGCTGCCACAGGGTTGAGTTTCGAAGATGCTCGGATCTACATCATGCAGCGCACGCACGAAGAGCAAGACCAGTATTATCATCGCGTCGAGAAAGCGATATACACGAACTACACCGGAAGAACGCGGGAAGGGCTGAAGGGCGCGATATTCCGTCTGCCGCCGCGAATCGAGCTGCCGCCAGATATGGATTTCATGCTGGAGAACGCCGACGGCTCCGGGCAGTCGCTCACGCAGGTGTCGAAGCTCGCTGCGGACGAAGTAATGGAGACCGGGCGATTCGGTCTGCTGGCTGACTACCCGATGGTCGACGAAGATCTCACGGCCGAGCAGGTTCGCAGAATGGGGCTACAGCCGCACATTGCGACTTATACTGCCGAGTCTATTATCAACTGGCACGTTCACATTCTAAACGGACGCCGCCAGCTCGGAATGCTAGTGCTGAAAGAGAACTCGCCAGTTCATTATGACGAATTCACTTGGGATTACGTTGATCGATACCGGGTTCTGAGGCTCAACGACAGCCAGCAGTACACGCAGCAGCTCTACGACGAGAACTGCGCAGCAATAACCGAAGAGATCGTAATCCGTGGCGCAAGCGGCCAGCCGTTCGACTATATCCCGTTCCATTTCATCGGAAGCCGGGACAATCTGCCGGACATCGACGAGCCGATTCTGTACGACATCGCCCGGGTGAATATCGGGCACTTCCGCAACTCAGCGGATCAGGAGAACAACCTCTCGGTTCACGGCGGCGGCACTCTGGTCGTCTCAACTGATATGAGTCCAGAAGCATTCCAATCAGCGAACCCGGGCGGTATTACGGTCGGCGAGAACGCTGGTCTGGTACTCTCTGAGAACGGAAGAGCAGAACTGCTACAACTGGGGCCAGCTAGTGCGATCGGCACTGAGATGACCCATAAAGAGCAGATGATGGTTCAGATCGGCGCCAAGATAATCACGAAGACCGGGCAGCGGACGGCAGAAGAGGCTCGCATCCAAGCGACTTCGGAGAACTCGATGCTCGATACGATGGTCGGCAATATTGACGAAGCGTTTACCGCAGTTCTCTATGACTGCCGAGCATTTATCTCGCCAACAGAAGCCGAGATCGTATTCTCACTGAATAACGACTTCTACGCGGACAGCATCGCGCCGCAGGAGATTATGGCAATGATTCAGGGCAGCGACGCGGGTGTAATGCCGAAGATCGACATCGTTCGCCGTCTCATCGATGCCGGGTGGATACAATCCGAAGGCACGCCAGAGGACATTCTCTCGGATATCACTCAGGAGTCGCCGCTCTAAATGAGTGCTAACGACTATCTGCTGGATGCTGGGATAAAGCACCAGATATACGTCCAGCGCTACGCGGGCGGGCAGGTGAAGGATCTGGTCAAGTATCTCGACGATGCTCAGGCCGAGATTCTTAGCAAGCTCGACGGCGTGGATACTCTGGCAGAAAGTCGGTCGCTGCAACGCAAGCTCGACCAGATAACAGCGCTACAAAGCGACGCTCTGGAAAAACTGAGCAAAGGGATAACCGATAACGCCGCAGATTTCGCGGAGTATGAGGCAGAGTTCGCCGTAAAGACGATGAACACTGCCGCTGCGGCATCGGTTACGCTCCCGGCATCTGAGCAGCTCCGGGCGCTGGTGACTCAGGCTCCGATGCAGCTCGCGATCAGCGGCAAAGCGGGAAGCACGGTTCAGTCGCTAACACTGGGCCAAGCGGCGACGCAGTTCTCGAAAGACAAAGCAGCAGAGATCACTCGAACGATTCAGCGCGGGATGGTCGAAGGCTCGACGGTGCAGTCTCTTACCCGGCAGATTGCAAGTGTTACGAATAAACACAAACGACAAGCCGAAGCACTGGTTCGAACTAGCGTAAATCACATCTCGTCGGAGGCTCGATCGGCAGTAAACCGGGCGAACGACGACATTCTAAAGGGCGAAGAGTACGTCTCGGTTCTCGATGGTCGCACGACGATCGGCTGCGCAGCGCTGGACGGCAAGATACTCGGGTTCGAAGAGCCGCCATTCACTCCGCGTCACTGGAACTGCCGATCTCTACGCGTCCCGGTATTACAGGACAGATTCCAAGAAGAAGGGCTGGACGGAACCCGGGCCAGTATGGATGGGCCAGTCTCAGCGAAGCGAACCTATAGCGGATGGCTAAAAGGCCAGTCCAAAGATTTCCGCGTCCAAGTTCTCGGCAAAGAGAGAGCAGCTCTATTCGATGCCGGAAAGCTCAGTCTCGATGATTTCGTGGACGCTAACGGCAATCCGATCTCTCTAAAGCAGCTCCAAGTGCTAGACGGTGCGACAAATGTGCGCAAGACGCCGAAGGTCGTTCGCAAGCCGACGCCGGGAACTGGTAAGATACCGGGGCAAGCGCCGAAGTTCGTCTCGGCGAAGACCATCAAAGAGGCGCAGAAGTTCGCTATCGACAACGATTTGGCTGAAAATATTGACTATGGAAAGCTGGATTTAGTTGTTGCTAATGAGATGAATCAGTCTGTTTTTAATCATTTCGAAAAATATCCAGCACTGAAAGGCAGGTTCGGATTTATTGGCTCAATACAAAAACACTTCAAGCATATTGATAAGTCGGAATTTGACTACTACTACAAAAAAGCGATGAGTCGACCGGGGATTAATAGTGCAACAGCAGAGGCATTTGCGAAAAGCGCGGTAGCAAAACAAAAAATACCAAAAACAGCGAATGCCGTTGCTATTGAATCGCCAGATATAACAGATATGGCTAATGTTCGCGGTATTTCATTTAATGAAATGAAAGGCAGCAAGAAAAATTTGCCAGCATTTTATGAGCAGAAGGAAAGAAGTCAGGCTGCGAAGTGGAACCCAGTAGGCGCTGGAAGCGTAAAAGGAACAATGGATCACGAAATGGGTCATCAAATGGATTATTTGCTTAACCTTCAAGACGATCCAGAAATCATTAACTTATACGACGACTTGTTACGATCAAGACAAATGATCGATGAGGTTAGCGGGTACGCTAAAAAAAACGTGCAGGAATTTATCGCAGAATCTTGGACTGAATACAATAACAATCCAAATCCGCGCAAAATAGCGACAAGAATAGGAAAGCTAATAGATGCCAAATACGAACAAAAATTCCCAAGAAGCTGAATTGCGATCAATTAGAAATATTGGCGACAAAATAAAGATTTCAGATGTTTACTATGATTTCGCAGACGCTCTCGAAGTCGCCAAAGAGTTCCCGGAGCTAGAAAAGGGAGTTCTGAAGATACTAAAAGAAGACTACGGGGTCACAGAGTAGCGAGATTCGCCAATTTTTAGCAAATATGTTCACTTTTGGCGAATAGTGCTATAATTCACGCAACGCTGCGGGGCAGCATAAAAATGTACGGGGTACAGCATGGGCTTACAATACGCAGTCGACGATCTCACCGATCTCGACGAATCAGTTCAATCTCTTTACGAACAGGACGGTGATCGATATATCTTGAGAGTCGAAGGAATCCCCCAGCCGGAGGATACCAGCGGACTCAAAAGCAAAGTCCAGCAATTAATGGACGAAGCGAAAGATGCGAAGCGACGTGCTAAAGAATTAGAGTCGCAGAAACAGCAGCAAGAGATGGATACCGCTCAGGAAAAGGGCGAGTTCAAGAATCTCTGGGAACAGGCTCAGGCGAAGCTCGCCGAGAAAGACGCAGAGCTGCAAGAGTTCACGACAAAGATCCAACAGAAAGACATAAATATCGCTGCACGCGGTATCGGCTCGCAACTTGCGAAGTCAGACGCCAAGAGAGCGGAGGTATTAGCCGACTATGCTTCACGGTATGCTCGGCACGACGGCGAGAAGGTTCAGTTTTTAGTGGGCGGGATGGAAGTAGATTCATCCGCACTGATGGATCATCTAGCGAAAGAATTTCCGTTTTTGGTTGACGGCTCATCGGCTACCGGGGGTGGCGCGACGAGTTCTGCAAGTAGCGGGGCTACGAAATCACTTAATCGAGCCGACTTTGATAAATTGGCGGCATCCAAAAAGATGCAGTTCGTTAAAGACGGCGGCATCATCTCTGACTAAATAGGTATTTAAATCATGGCTAACACATTAACCAATCTCACTCCAGATCTATACGAAGCGCTTGATACCGTTTCGCGTGAACTGGTCGGTATGATCCCAGCGGTAACACTCGATGCAAACGCAGAGCGTGCGGCCAAAGGCCAGACAATCCGTAGCGCAGTTGCTCCATCATCTGCGGCTGCTGACATTACTCCAGCGCAGAAAGCTCCCGACACTGGCGACCAGATAATCACCAACAAGACTCTGAGCATTGCTAAGTCTCGTGGCGTGGCTATCCGTTACAATGGCGAAGAGCAGCGCGGTCTGAACACTGGCCCGGGCTACAACAGCATCCTTCAGAACCAATTCGCTCAGGCGATGCGCACTCTGACAAACGAAGTAGAAGCGGATCTGACTGCACTATACGCTCAAGCGTCTAACGCATACGGAACTCCCGGCACTACTCCATTCGGTACTGCTGGCGATTTCAGCGATGCTTCTTTCGCTCTCAAGCTGCTAAAAGACAACGGTGCGCCGTTGACTGGTAATCAGCTCGTTGTAAGTTCTGCTGCTGGCGCTTCTATGCTCGGTCTGCAAAGCCGCACCGACGTTCAGGGCAACGATTCTATGCTACGTCAGGGCGTTATGCTCTCGACTGCTGGCATGGACATCCGCGAGTCTGCGCAGATCAATGCTCACACTAAGGGCACTGGCGCGAACTACGTCACAGACGGCACTGGATCTGAGGGCGATACTGTTATCTCTCTCAAGACTGGCACTGGCACTATCTTGGCGGGTGATACAATCACTTTCGCCGGTGACGCGAACAAGTACGTCGTAACAGCCGCTCTCGCTGCTGGTGACGTGACTATCGCAGCTCCCGGTCTGAAGGCAGACGTAGCGGGCGACGTAGCGGTAACAGTCGGCAACGGCTACGCTGCGAACATGGCGTTCAACCGCGACGCGATCGTTCTCGTAACACGCGCTCCGGCTCGTCCAGTTGAAGGCGATCTCGCTGAAGACGTTATGCTTATGACTGATCCGCGTTCAGGCATCACTTTCGAAGTGTCTATGTACAAAGAGTACCGTCAGGTTCACTTTGAAGTGGCACTCGCTTGGGGCGTCTCAGCCATCAAGCCAGAGCACATGGGTATTCTGCTCGGCTAAAAGTGATCGCGGGGCGTCTTCGGGCGCTCCGCATCATTCACGGAGAGGACTATGCACGCACTACCAACAGTAAAGATCGACCGGGATGGGCAAGCAGTTACCATCAACGAGTCTGATTTTGATCCTAAGACAATGACGCTATTCGGTGAAAAGCCAGCGGCAAAGCCGAAGGCAGCGCCGAAGAAGACTCGCAAGCCCAAAGCGGAGAGCTAAATGGCTACTATCATCGTCGAAGACGGCTCAATCGTCGCCAACGCGAACAGCTACGTCACTACTGCCGAGTTCACTCAGTATTGCGCAGACCGCAATATCACGATCTCTGGCACTTACGGTGACGAGTCGCAGTTGCTTATTCTAGCGATGGACTACTTCGAGCAACAGCCGTTTCGCGGCATTAAGTATATCGAGACTCAGCCGCTCCAGTATCCGCGCTCGGATCTATGGATCGACGGCTATCTCACAGATTCAGACCAGATACCGCAACTGGTCAAAGATGCGCAGATTACGATCGCCATCTCTATCATGGCGGGCAACGATCCGCTCTCAACAGTAGATCGAGC